>Ga0302324_100004827_pt1 | contig 29735 bp, 26 predicted proteins | sample Palsa_T0_1_FD_201949 | JGI IMG/M metagenome (GOLD analysis project Ga0302324, IMG submission 201949) | Peat permafrost microbial communities from Stordalen Mire near Abisko, Sweden - Palsa_T0_1 | ecosystem: Environmental > Terrestrial > Soil > Palsa > Peat permafrost | place: Sweden: Abisko...
GGGGCCGTTTCCCCTCAATTGGCTCGCCGAAATGCCGGACGGCGTCAGCCTGATGCCGGCCGATGCCCGTGCATGGTTCAATGCGAGATGCCTGCGCCCGGGCGCCGCCGGCTGGCTGCGGCCGCGATTCGACGGCGTGCGCGTGCTCGCGGGCGAGCGCATCCACGGCGCCGTGGTGACCGGACAGCGGATCGCATTGATGCTCGATCACGGAACCGCCGTGTTCGATCACGTGCTGCTCGGCACCGGTTACCGGGTCGACATCGCCAAGATCGGATTCCTCGGCCCCGACCTGTTGCGCAAGATCGTGTGCCGTGACGGATCACCCAGGCTCGCCGCCGGTTTCGAATCCAACGTGCCGGGCCTTCATTTCGTCGGCGCCAGCGCCGTCGCGAGCTATGGACCGCTGATGCGTTTCATCGCCGGCGCCGCCTTTGCCGCGCGGGAGGTTACGCAGAGCGTGCTCGAACACCGCGGGTCGGCCGCCTCGACGCACGAGAGTGCAACGGCGCGGAAAATGCCTCGCGCGGTGCAGACCATGCCGCGGTCCTAGAAAAATCCCACCATGACGACCCCACCAGGCCGGCCAGTGCGAACCGGGACATCGAACGACGGCGGACCCGGCGCCCTGATCCTCGGCGGCGCCCATGGCAGCCTCGCGGTCGCGCGCAGCCTCGGACGCCACGGCATCCCCGTGTGGTTCGTCACCCACGACCATCCCATCACCAAGTACTCGAAATACACCACGCGGAGCCTGACCTGGGCGGGGCCCGACGAAAAGGGAGCCGCCGAATGGCTCGTCGATCTGGCCGCCCGCCATCGCCTCGAGCGCTGGGTGCTGTTTCCCGGCGGCGACGCCGAGGTGAGGCTGATCGCGCAGCGCCACCAAATGCTCGGACAGGCGTATGCGCTCACCACGCCGCCCTGGGCGGTGGCGCGCTTCGCCTGCGACAAGCGGCTGACCTACATGCATGCCGATTCGGTCGGGGTCGATTCGCCGTCGACCTATTTTCCCGCCGACCGCAGCGAGATTGCCGCCCTCGATTGCAGGTTCCCGGTCATTCTCAAGCCGAGGTTCCATGCCGGCCGCAACCGCTTCACGATGGCGAAGGCCTGGCGCGCCGACGACCGGGCCGCATTGCTCGCCCGCCATGACGAGGCTGCGGCGCTGGTGGGGCGCGACGCGGTCATGGTGCAGGAGCTGATTCCCGGAGGCGGCGAAGCGCAATTCTCCTACGCGGCGGTGTGGGATCGCGGCAAGCCGGTGGCCTCGCTGGTGGCGCGCCGCACCCGCCAATACCCGATCGATTTCGGCTTCACCAGCACCTTCGTCGAGACCATCGAGCATCGCGAGGTCGAGGCGCAGGCGTTCCGGTTCCTGGCCGATTTGCGGTTCTGCGGCATCGCCGAGGTCGAATTCAAGTTCGATGCCCGCGACGGCCGCACCAAGCTTCTCGACGTCAATCCGCGGACGTGGACCTGGATCGGGCTCGGCGTCGCGGCGGGCGTCGATTTCCCGTGGATTCAATGGCGGATTGCGTCTGGGGAAACCGTCCCTCGCCTGCGCGGCCGCGCCGGCTGCGCCTGGACCCATGCCTCGCGCGACATCGTGCCGGCCGGCCGGTCGATCCTCGGCGGCGCACTGACCGCGACCGGTTATGCGCGTTCGCTGTTCGGTCCGGTCACCTTCGCCGCCTTTGCGGCGGACGATCCATGGCCTGCCGTCGCCGACCTGCCGGTCGTGACCGGCCGGCTGCTGACGCGGCGCTTCGGCCTGACGCGCCGGCGGCCGGGTGGTGCCGAATTTTCGCGCAACCGGCCAGCGCCGTCGATCTAGCATTGCCATCAGGGCGTGCTAAATTACGCTCGGGCGATGAAGGGGGAGTCCAGCCCACGATGTACAGCCTGCTTCGAATTATCGCTGCCATGGCGACGGTCCTGGCGGCGAGCGTTGCTTTGTCACGCCCGTTCTCCGATCCGCGCTCCGAACGGATCGATGCCATCGATTCAGACCCGCATTTCGCCGCGGCGCCGCACGATCCGGCCTGCTCGACGGCGAAACTGGTGTCGACCGGAGGGCCGACCCCACGCAATCCGCACACTCTCGTGGTGCGCTGGACCGGCTTTTCCAACTTCGAGCTCGCCTACCGCGACAAGATCATCCTGCTCGATGCCTTCATCGATCGGGGCAGCAATTATCCCCCGCTCGGCTTTGCCGCCGCGGACGTGAAGCGGGCGGACGTCATCGTCATCGGCCACGGCCATTTCGACCACATGTCGGATGCCGCCTCGATCGCGTTGCGCACCGGTGCCCTCGTCGTCGGCGCGCCGCTGACGACGGAAAAGCTCGCCAGCCAGTCGGTCCCCGCCGCGCAAATCCGCACCGTGACGGGGAAGAACGAAGAGGCCCTCCAATTCGACGGCTTCACCATCGAGCCGATCCTGGCGCGCCACGGCCAGCCGGACCGGCACATCACCGAAGTCATGGTAGGCGCCCTCAACTCGCTCGTGCCTAAGCTCACGCCGGCGCAGGAGGCCGAGGAAAAGGCGATCCGGGAGCGCGGCATCAGCGATCCGCGCGTCATCCGGGAAGGCACCATCGCCTATCTCATCACGCTCGATGACGGCTTTCGCATCATCTATCGCGACAGTGGCGGTCACGTCACGGAACAGGAAAAAGCCGTGATGCAGCGCGTCGGCGGCGTCGATCTCGCGATCGTCGCGGTGTCGGCCGATTTCCTTCCCTCGCTGACCGCCCAGCAGGCGCTGGAGCACATGCAGCTCTACAAGCCCGACGTCTACATGCCGGCACACCACGACGCCGCCTCCGAGGGGCACGCACCGCTGTGGCGCGCCACCGAGCCGGTGTTCCAGGCGCTCAAGGACGCCAACCCCAACCTCATCACGGTGTCCCGCGGCTATCGCGAGCCGGTATGCTTCAATACCGAGTTCAACATGTCGCGGAACGGCCGGCACTGACGATGCCGCCGGAAGAAGCAAAGCTCGCAGAGCTCAAGCGCCGGCTCTCCGAGATCGGCGACCTCGGCTCCGCGGGCGCCGTGCTCGGCTGGGACCAGGCGACCTATATGCCGCCCGGCGGCGCGGCCGCGCGGGCGCGGCAGGGCGCGACCCTGAGCCGGCTCGCGCACGAGAAGGCGGTCGATCCCGCGCTCGGAAAGCTCATCGATTCGCTCGTGCCTTATGCCGCCTCCCTGCCCTACGAGTCCGACGCCGCCAGCCTGATCCGGGTGGCGAAACGCGACTTCGAGAAGGCGATCAAGGTGCCGGCCGAATACGTCGAGCGCGCCAGCGCAGCCGGCTCGGCGTCATACGACGCCTGGACGCGGGCGCGGCCGGCCGACGATTTCGCGGCCATGGCGCCGTTCCTGGAGCGGACCGTGGCGCTCAGCCGGGAATATGCCGGCTTTTTCGCGCCCTATGCGCACATCGCCGATCCGCTGATCGACGGCGCCGACGAAGGGATGACCACCGAATCGGTCCGCGCCTTGTTCGCCGAATTGCGGCGCGAGCTGGTGCCGATCGTGCACGCGATCGCCGCGCAGCCCGCGATCGACGACTGCGCGCTGCACGGGTCGTTCGACGAGCCGGCGCAGCTCGCATTCGGCCGCTCCGTGGTCGATCGCATCGGCTATGACTTCGACCGCGGCCGGCTGGACAAGACCCACCACCCGTTCTCGACCCGCTTCTCCACCGGAGACGTGCGCATCACCACCAGGGTCGATCCACACGATATCGGGCAGGCGCTGTTCTCGACCATCCACGAGGCCGGCCATGCGCTTTACGAGCAGGGCGTCGCTCCCGGGCTCGACGGCACCCCGCTCGGCAGCGGGGCGTCGGCCGGCGTGCACGAGAGCCAGTCGCGGCTGTGGGAAAACGTGGTCGGCCGCGGCCGCGGCTTCTGGGAGTATTTTTTCCCGGTGCTGCAGGGAACCTTCCCGGACCCGTTCCGCGGCGTGAGCCTCGACACCTTCTATCATGCCATCAACAAGGTCGAACGATCCCTGATCCGCACCGATGCCGACGAGGTGACCTACAATCTCCACATCATGATGCGCTTCGATCTCGAAGTGGATCTGCTGGAAGGCCGGTTGCGCGTCGCGGACCTGCCGCAGGCGTGGCGCGCCCGCATGGAGGCCGATCTCGGCGTCGCCCCCGACGACGACCGCAACGGCTGCCTGCAGGACGTGCATTGGTACGGCGGCAGCCTCGGCGGCGGTTTTCAGGGCTATACGATCGGCAATATCCTCAGTGCCCAGTTCTATGCCGCCGCCGTGACGGCCCACCCGGAAATTCCGCGTGAGATCGCAGCCGGACGATTCGATACGCTGCATGCCTGGTTGATCGAGCACCTCTACCGTTACGGACGCAAATTCACGCCGGCGGAACTCGTGAAACGCGCCACCGGCGCGCCTATGAGCATCGCGCCCTACCTCGCCTATCTCCGCGGCAAGTACGGGGCGTTCTACCGCCTGCCGGAGCCGCAGCCACACCCGATGTCCGCATCCTGACCATCGTGCTATGGTCGGATCGGTGGTCCGCGGCCACCACATGATCCGCAGAGATCATGAGGAAACTCCAGAGGCGGGAAACCGATGAGGCGGCGCGATTTCATCGCTTTGATCAAAGGTGCCTTGGTCGCCGGCGCTGCGGCGCTGCCGCCGGCTGCGCGCGCGCAGACCTATCCGAGCCGGCCGATCACCGTCATCGTGCCGTTCGGACCCGGCAGCGGCACCGACATCGTCACGCGGATCATCGCGCAGCCGCTCGGCATCGCGCTCAACCAAAGCATCGTGATCGACAACCGGGCCGGCGCCAATGGCGGCATCGCCGCGGCCTTCGTGGCAAAGGCCCCGCCCGACGGCTACACGCTGTTTGCCAGCACCAACAGCCCGCATTCGGCCAATCCGTTCCTGCTCAAGAACGTCGGCTACGACCCGGTGAAGGATTTCGCGCCGATCACGCGGATCGGCAGCTTCACGCTGATGCTGGTGATCAATCCCGCCATTCCCGTGAAGACGCTGCCCGAGCTCATCGCCTATGCCAAAGCCAATCCGGGCACGCTCACCTATGGCAGCGGCAATACGTCGGGGATTCTCGCCGGCGAGACGCTCAAGCGATATGCCGGGATCGACATTCTCCAGGTGCCCTACAAGAGCGTGCCGCCGGCGCTCAACGACGTGATCGCCGGCCGGGTCTCGATGACCTTCTCCGACCTCACGCCCGGCCTGCCCCATGTCAGGGCGGGCACGCTGCGTGCCCTCGCCATCACCCGGCTGGTGCGCAGCAAATTGCTGCCGGAGCTACCGACCTTCGACGAATCCGGTCTCACCGGTTTCGAGGTCGAATCCTGGGCCGGGTTTTTCGCGCCGGCGGGGACGCCGAATGAAATCGTCACCCGGCTCAACACGGAGATGCGCAAGATCATCGACGATCCCAAGGTGAAGGCACAGCTCGCCAATATCGGGTTCGAGGCGTTTTCGAGCACGCCGGAGGATCTCGGCGAGTTCGTCAAGGCGCAACTCGCCAAGTCGTCAAAGATGATCAAGGACGCCGGGATCGAGCCGGAGTGACGGGCAAAGCCCTTGCAATATATCCAAAGTCGGATGTATTATACTCCAAAATTGGAGTAGTAGTACCGACATGCCCGCCGCTCCCGCTTACCCGGCAACCCGATACGCGCCCTCGCCCCTGGTCGATTTGTCGGCCAAAGCCGAGCGCGAGCGGTTGAGCCCATCTGCCATCAAGGCTTTCCTCAGCATCATGGAGAAATGGGGCGTGCGGGACGAGGATGCCCGCGCGCTTCTGGGCGGCATTTCCAACGGCCAGTATTACGAGATGAAGAAGAACCCGGAGCGGGTCCTCGGCGCGGACACGCTGACCCGGATCTCCTATCTCATCGGGATATTCAAGGCGCTGAACATCCTCTATTCCGAGCCACTCGCCGACGCCTGGGTCCGGCGCCACAACACCAACCGCATCTTCGGCGGTGAAACGCCGCTTGCCTCCATGATGAAGGGCGGGCTTGCGGCCATGCAGGTCGTGCGTCGGCTCCTCGACGCCCGGCGAGGTGGTGTGTGATCCTGCCGCGGACGAGTCTCGTCCGGCAGAACGACACCCACCGCCTCATTCCTTCGAAATACAGCGAGAGCGGCGCAAGCGTGCTTGCGCGCATCGCAGGCGATGCGGTGCAGCTCCGGGACATCTTCGACCTCGACAGCGTCACCAATGAAAGGCTCCTGGCCGAAAACGGATTGCTGCCGGGGATCGGCATCCATGAACTCGTATTCGGTGTGCCTCATTATCGCAGCGTCAACGCCGCGTTCTGTCACGCCCATCCGCTCGGAAGCCGCTTCAATGGACCGGATCGCGGGGCATGGTACGCAGCGTTTGAGCTCGAAACGTCTCAGGCCGAAGTCGCGTTCCGCAAGGCGATCGAGCTTGCCGAGGTGCAATGGCTCGAGGAGCAGGTGACCTTCGATGACTATCTCGCGGATTTCAGCGCCGATTTCCACGACATCCGTGGTGACGGACAATTCGCAGACTGTCTTGCCCCGGATAGCTACATGGCTTCTCAAGACTTGGCGCACCAATCGCTCGATGCGGCCTCACTCGGCGTCATCTATCCGAGTGTTCGCGACGCAGGCGGAACGTGTGTCGCGTGCTTCCGACCGGCACTGGTGATGAATGTGCGCAAAGGGCGGACCTATCGATTTACCTGGCAGGGGAATCCGCAGCCGGAAGTTTCGGTGATCTGACTGGACGCCTACAGCGCGAGGCTCTGCCTTGCCCGCTGCGGCCAGCGCGCGAGGTCGAGGCCGTGGGTCGCGAACAGGGCGAGCGCGAGCCGGTCCATGCCGAACGCCACGCAGGCGGTATGGGCAACGTCTCCGTCTTCGCTGCGCAGGCCCCAGGCCGACGAGAAATGATCGCGGTGGCAATTGAAGCTCATGCAGGCGGTGGGCTGCTCGGCCGAGCGCACCGGAATCAGCAGCTCGAATTTCAGGGATTGTTCGAGCTGGCTGTGCGCGATCAGCTTGGCGGCGCGGCCGAAGAACGGGTCGCTCGCCGGGGCTATGCGATGTGGCAGCGCGAGGTGGTCCGTCATCGTCTGGGCGCGTTTCAGCCAGCGAGTGCGGAAGTCGAGCGCTTGCTGCGGCGAGCCCATGCACACGAATTCGCGCATACGGAAGGCCTGGAGGCGATCGATCTCGTGGGTCGCTTCACGGCGGAAGCAATAGGATGCGACGTCGAACCCGAGCGCGCCCGCAGGCACCGCCCCGCGCGCGGCGGCGAGCGGATAAAGCGGATAACAGGCCGCCGGCGTGAGCACGAGATCGGTCGCGCGCAGCGCGTCGGTCCAGTCCTGTCCGGCATTGAACCGCCCGACCGCGGCGTGGATTTCGGCCTCGTCGCCGTGCAGGCCGCAGACGCAGCCCAAGAGATGCGGGAAGCCGTGCAGATAGCCGGCCTTCTCGACATGGCGGCGGCTCATGACCGGAGGAAACCGCAACACCTCCGTATCCGGCTCACGGTGCCGCGTGATCAGCGCCGACAGCGCCTCGATGACCGTTTCGAACAACGCGGTGCGGCCGTGGACGCCGTCGCTGCCGGCCGGCGCAAACAGCGAACGACCGAGCGCCTCGAGCCGGTCCTCGGCGGGGTCGGTGCGGGCGGCGTCCTTGCGAGCTTTGAACGATACGAGCATCGGAGGCCCTTCAGTCCCGCAGCAGCGGCGGAACCTCGATCAGCAGCGGCGCGCCCGCCGCATTGGCGAGGATGCGGTCGTTGTTGATCATGATCGGTGCGGACAGGATGTCGCGTAGCGGCCGCGAAATGCTGAATTCGCCGTCATTGCGGTAGCCGGCGAGTCCGCACGCCTGCAGCGCGCTCATGACCGTTGCGAGCGCGATTTCCGAGGCGTTGACCTTGAGCAGGTTCATCGCCGTCTGAAACGCGAGCGAGTCGAGTTCCTCCGGGAATTCCGCGGCCGCTTCGTATCTCTGCAGCGACGCAGCGACGAGGGCGCGCAGCGTCTGCAGCGATGCGGCGGCCCGGGTGAGGTGGACCGCGCCCGGCGGCAGCTGGCCGCCGTTTCGGCGGGCGTTGCGCACGAACGCCTGCGCGCGTTCGACCGCGCCGGCGGCGACGCCGCACCACACTCCGCTCCAGGTGAGATGCGCGACCGGCAGCATCGATCGGGCATGGATCTCATGGTAGGGCGCCGGCAGGACCTGCGCGGGGTCGCCCGACGCCGTGAGGACGAAACCGGCACTGCAGGTGCCGCGCATGCCCAGCGCATCCCAGCCGGACAGCCGCTCCAGCCGGTAATCCTCCTTGAGGAGCGCGACGAGCACCTGGTCCGAGGCCGCCGCATCGGGCGAGCGGCGCGCCGTCGTCAGGATCGCATCTGCCTCGGCGCCATAGGACATCACGGTCGCATTCTTCTCGAGCGACATGCGCCCGCCTCTCACCCCAACCGCGCAGGCGCTTGCGCGCAGGTCGCCGCCGCCGATCCCCTCGGTGGTCGAGGACGCCAGCAGCAACTGCTCGGCGCTCAGGCGGCGCAGCATCCGCTGATGCCAGGCGCTGGCACGGGCGTGGCGCACCAGGATCGCCACCATGATCTGGTGCATGGCGAACACCATGCCGCTCGCTGCGCAGGCGCGGCCGAGCGCATAGCAGACGTCGACGACGTCGGACACGCCGGTGCCTTCACCGCCGCATTCGACGGGAACGAGAAGGCTCAAGAGCCGTTCGGCGCGCGCCGCCGCGATGGCTTCGGCAGGAAATCTCGCCTCGCGGTCGACGGCATCGGCGTGCGCCGCCGCAGTCTCGGCAACAAGCTGCGCGCGCAGCTTGAGATTTCCCGCGAAGGGAAGGATCGGAGGTGAAATATGCGCCGTCACGGTGTCCGCCATCGCTGCCGCCGTCGGGTGCCCTCCACTGTCGGCACGAGCGATGGGCAATACCCGAGGTTTCATCGGCCATAGCTTGGGCTGCCGGCGGGCCGACGGCAAGCAATCTCGGCGACTATTTCGCCGACGATGGTTATCATCGTAAATATTGATACAGAAATGTGCCAATATATCCGCGCGTGCGAGACGATCGAGAAAGATTTGAGAATATCATGCTTAACGCCCGTGTTGTGGCTATCGATCAGCATGTAATTACGCAGCCATCGGTGAAGCAACCCGGGCTTTGATACCATCGACAACAAAAAGTAATCGTGACCGCTCGATTATTAACCCAATACGAATACAAATGTTGCGACCGGCCGGTTTTGTCCCTAGTCAAGGCGATCGGACGGTCGCCAATCGGCAACGAGCGTTGTCGCATGTCGCCGTCCGGGATATCGAAACGGGTCACCGCTCATGCTGTTTCGTCCTGCCTTCGAACCGGAATCCAAGATCGCGGAGATCGTCCATCGATTGCTGCGCGACGCCTCGGTCGACCGCGACTTTGCGTTCGACGACAATTTGCGCGACGTCGGCCTCACATCGCTCGACATGACGAACCTGGTGCTCTCGGTCGAGGCCGAATTCTCGATCCGGATACCCGACCGTGCCATCACGCCGGCGAATTTCATGTCGGTGGCGACGATCGGCCGCCTGGTCGAGACGCTGGCGGGCTCGGACGGGGCCACGCCGCGCGCAGCCGGCTTCGCCGGCGGGCCCTGAGGGCGCACGGAACGGGGCGTGCGCCTCAACTCGGATTCTCCAGGCTGAAGGTCTCCGATTCATCGTCATAGGCGAAGGCTTCCGCGTAGCGCGCCCACGCCACCACCGCGCGCAGCGTGTGTTCCGCGGATTCCGTGATCATGTGGTCTTCGAGCTCGTCGAGGAACCGGCTTTTCGGCGCGACATGATTGGCGCGATCCTGCAGCACCCGGCGGATATGGGCGGCGAGCGGCACGTAAGTCAGCAGCTGGCGCTGGAACAGCCGCTTGCGATCGTCGATCGCGGCATCGGCGAATTGCTTGCCGATATCGGTGAGGCGGATATCGCCGCCCTCGATCTCGGCGAAACGCAGCATTTGCAGCGTCTCGGCGACCGGAAACAGGTCGTCGACCTCCATGTGAAGGGAGCTTGCGATCAACGGCAGGTCGGCCTTGCCGTTATAGGGCGGACCGGCCACCGTCTCGATCAGTCCGGAGACCAAGTTTGCCGACACCCGCGGCAGGACCGCGTCGATGCCGCGCTCCGGGGGCGGGGCCGTGCGCGGCGCTACGGCGGGCCGCGCCGTCATCGCGACATAGATGCGCTCGACCAGTTCGCGGAACCGCAGATCGAGCCGGTTGCGCGGCTGCGGCAGGTCGACCTTGATCTCCTCGATGATGTGGCCGGGATTGCGCGAGAACAGCAGGATGCGGTCGCTCATCAGCACCGCCTCCTCGATGTTGTGGGTGACCAGGATCACCCCCTTGATGGGGAGGCGGCGGTCGCTCCACAGCTCCAGAAAATCGGTGCGCAGGTTCTCGGCGGTCAACACGTCGAGCGCGGAGAACGGTTCGTCCATCAACAGAATGTTGGGGTGCACCACCAGCGCGCGGGCGAAGCCGACACGTTGGCGCATGCCGCCGGACAATTCGCGCGGATAGGCAGATTCGTAGCCGTCGAGCCCGATCAGGTCGATGGCGGCGAGCGCGCGCTGCCGGATCTCGGCGTCGGGCACATGCAGCGCCTCCAGGCCGAGTTCGACATTCTCCAGCACGGTCAGCCAGGGGAACAGGGCGAAGGACTGGAACACCATCGAGATCCCCGGCGCCGGGCCGGTGATCGGCTGGCCCAGATAGCTGAGCGAACCGGCGGTCGGATGTGCGAGCCCCGCGACCAGCCGAAGCAAGGTCGACTTGCCCGAACCCGAACGTCCCAGCAGCGCGACGATCTCGCCCTCCTCCAGCTTCAGGTTGACGTCGTCGAGCACCAGGAGCTGGCCGCCGTCGGGCCGCGGAAACGCCTGGCGGACGGAATCGATTTCAAGCAGGCCGGCCGCGCTCATTATGGTTGCCCTCGTCATCCCAGCCGATACTTGCGTTCGGCGTACCAGTAGAGCGGGCGCCAGAACGCCCGGTTGATGACCACCACGAACGCGCTCATCACCACGATGCCGAGCACGATGCGGTGAAAATCGCCCGCCTCCGTCGCCACCGCAATATAGGCGCCGAGACCGTTGGCCTGCAGCCGAACGTCTCCCCACGTCGCCACTTCGGCGACGATGCTGGCATTCCACGAGCCGCCGGAGGCGGTGATGGCGCCGGTCACATAATAGGGAAACACCGCCGGCAGGCCGATCTTGCGCCACCACAGCCAGCCGTGCACCTGCAGATTGGTGCCGGCATCGCGCAGCTCCGCGGGGATCGCGGCGGCGCCGGCAATGACGTTGAAGAGGATGTACCACTGGGTCCCCAGGATCATCAGCGGGCTGAGCCAGATATCGGGGTTGAGCCGGAACGCGACGATCGCCGAGACCGCAATCGGGAACAGCAGGTTCGCCGGAAAGGCGGCAAGGAACTGCGCCACCGGCTGAACGACATTGGAGAGGTGCGGCCGGATGCCGATCGCGACGCCGATCGGCACCCAGATGACGCTCGCAATCGCGATGAGCACGACGACCCGCATGAGGGTCGCGACGCCGAGAAGCACCGCCTTGCCGACCTCGGCGAGGTTGACGCCTTCGGCGATGAAGCGCCCGACCTGCCAGATCGCGAACAATGCCACGACGATGACGATGCCGGTCCACAGCCAGACGAGCCAGCGGTCGTCCCGAGCCGGTCGCGCGGCTATCGGCTTGACGTTGGCGCGCAGCAGCCGGCGCGGCAGCGCGCGCCGCCACACCAGCGAGAGCTGATCGCCGAGCCGCTCGACCACGCCCGACCGGCGCAACACGTTGAGCACCCAGGATCTGGGCGGCAGAGCGCCTGCCTCCTGCTCGTAGCGGAACCGGTCCGACCACGCCACCAGCGGCCGGAACAGCAACTGGTCGTACAGGAGGATCACCACCAGCATGGTGCCGATCGCCCAGCCGACCGCGACGAGGCTGCGCTGCTCGATCGCGAGCGCGATGTAGGATCCGACGCCGGGCAGCGTGATGGTGGTATTGCCGACGCTGATCGCCTCCGACGCGACGACGAAGAACCAGCTCCCGGACATCGACAGCATCATGTTGAAGATGAGCTGTGGCATCGCGAACGGCACATCGAGCCGCCAGAACCGCATCCAGGGCGACAGGCGGAACACGCCGCACGCCTCGACCAGCTCGGTCGGCACCGTGCGCAGCGACTGGTAGAAGCTGAACGCCATGTTCCAGGCCTGGCTGGTGAAGATCGCAAACACCGCGGCGAATTCGGCGCCCAGCACCCGGCCCGGCACCAGCGACATGAAGAACACCACGGTGACCGAGATGAAGCCGAGGATCGGGACCGACTGGAGGATGTCCAACAGCGGCACCAGCACCAGTTCGGCATGCTTGTTCTTGGCGGCGAGCGTCGCGTAGGTGAAGGTGAAGACCAGCGACAGAACCAGCGCCGCCAGCATGCGCAGCGTGGTGCGCGCGGCATATTCGGGCAGGTTCGCGGGGTCCAGCGAGATCGGCGTCATCTGCAGGTCGGCGATCGGCGCCAGCAGGTGGCGGCTCGCTTCGGCCAGGAACACCATGACGCCGAGCACGAGGAGCACCGCCAGCAGGTCCCAGCGGGTGACGATCAGCCGGCGTTCCGCGACCGAGATCGGAAGTGTCCCAGCCATTATTTCGCGCTCCGCCGTTCACCAGGTCCGGGACATCCGCATAGCGCTGCTTGGCACCGCGAGCGCCGGCGCGCAAGAGGAGATCGGCAGGGCATCGGCCTCGTCATGGAGTTGTCATTTTCGTCGGCCCTATGGTGCCGGGAGCGCGGCGCGGCCCGTGGTCCCATGAGACCGTCGGACCGCCCCGAACAGGAGGCCGTCGATGATCTTTCGTCAGCTGTTCGACAGCGTTTCCGGCACCTACAGTTATCTCGTCGCCAGCCGGCCCGGCGCCGAGGCGCTCATCATCGATCCCGTGCTGGAGAAGGTGGAGCGCTACATCCAGCTCCTGACCGAGCTCGACCTGCGGCTGGTCAAGGCGGTCGACACCCACCTCCATGCCGACCACATCACCGGGCTCGGGGCATTGCGCGACCGCACCCGCTGCATCACCGTGATGGGCGAGCAGACCAAGGCCGACGTGGTGTCGATGCGCGTCGCCGACGGCGAGACGCTCGAGATCGAAGGCACCAGCCTCGATGTCCTCTACACGCCGGGCCACACCGACGATTCCTACAGCTTCGTCATGGGCGACCGCGTCTTCACCGGCGACACTCTGCTGATTCGCGGCACCGGCCGCACCGATTTCCAGAACGGCGACCCCCGCGCCCAATATGAATCGATCTTCGGCCGGCTGCTCAAGCTGCCGGACCGCACGCTCGTCTATCCCGCCCATGACTACAAGGGCGACACCGTTTCGACCGTCGGCGAGGAAAGGGCGTTCAACCCGCGCCTGCAGGTGAAGTCGGTCGAGGAGTATGTCGACCTGATGAACAGCCTCAAGCTCGCCAATCCCAAGATGATGGACGTGGCGATACCCGCCAACATCAGGGTCGGGCTGGCGCAGGAGGAGATCGCGCGGCACGGCTGGTCGCTCACCCCGGCCCAGGCGATGCTCGCGATCGGCCGGAGCGACACCGCGTTGATCGATTTGCGCGAGCGGCGCGAACGCGACCGCCATGGCGTCATCCCCGGTTCGCTCCACGTGCCCTACAGCGATCTGGTGGAGAGTATCGGCGAAGAAGGCGCCCTCCATGCGCTGGCATCCGCCGGCCGACGCCTCGTCTTCTACTGCGCATTCGGCGAACGCTCGGCCATGGCGGTGCGCGCGGCGCAGGATGCCGGCCTCCCCGCCTGCCACATCGAAGGCGGCCTCGACGCCTGGAAGAAGGCGTCCGGCCGCGTCGAAACGGTGCACGAAAAGGAACGGGCGTAGTAATCCGGGTTACGAGCTATAATTTCGGCGGCTTGAATTCGAAGGACAAGGTTCCGACCAGCGCCCGGCCGCACAGGTCCGACTGCAGGCCGCCGGGATTTTCGCCGAACCTGCCTCTGCCGCCCGGCGTCGACGAGGTATCTCCGGTAAGGACGAAGCAGCTCTCCTTGCTCAAGTTGGTGTCCTGGTAGCTCAGGTCGAGGCTCAGCTTGTCGTAGTTGAAGAGGACGCCGAGCCGCCAATGCGCATAGGACGGCAGCTCGAAACCCTGGGACGTGCTGCCGAAGCCTTGATATCCGAGTTCGCCGGACAGCATCCAGGTGACGATGTCCTTGTTTGGGAGCTTGAATTTCGGCAGGTCGATCTTCAGTCCGCCCGCACCATAGGTGCCCCAGGCGCCGGAATTCCACACGCTCGGCGAATAGGCGACCTGGCCGGTGATCTCGAACGCATCCATGATCCGGCGCGATGCGGTGATGCCGGATTGCCAATAATTGGTCGCGCCGCTGCCCGGGGCCGGCGTCTCCCCCGGGTAGTAGTAGCCCTCCGCGGCCAAGTCGAATTCGACGCCCGCGATCTCGTGACGGATGCCGCCGGTGAACGTCAGTTCGGCCACCGGATCGCCCGGCAGCCTGACGCGGTAGATCTGGCCGTTGAGGTAGAACCAGCCGCGCTGAACCTCGACCGAGGAGGAAACCGAGGGGCCGCGTTCGGACAGGCTGATGCCCCGGTAGATATAGTCCGACATCAAGGAGCCGCCGATGGTGGTTTCCAACGTGTCGGAATCGCCCTTGGACGCGGAGTTTTCGCCAATGGCCCCGGCGGCCTCGCCGCAACAGGCCGGCACCACGAGCGCCAGCAGCGCAATCCAAGACGGCAAAATCTTGCCCAGCCACATCGCCGCCCCTCGCGCCGGCTTTGGGAAAGCTGATTTATCGAGTGTAATCAGAATCAGTTGCCACCATAGCGTCATTTGATCGCCCGGTCAGCGACGAAGATCGCTCCCGTGCCGATTCCGACAAAATCTCCGGTTTCCGCCTGACAAGGCCGGCAGAACGGCGCGATGCGCTGACGCTAAGGCGCCCTACGATTTTTTCGCTTCGTCTTGCCTGATTTCGTCGCGGCTTTGCGAGCCGGTGCCTTGGCGGATTTGGCCTTCGCCTTCCGCGGCGCCGGCTTGGCGGCGGCAGCCGCGCCCGGCGCCCCTTCCTTCCACGCGAGCCGCATCGCCCACTGATCCCAGGCGCGCTCCATCGGGGCCGGGCGCAGATTATAGGCGGCGGCCTTCTTGATCTCTTCGGGGCTCAAGCCGTGGACGGCGCCGAGCAGCTTCGCCTGGGTCTGCAGCTCCGCATTGCGGGTCGTATAGATGGTGCGGAACACCAGTTCGCGCAGCGACGCGGCGACCACGGTGGCGCCGTGGCGGCCCATCAGCACCATCGAGTGCGGGCCGAGCGCCGTGGCGAGCGATTTGCCTTCTGCCGGGTCCACCACCACCAGCGCGGTATCGCCGAATTCGTCCCGGCTGTCCCAGAACGGCACCTTCACGCCCATCGACGCGCCGAGGTGATAGACCGGCACCATGTCGATGCGGGCGATGGCGTAGGGCAGCACCGCGGCGGCGTGGTGATGGCAGATCGCCATCACGTCGGGCCGCGCCCGGAAGATCGAGGCGTGGATGGTGACTTCGCCATAGAGGCGATGCGGGGTCGGCACCGCCGGCTTGCCGTCGAGGTCGAGCTCGAGAATGTCGGCGGCCTGCACCAGTTCCGGCGCGCGGTGGCGCGAGATCAGGAACTGCTCGGGATTGGCGGGATGGCGCAGGCTGACATGGCCGAAGGCGTCGAAGATGCCCTCATTGGCAAGGATGCGATTGGCGAGGGCAACGTCCTCACGCGCTTGGGCGAGGCTGTCGGGCATTGATGGTCTCCGTGGAGTGGGCCAGGGCAATCGGAAGGGCCGCCAATGTCGGATATTTCACGGCGGCGCGGTAGGTTCTTGGCGGATTGACTGGCGTGCGGTTTCGCATGCGCGCCAAACGAAATCGCGTTCTCTCGATCGCCAGATGGGGCCGATCAGCGGCGCGGTGCAACCAGGGAGAACATGGCACCTTGCGGATCGCAGCATTGGACGATCCAGCTGCCGCCCGGTACCTGATGCGGGCCGTTGAGGACCTGACCGCCCGCCGCCTGCACCCGCGCCGCCGCGGCATCGACCGCGTCGACATTGAAGTAGTAGGTCCAGCTCGACCTGGGCACGGCCGGCGGCTTGGTCATCATGCCGCCGATTGTTTCGCCGCCGGCAGCGAAGAGTTGGTAGATGCCCATCGGTCCCATGTCGACGTGCTCGGCCTTGGTCCATCCGAACAGCTTGGCATAGAAGGCGAACCCGGCCTCGCGGTCGGTGGCGTAGAGCTCGCGCCAGCCGGCGGTTCCGGGCGTACCGGGCGTCGGAGACTGCCCGGGTTCCACGTTCGACTTGAACAGGCAGAGCGAGGCGCCCTGCGGGTCGGCGATGACGGCGAACCGGCCGACGCCGGGAATGTCGTCGGGCGGGTGGTGGATGGCGCCGCCGTCCTGCTTGGCCTGGGCGGCACGGGCGTCGACGTCGTCGACCGCGACATAGCCGGTCCAGGACGGCCGTGCGCCGGCATCGAGCGCCCGTTGCGGCACCGCCATCAACCCGGCCACGGGGATCGCCCCAACCGTCATCAACGTGTAGGACATGTCCGGCATGCCGGTATCCTGCGCGCCCCAGCCGATCACGCTGCGGTAGAATGTCTCCGCGGCCTTGGTGTCGGTCGTCATCAGCTCGTACCACACAAACTTGCCGTGATAGCCGGACATTGCGATTGCTCCAGTTGGATGGAATTCGAGGCGAGGCTAACCCAGTTCGATGTCCGAATTCTGTCATAGATTATCCGGGGTAAGCCGAGGCAAATTCACTGCGCGAGAGACCATCGTGAAACAAGGACGCGGACATAATGCACACGCTCGAGATCGGCGACGTCACCATCACCAGCATCGTCGAGCGGGACGGGCCGTGGCGCCGGCCGGAGGAGATGTTCCCGGCCTATGACCCGGAAGTGGGCAAGCACCACCTCGCCGGGCTCGATTCCTTCATCTTCGATCCGCCGTCCGGGCGGCTGGTGATCACCTACCAGACCTTCGTGGTCCGTACGCCCAAGCATACGATCCTGGTCGATACCTGCACGGGAGAGGACAAGGGCTATCCGGCGCCGATGGATTTTCCCAAAGCACCATGGCTCGACGGCTTCCGCGCATCGGGCCTGCGCTTCGAGGACATCGACTACGTCTTCTGCACCCACCTGCATATCGACCATTGCGGCTGGAACACGCTGCTGCGCAACGGGCGCTGGGTCCCTACCTTCCCCAACGCGAAATACGTGTTTCACAAGCGCGAATACGACGCGTGGGAAGAAGCGACCAAGCGCGGCGCCCAGCCGCCCGGCAATGTCTGGCGGTTCAATTGCGAACCGGTGGTGGCGGCCGGCCAGGCGCTGCTGGTGGACGACGACTTCGCGCTCGACGACACGCTGTGGCTGACGCCGACGCCGGGGCATTCGCCGTGCCATTGCTGCGTCAATATCGCCTCGCGCGGACAGCGCGCGGTCGTCTCCGGCGACCTCATGCACCACGCGCTGCAGTGCCGGGAGCCGGATTGGTCGACGGTGTTCGACTGGGACCCAGACCAGGCGGCGCGCTCGCGCCGGCGGTTCCTGACCGAGGTCGCGGGGACCGGCACGGTGGTGATGCCGGTGCATTTTCCGCACCCGACCGCAGGACGCGTCGAAGCGGACGGCGAGCGGTTCCGCTACATCTTCGCATCGAGATAGTTACGCGTAGGATGGGTTGATCTCTTGCGATACCCATCATGGTCCGACGATGGGTTTCGCTCCGCTCAACCCATCCTACGAAGCTACTAAGCAGTTCTCGGCAGCCTCACCCCGCCGCCGGTTCCTGCTCCGGCAAACGCGCCAGCGCGGCCAACCCGCTCAGCAGGCAGGCGAGGCTCGACGTGCGCAGGGGGATGAAGGGCTTCTCCGCCAGCCGGCATTGTCGTTTCACCATACCCATGGCGTCGTGGCTGATGCAATCGATCGGGAACATCGCGCAATCGGCGCGGCTGATCAGGCCCGGCAGCAGCGTCATGCTGTGCTCGATGCCGCCGTCATGGTGGAGGAACGTGCCGCCGGCGCGTTCCACCAGGGCCTTGAGCTGCGGTACCTGGTTGGCGCGGCCGCCGACATAGAGTACCTGCGCGCCGCCGAGATCGGGCGCGGCAGCTGCCTCTTCACCAAGCCAGCCATTGATCTCGACCTCGACGAGCGCGAGCTCGCGGCGCAGGTCGCCGCATTCCTGCGCGGCGTCCGCCCGGGCGCGCTCGGCTTGCGACTGCGCGAGCGTCGCCGATTCGAGGCGGCCTTCGAGGCGCTTGCGGTGGGCTGTTTCGCGGCTCAGCCGCCGGTCGACGTCGATCAGAGCGTCCCTGGCGGCCCGCAGGTCTTCGCTTTCATGCCCGGCGTTTGCCGGCGCCTGCGCCAGCGCCCGGCTCAAGGCCTCGTTGAGCAGGCGGATCTTGTCGTCGCGCGCAGTGAAGCCGTCGCGCAACTGGCGCTGCTGCGCATCGAGCTTGGCCGACAAGGCTGCGTTGTCCTCCTCGAGCTGGCGCAGCCGGCGGATATCGGCGCGGTTGGCGGCTCCGACCATGTGGGACAGCATGTGCACGTCGCCGAACACCTGCCGCATCACGGCGTCGGTCGCCGCGGGATGGCTCAGCACCGCCCAATAGGCGCCGGGAATATCGCCGCGCTTGACCGCGTCGGCCCACAGCTCGCGCAGCGCGCCCTCGTCCTTGGCTTTGGTGAACTGCTTGATCGCCGCCTCGTGGCGGCGGTCGAGCGCCTTCTGGATGAGCTTGCCGCCACCCTGCGCGCGGCCGGCGAGGGTCACGCCCTGCTTGTGCAGATCGTGGTCGCCGGCGTTGTCGGCGCCGCGGACGCCGAGCTTGATCATCAGCCGGCGCAGTTCCGCGCTCGACAGGCAGGTGCCGATGATCGAGCAATGCACGCTGTGATGCATGTCCCAGATCGCCGTCCGCCGCTTGCCGGCGGGCGGGGTGAATTCACCGATGGGCGCGTCCCCGGGAGCGCGCACTTTCATCGGGACCACGCCGCGCACAAACGCCGGAGCGGCCGGCGAGCGGCCGGTCGAGAAGATGCTCGACAACATATCCGGGGCGCGAGACGACATGACCTTCGCTATATCCAAATAGATACAACGGTTGTCGCATACATTCGCCGGCCTGAAAAGAGGGGTGCGCCGCAAAAGCGCTGGCGCATGCCGGGGAAGCATGCCGTCCCGGGCGGGCCGAACGACCCTTACGACGGCTTGCCGGTCGCGCGCGCGCTCAGGGCGAGCAGGGTCTGCCCGACCTCGCTGAGCGTCGCCGGCGGCACGCCGAACATCAACGAGGCGGTGCCGACCTCGAGCATCAGGAAGGTCTGGTCGTCGTCGGTCTGGCCGACATTGATGGCACTCAGCGGCAGGGGTATCGCCCCACCCGGCGGCGCGTCGAACTGCGGCGGCGGCTGCAGGCGCTTGGCCTCGCAGCTCAGCGCCAGAAGGACGCCGACCAAGTGTTGCACGTCTTCGATGCGCAGGCAGAGGTCCACCGGCCCCTGGGCGCTACGCTGGATGCGCAGCCCGATGGCTTCGCCGTTGGGCGCCACTTCGCCTAATACGTCGATGACGAACGGCGGATTGCTCATCACCGGCGTCTCTCGTGTCTCTGGTGTCTCTAGGGCCACCACTGCAAGCTCCCCGGCGCCGACCGGCGCCTCATTTCGCGAACTCGCAGAAGGTTTCGGCGCCGCTGCAGCGCCGGGACGGGCCGGTGACCGTCAGCCACCACCGGTCGAGTGCTTCGCGCCGGCAGTCGAGCCGAACATTCATGCCTTCGGAAAACCTGATCCAGGCGGCGAAGCGCTGTTCCGGCACCGCGATCAGCACGGGAATGTCGGCGTCGAGCGCCTGGGGAATGAGATCGATCAGACCCTTGCCATCGGCCTCCGAGCGGCCGAAGCGGTTGATGATGACGAGGTCGGCGCCGTCTCCGATCGCCGCCGCGAGCCGCATCGCGAGGCCGGCGAGCCGATCGGGATCGAGCCGGCATCCGGGCGCATGCGCCTCGTCGTCCGGAGCGAGCGGGACGACTTCGCCGTCCGGCAGCATGACGACGCCGAGCCGCGGATTCTCCCCCCGGCAGCTGCGGCCGAGCTGGACGACGCCCACCGGGCGGCGCCCGGAACGGCGCAGGTCGGCGGCAAAGCCGGAGATCAGGCGGTCCGGATCGTCGTGCGCCCCGTACACGACGGCAGCCAGATCGCATTGGGCGTCGAAGCTCACGCGGCTTTCCTCGTCGGTGCGGCCCATGTGGCGATATATTCTGCCATATATATCGCATTGCATCGGGCTTGCAAGCTGCGCATCGACGGCTGCGCATCGACTGCCGCGCGCCGAGCCCGCCTTCGTGAGACCTTCGTGAGCCTGCGGTTGCCCCGACCGCCATGGCTGGTATAGCTTGGTTGCAGGATTGCCGGCCGTCGGAGTTCCGCCGAATGCCGGCGGCCGGCCGGAATTGCGTGATCAGGTCGACACGTGTAGTGCGGTTTGCGCGCCTGGGCCCTCATCGGCGCCGTGTTGCACCCTGCCGCCCGCCATCCCGAGCCGGCGGTCGAGTCTTCAGGCGCCGAGGCGGAGCGATCCGCAAATTTCACAAGCCGTTCTTCGTTGGACCGTCATGAACATTCCACGCCGGCAATTTCTGCGGCTCGCCGGAGCCGGCGCGGTCGCGCCGATCCTGCCCGGCCGGGTGTCGGCGCTCGGTTATCCCGCCCGGCCCGTGCGCATCGTGGTCGGCTTTGCCGCCGGCGGCACCCAGGACATCGTCGCGCGCCTGATGGCGCAGTGGCTGTCGGAACGGCTCGGCCAGCCGTTCCTGATCGAGAACCGCGCCGGCGGCAGCGGAAACATCGGTGCCCAGGCGGTCGCTTCTGCAGTCCCCGACGGTTACACGCTCCTGCTGGTCGGAGTGCCCAACGCAATCAATGCCTCGCTTTATGAGAAGCTCGGCTTCAGCATTGAACGCGACATCGCGCCGGTCGCCGCGCTGACGCGCACGCCGCTGGTCATGGTCGTCGACCCCGGGTTTCCCGCCGGGACCGTCGCCGAGTTCATCGCCTACGCCAAAGCCAATCCGGGCAAGATCCTGTTCGCCTCGCCGGGTATCGGCACCCCGCAGCACGTGGCCGGCGAGTTGTTCAAGATGATGGCCGGCATCGACATGCTTCACGTACCCTACCGCGGCGAGCCCCCTGCCATTACCGACCTGCTCGGCGGCCAGGTGCAGGTCTATTTCGGCGCCTTGCCCGGGACCATCGCGCACATCAAGGCCGGCCGGCTGCGCGCGCTCGCCACGACCACTGCGGCACGTTCGCCGGCGCTGCCGGACATCCCCGTTGTCGGCGATGTCCTGCCGGGCTACGAGGCGAGCGGCTGGAACGGTATCGGTGCGCCGGGCAATACCGCCGCCGACATCGTCGCCAAGCTCAACACCGAGATAAACGCCGGCCTCGACGATGCCGGGATGCAGGCGCGGCTCGCGGCCCTGGGCGCCCCGGTGCTCGCGGGTTCGCCATTCGACTTCGGCAGGCTCATCGCCGACGAAATCCGGAAGTGGGCCAAGGTGATCAAGTTTTCAGGAGCCAGGGCGGAGTGATCGCACGCTTTGAAACGGATCGCGCTCAAATCTCCTTTGGTTTGAGCATGATCTCGTCCGAAAAGTCTGCAACTTTTCGGGATCATGCTCTAAAACGCCGCCGCCATGTCGCGGGCACCTTGCAGCTGCACTTCGTGGTCCATCTTCGCATCGGTCGCCGCGATCAATTTGGCGACCACGTTGTTGCGGCTGGCGACGGGGTTGCGCCCGTAGCCGCCCTGCTGGAAGAAATTCGAGGTCGGCACCTTCTCGCGCATGGCCGCCGGCATCGTGACCATGTCGAAGCCGTTGCCGTCGCCGGTCAGGTTCATCATCTCGAGCTCTGCCGCGGTCAGCGGCGCGGTGTAGCCCTTGCTGTGGGCGAAGCGGACGGAATCGAGGAGCTTCTGCGTCTGCAGCAGTGGACCGACGTCGATGTCGAGATTCATGGCGTGGACGGCAAAGCCGCGCGGCGTGTTGGCGAGCTTGTCGTGCTCGTTCCAGTCGTCCGGCACGGTCCGGGCAAACGCGATCATCCGCCGGACCACCTCGATCTTGCGCTCGAACGCCGCCTTCGCTTCGCCGGTCAACCCCGCCGCCCTGGTCTTCAGGACACCGATGAATTGGTCGCCCTTCTCAGCCAAGAGCTCGACACTGTTGGTGTTGAGGAGCTGGTTATAGCCGAGCGCGGAGTTGATGGCGCGGGCACCGGGCGTCGCATATTCCAGGCCGGCCTGCACGTCGTAGCCGCCATTGCCGCCGGATTCGAAGGCGTAGATCCGCGCGATCTGCTGCTTGGTGAGGCCAGCCGCCGATGCGGCCTTCGCATAGGCGCGCTTGTATTCCAACTCGCTGTGCGGGCGCTGCGGCGTGAACTCGAACTGTTCCGCCGCATGTTTCAGGAAATCGGCGACGACCGGCACGTATTCCCGCGGCGGCCGCGGCGGCGGACCCGGCGCGGACGGATCGACCGGCCGAGGCGGGCCCGAATAGACCGGCGGCTGGGTCAGCACATAGTCTTCAAGCACGATGTCCTGATTGGCGCGGCGCTTGGCGTTGCGCTGGCGCCGCTTGTCGGCGATCGCCTTCCAATAGGCGCCCGCCTCGTCGTCGAACGCCTGGCGCGCCCTGGTGTATTCCTCGAGCTTGCGCCGGTATTCGAGCATCACCGGCGCCGCCGCGGTCGCCGGCGCGGCGGCCGGACCGGCCGGTTCCGCGAGGGCGCGGCCCGGTGCTATCAGCAGCGCCGCGAGGAGACAGAAGCCGAGAACGCCAATCGGGCGGCAGGCGCGGCGAAGGCCCACGGCGTAGGGTTGGTGCACCATCTCCATGATCCCGTGATACGAATCGTATCAGGCAGAAATGTGTAGGATGGGTCGGGCTGTCGCGAAACCATCATGGGCCGCGTCGATACGACGATGGTGGATATCGCTTCGCGCAGCCCATCCCACTGATCAAGGCGCCGGCCCCATTGTCAACACCCCGTGTCGCGGGTAATCGCTTGCGGGAGCAGGGAGACGACCATGAAAACCAGATCTCGCGGACCGGCGCGGACCGGCCGTACATTGGCGGCCGGCGTGGGCTGCGCGTCGCTCGCCATCGGCGTCTCCGCCGCGCAGGCGGCGGACGTGACCTATCAGCGCCTGGTCAATCCGGAGCCGCAGAACTGGCTGATGAACCATCACGACTACGGCTCGCACCGGTTCTCCGCGCTCGATGCCATCAACAAGGAGAACGTGAAAAACCTCCGCCTGGCCTTCGCGGTGGCGCTCGGCGGCACCACCGGCAACGAGAATCTCACCGCCACGCCGCTGGTCGACGACGGTTTCATGTACGTGCCGGACGCCTGGGGCGTGGTCTACAAGATCGACGTGCGCTCAGGCAAAAGCGGCGACATCGTGTGGAAGATGGACCCCGGCCAGGAGAAGATCGACCGCAACCGCGGCGTCGCGCTGTGGGGCAATCTCGTCATCTCCGTGACGAGCTTCGACGGCCGCGTCATCGCCACCGACCGCGACACCGGCAAGATGGTGTGGGAGCGCAATCTGCACGACCAGCCCAACCTCACCCTCGACGCGGCGCCGCTCGCGCTCGCGGACAGCATCATCGTCGGGGCCTCCGGCGGCGACAGCGGCGTGCGCGACTGGGTCGTCTCCCTCGATGCCGCGACCGGCAATGTCCGGTGGAAGACCTATTCGGTGCCGGCCCCCGGCGAGCCCGGCAGCGAGACCTGGAAGGACAAGAACAACGCCTGGCAGACCGGCGGCGGCGCCTTCTACGTCACCGGCTCCTACGACCCCGCGACCAACGTCACCTATTGGGGTGCCGGAAACCCCACGCCCAAATACGACTCCTCCTACCGCCCCGGCGACAACCTCTTCACCAACAGTGCGCTGGCGATCGATGCGGCGAACGGGCGCATCAAGTGGTTCCACCAATACACGCCGAACGACACGATGGACTATGACGAGACCGGCACCCACATCCTGCTCGACGCCAAGGTCAACGGCGAGGACCGCAAGATCCTCACCCATGCCGGCCGCAACGGTTTCTTCTATTCGTTCGACCGGATCAACGGCCAGTTCCTCAAGGCGACCCAATACGTGCCGACCGTGACCTGGACCAAGGGCATCGATTCCAAGACCGGCAAGCCGGTCGACTACGACCCCGCCAAGGACCTGCAGACCTATGCCGATCCGGTGGCCAAGATCCTGACCGGGGCGAAAAGCAGCGGCGTCTGCCCGGGCGTGCCCGGCGGCAGCAATTTCTGGTCCGCGGCCTACAGCGAGAAAACCGGGCTCATCTACATTCCCGAGCTGGAGGGCTGCACCAACATCACTCGCGACCAGACCCGGCACGTGCGCGGCAAGTTCGACGGCGGCGACTTCGGCTATGACGGACGGCTGAGCAGCGGCATCGTGGTGGTCGATCCCGCATCCGGGGAGGTCGTCCGGCGCAAAGCGATGCCTTATGCGAACACCAGCGGCGCGCTCGCCACCGCGGGCGGGATCATCGTGACCGCGCTGCTCGACGGCACCGTCATCGCGCTCGACGATCAGACCCTGGAAGAGCTGTGGAGCTTCAACGTGGGAACCGGCATCAACGCGCCGCCCATGACCTATGCGGTCGACGGCAGGCAATACATCGCGATCGCGACCGGCCTCACCCGCAACTCGATGGGCCGGCTCGCCACCACGCCGGAGAAACGTAATCTCGGCAAGAGCGCGACGATGATCTTCGTGTTCGCGCTGTAGTCAGCGTCTCACGCCGGAGGACGCGCGGCCCGGGCCGCGATTCCGGCCCGTCCGGAGCGCTCGATGTCGAGCTGCGATTGGCGGCCCTGGGCGTCCCGGAGCGAACCGTCCATCACCAGGATGACGCCGAGCCAGGACACTGCAAAGTTCGCGAAGAACAGCGTAAGGAACACGATCAGGCTCCAGGCGGACCCGAATTCACGCTCCACATAGTAGCCGATCGTCGCCGAAATCGCGGCGCCGATGACCACGAATACGACGTAGAGGATCAATGCCTTCATAGCATCCCTTTCGGGTTATCGACCAACCGCATGGTCGGCCAATCCGTGACCATTTGCAAAGGAAATCGCCAAATTGCAATCAAAAACGGCAGCCGGCAGAGCGAACTCACCACAACTGCCGGGATGCGAGTGCTGCCCCATCGGCCAGCGATTTGAGCTTCATCCAGACGATCTTGGTGTCCACCTGCACGCGGCCCGCGAAGGTGCCGAAGCCGCAATCGACGCCGGCGATTACGTTGTGCGGCCCAACGACGCGCGCATATTGGACGATGCGGTCGGCGACGAGCTCGGGATGCTCGACCACGTTCGAGGTGGAATCGATCACGCCGGGGATGATGATCTTGCCGGCGGGAAGCGTCACGTCCCGCCATACCTTCCATTCGTGCCCGTGGCGCGCGTTGGCGCCCGGGAACGACACCGCCTGGGGCTTGGCCGCGAGCACGATGTCGATGATGTCGTGCAAGGGAATATCGTTGTGGTGCGGATCGATGGTCGAGCCCCAGCACACATGCATGCGCATGCGGTCCGCCGGAATGTCGGCGACCGCGCGGTTTAGGGCCGCGACATTGGCGGCAATCACCTTTCGGTAGTCGGCGAGGCTGACGTCGGGATAGACCGTGTGGCGCGACATCGCGAGGTCGGGGCAATCGAGCTGGAGGACGAAGCCGGCGGCGACGATGGCGCGGTATTCCCGCGCCATCGTGACGGCAAGAGCGTCGAGATAGGCCGCGTCGTCGGGATAGTAGTCATTCTTGAGATAACGGGCGATCTGGCCCGGCGACGGCGAGGTCATGAAGACCTCCAGCGCACCGGCGCCGGCAGTGGCTTGCTTTGCGCGCGCCATGTCGACCTCCGCCGCCGGCCAGTCCTTCCACGCAATCGCGCCCGAACAGGCCGGCCGATACTGAAACGGCGAAGCGAACTGTTTCAGCAACGCGGCAAGCTCCGGGAATTCATCGTCACCGGTCCCGCGCGGCGGCGCGCTCGGGCCGTCGAATCCGGCGAGGCGATCCTTGACGTGAACGGTGTAATCGGTACGGCCCTGCTCGACGTCATTGATGATGTCGAGGCCGCATTCGATTTGCTTTTGCACGACCCCGGCGACGGCGCTGCGCACGGCGGCATCGAGCGCGTCCTTGTTCGATCCCGGCTTGTCCTGATCCTCGAGCAGCAGCCGCAGCAGCGCGGCCGGACGCGGCAGGCTGCCGGTATGGGTGGTGAGAATTCGCGTCGCGCTGCGTTGCATCAGGTACCTCGTGGTGCTGTCTACATTCTACATTTTGCGGGACGCGACGCCGCTGCAATCGACGAACAACGCGTTCGGTCGATCTGGTGCCGGATCAACCGGATTTTCATGACGCATCACGACGCTTCGATTTTCGAAATTCACTTCGTTGGCCAGCTCTGCTTTTTTGCCTTCGGCGGGGCGGACTCGCGAGCAAGCCCGCCATGGCCCGCGCGAAATTGCGGCAATGTGACCCCGCCCGTCGCCATTCTGCGGTTGGTACCGGCGTCACCAATCTGTAACCTGCCCGTCATCGCCCTCCGCAGGGCGAGCCGCATCGGAACGAGGACACTCGATGTTTTCAAGCACCTGGGACCAACGCTTTATGATGCTGGCCCACCAGATCGCCCATTGGAGCAAGGAAAGCGGGCGGCGTGTCGGCGCCGTGATCGTCGGCCCGGACAAGGAAATCAGGTCGACCGGCTTCAACGGTTTCCCGCGCGGCGTTCGCGATGACATCCCCGAACGCCATTCGCGCGAGACCGGCGCGAAATATCTCTGGAGCTCCCATGCGGAGCGCAACGCCATCTACAATGCGGCACGCATCGGGGTCTCGGTGAAGGGCTGTGTGATGTATGTGCCGTGGTACCCCTGCGTCGAATGCGCCAAGGCGATCATCCAATCCGGGATATGCGAACTGGTCGCCTATGCACCCGATCTTTCCGAGCGCAAATGGGGCCCGGAATTCTCGCTCTCGGCGGAAATGTTCAAGGAGGCCGGCGTCGATGTCCGCCAGATCCCGAGGCTCCAGGACCTGCCGGTCGGAAAATGAACCATTCGCGATCCGGGCCGCCGAGGCGCCGGATGAGGCATGCTCGTGCGTCACTGGCGAGGCCGCGTCGGCCGCGCGGACGCGATGCCCCGGCCCGCCCGACGACGGGCGGCATCGCACCCGCGTTCATCCGCGCCGGGATGGACGCGGCTAGTCCTTCTTGCCGAAGGGATTGTGGCCGGGCTTCGCCGGGGCCTGCCCCGCCGCCGCCGCGCCGCCCTTCTTCTTCTTGTTCCAGTCGGCTTTCGGCTTCTTCTTTTCCTTGTTGCTTTTCATCTGACCTTTCGCCATGGCGTTCGTCCCTGCATTGGTCTTGCTGCGGAGGAATCCAGCATAGCACGATTCCGACATACGTTGCGTTGGAGCACCATCGTCTCGGGCGCTATCGGATTGGGGCGCACAGCTCATGAAGATCGCAATACTCGACGACTATCACGACACGATACGCACCCTCGCCTGCTTCGGCCGTCTCGCCGGCCACGAGGTCACGGTGTGGACCGATCATGTCCAGGACGACGACGTCCTCGCCGCGCGGCTGCGGCAGGCCGAAGCGCTGGTGCTGATCCGGGAGCGCACCAAGATCCGCGAACGCCTGCTGGTACGGCTGCCCGATCTCAGGCTGATCAGCCAGCGCAGCGTCTACCCGCACATCGACATCGCGGCCTGCACCCGGCTCGGCATCGTGGTGTCGTCGAGCCAGCACCCCGGCACGCCCTCCTGGGCGGCCGCCGAATTGACCTGGGGGCTGGTGCTCGCCGCGATGCGCCAGATTCCGCAGCAGATGGCCGCGCTCAAGGCCGGCAAATGGCAGACCGGCGTCGGCCACTCGCTGCACCACAAGACACTGGGCATCTACGGCTATGGCAGGATCGGCCGCGTCGTCGCCGGCTATGGCCGCGCCTTCGGCATGAAGGTGGTGGTATGGGCGCGCGAGGCGGCGCGCGCCCAGGCACGCGCCGAGGGCTATGAAGGCGCGCCCAGCAAGGCGGCGTTTTTCTCCGATTGCGATGTCGTCTCCCTGCACATGCGCCTCGTCGAGGCGACCCGCCACGTCGTCACCGCCGCCGACCTCGCCCGCATGAAGCCGACGGCGCTTCTGGTGAATACCAGCCGGGCGCCCCTGATCGAGCCGGGCGCACTGGTCGCGGCGCTGCGCGCCGGACGGCCGGGGATGGCCGCGGTCGATGTCTATGAGGACGAGCCGGTCCGCGACACCGGCCATCCTCTGTTGACCATGGACAACGTCGTCTGCACGCCGCATATCGGCTACGTCTCGCTTGACGAATACGAAGTCCAATTCGCCGAGATTTTCGAACAGATCACGGCGTTCGCGGCGGGAACGCCGATCAACGTGGTCAATCCGGACGTGCTCCGCGCCCCGCGCGGCGGCAGCCTTTGTCCATGATCCCGAAATGTTTGAGACTCTTCGAACAAAACTTATACTCAAATTTACGCGTGATCTTGCCTAAAAGGTTGCAACCTTTCCGTGATTGCGTCCGAAACCAAACCTTAATCATCTAAATTAAGCGCGCTTTTCTGAATTTGGAACACAACAGGCTGGGCTGCCTCAAACGTTTCGAACGTCAACTCGATCATGGCAATCACCCAATCGGCTCTTTCGCTGTCGCGCTATGCAGCCGGGCTGGCAAGCCTGCTGCGGGCCGCTGCGCGCAAGCTGTCGAGCCGCCCGAAAGGAACCATCGCCGCATTCGGCATTTTCTTTGCCGTGGCGATATCGGCCGTTTTCCTTGCCGACCTGCACGCCCGCTATCTCGCGACAATCGACGCCTCCGAACACTCCGCTCGCAACTACGCCGAGGTTTTGGCGGCGCACACCGCGCTGACCTTCGAGGCGGTGGATCGTTCACTCCGCCAAGTCCAGCTCATTCGTGCCGACCTCCTGGCGGCGCTCGCCGCGCCGGGGGCCGACCGGCCGGCGCTGCGGCGCGCGGCAAACGAGGCCTTGAGGCACCTGCAGAAAACCTCGCTGGTGCTGGTGGCGATCGTCTGGACCAACAAGACCGGCGACATCGAAGCCTATTCCCATGACAGCACCCCGCCGCTCACCAACATCGCCGACCACCCGCCCTTCACCACCTTTCGCGACAGCCAGGAAGACAAGCTCGATATCTCGGCGCCGTTTCGCTCCGTCAAGGCTGATCGGTGGCTTATCGCGGCATCACTGCGTCTCACCAATTCCGACGGCAGCTTCGCCGGGTTCGTGGTCGGGTTGCTCGATCAGTCCTATTTCCTCGGCCTCTATCGCTCGCTCGATGTCGGCCCACGCGGCGCCGTGGCGATGATAGACCGCGGCGGCGTGGTTTTCGCCCGCCAGCCGCCGGTCG
>Ga0302324_100004828_pt1 | contig 29731 bp, 32 predicted proteins | sample Palsa_T0_1_FD_201949 | JGI IMG/M metagenome (GOLD analysis project Ga0302324, IMG submission 201949) | Peat permafrost microbial communities from Stordalen Mire near Abisko, Sweden - Palsa_T0_1 | ecosystem: Environmental > Terrestrial > Soil > Palsa > Peat permafrost | place: Sweden: Abisko...
AGCCTTGCAGCCTGCCCTAGAGGCACAAAGAAGTCAAAGACAACGCGCCAGGTTTTCTCTGTGACTCTGTGGTGAAAAGGCCGTCGGCCGCGCTAAGGCGCTGGCTGCTGCTGGGTCATGCAGTGCATGGTGCCGAGTCCCCAGACGAGGTCGCCGGAATAAATGGGCACAACTTCTCGCGTGGGGAACAGCGCTGACAGCGTGTTCAGAGCGATGCGGTCGTTGGGATCGTTGAACACCGGCACGAGCACGATGCCGTTCGCGACGTAGAAATTGGCGTAGCTCGCGGGCAGGCGGCGCTGCTCGAAGACAACCGCGCCGGGTATGGGAAGCTCGACGACTTTCAGCGGCTTGCCGGATTGATCCGTCGCGGAGTGGAGACGGCGAAGATTGTCGCGCAGCGGCTTGTGATTCACGTCGCGTGGATTGCTTTCGACCATGGTGACGACGGTGTCGGGCGAGACGAAACGGGTGAGGTCGTCGACGTGGCCGTGCGTGTCGTCGCCGGAGATGCCTTTGTTGAGCCAGATGGTGTGCGGCGCGCCGAAGTAGCTGGCGAAGAGCTTCTCGTAGTCCTTGCGCGACATGCCGGGATTGCGTTGCTGGACTTTGCTCAGCAGGCATTCTTCGGTGGTGAGGATGGCGCCGCATCCGTTGACGTCGATGGAGCCGCCTTCGAGGACAACGCGCGTGTTGTTGTGGAGAGGGAGGATTTCTTGGGTTTGAGCGACTCTGGCCATGAGCGTGCCAATTTTTTCGTCGTGACGGTAGTTGGAGTATTTGGCCCAGGCGTTGAAACGGAAGTTTAGAGCAAGGAGGCCCTCGGGGGCTAAAGCCCCATCAATTTTGCCGTCTTGCGGCACGGCTGAAGCCGTGCCCTGATACGAATCGTTTACGGCACCCTTCGGTGCGCTTCGCTTGCTCACGGCAGGCTCAAATCTGAAGTCGTGCCCTTCCCGGGCTTTATTTCCTGCGAGAGTTTGCGAGCCTTTCGGGAGTTCTCGGACAGGAATGTCCGAGCCACACGTGCAGAAGATGGCGCCGGAGTCGCGCAGCCAGACGCGGTTGGTGGGCCAGCGGTGGAAGCGGACGTTTGCTAGAGGCGCGTCGGCGCGATCGAGCAGCTTGCGGGCTTGGCGTTCCGCCTTTGCATCGTTGACGATCAGCTCGACCCGTTCGTGGCGTGCGAGATTGCGGATGATCTCGGTGTAGACCCATGGGATGGGTTCGAATTTTCCCGGCCAATCACCGTGATAGTGCGGCCAGGCGAGCCACGTTGTGGCGTGGGGTTCCCATTCGGCGGGCATGTGAAAGTGGAGGGTTGCCGGGGAAACACTTAAAGTGTTACTTGAATGATTGGATCGGGGCATGGACGTAGTTTATGGCACGAGAATGGTAAATCGAGCATTCGCTCCGAGACTACATTGATCTTGACGAATGGATTCCTGCTTTACTGCTCCATCTTCGTTCCCAACCCCGCATACAAGTAGTTCTCTCCGTACGCCTTCTTCAATCGCGCAAACGCCGGCTCACCCGTGCAATGTCCCGGCGCAATCCTCTGCACCTTCCACTTCGTCTTTAAGTCCTCCACCAGCACATCAATCTCTTCCACCGGCGTCGTCACCAGGTGCAATCCCCCAAACACAATCTCAGTTCTCGGATCCACTGTGCTTGCCGCTTCCAAAATCGCTTCAATCCCGGCGTGCGAGCACCCGTCCACCAGCAGCAATCCATTCGGTCTTTTGATCGCCAGCGTCAACTCCGGCAGCTCCAAGGTCCCTTTCTTCTGCGAAACTGTTCGCACCAGAAAAATTCCCGGCAATACTTCCGTCAATTGATTCACCGGCACAAAATTCCCTGTGTCATACAGCTTGCCCCATGTGAAGTGTTCCGGATCCGCTCCCGCGAAATACCGCATCTTCGCGGGCAAGGTCTCATCTGCCCGCAAAAACGTCTTCGGAAGCGGCAATCCCCCAAATCCATTCCCGCCATCCGCGGGCACATAGACCGTAACGTTCGGATTCACCTTCAACACATATCTCAACCCCGTCGTGTGGTCTGCGTGCCGGTGTGAGATCACCACAAAATCCAGCTTCGTCAGGTCGACGCCCAGCACCTTCACGTTGTGTTCAAAAATCGCGGCATCATTCCCCGTATCGAACAGAATTCGCTTTCCGTTGTGCTCCACCAAAGCGGAAAATCCCCAATCCTTCGTCAGTTCCTTCGACTCCCCGAACGCGTCATAGAGGATCGTCACTTTATCCTGCGCCCCGCAGGGAACTGCCGCCGCACACGCCAACAAGAACGCCAGAATTCGCAAAATGTGGATTCGCAAAGAACACCTCCAATCGGAATTTCAGAGTTAGTATAACGAACTGGATGCGGATAGCTGTAATCAGGGCGTTAGCGCTCAAAACCCCCGCTCAACGGGTGAACGAGTGCTATGGCGATTTTTCAACAGTTATGTTCTCGACGAAGGGTCGTCTTAGGCTTATCCGCAACGAGTTGAGAGGTTCGTGACTACATTGACAAGGAAGCAACTGAAGAATTGCGATGTAGAATCGGTGGGCATGAAGCAACTGCCCGATATTGTAACTTCGGCAACCTTTTGGGCGTCATGCGCGACCATGTGGGCCGCATCGGGTGCTTGGTACACCTACGTTGCCGCCGTTGTGGCTTCGAGGCAGCAGACCTACGAGGGAATACTGAGCCTGATCATAGGCCTTGAGGCCGAGCTGACGCTGGTGAGTCAGTGGGCATGTGGAGAAGAGCCGAGCCAAGGTTATCTGGTGAGGACGAGGCTTCAGCTCGTGAAAGAGCATCCGGACCGGTTCAACCCTAGCCGCATGGTGTTCAAATTCAACACCCCGCGTTTGAACAACGTGACCAATTCCCCTTACGTCGGGGCCTTAGGTCCGATTATCCGCCAGCTCATTATGCTGAACCACTCGATCAGCCAGCTCTTCGACTCCCTGGAACGCTACCAGGCTTTTGTGATGGGTGATGTGCTGATGTACCAAAGCGTGATGGAAAAGTTCGCCCCCAAGAGCTCGCCGACGGAGCTGGCCTCCTCGACCACCCCGACGACCATAACCGTACCCTATCCCTATCAGATAGAGTGGACCCACGAGCAACAGGCATACATAAACACTATTTTCCTGATGAATGAGGGGATACACCAGGGCGTCATCGGTGGTGCCGATTCGCCCCATGAAGAGTGCCTCTACAAGGCCTTCCGCACGGCGCGGAAGGTGCTGCAAGAGTTCAAACAAGTACTGAAGCGGGAGCCGCTTCCGGACTGGTTCACGTTCTTGCACATCGTAGCTGGCGCGCTGGCCTGGGTTGGCTTTTGGCAGCTGATGAGATGGTTTGAAATATGGTGAGGGCCCCTCTCTGTCAGACTACTGTCGAGAACAGGCCATTGCGCTCACTGACCCGATTTCACTGTCCATCGAGCAGGCGATTGGAGATCGGCGCATAGGCGTCGATGCGGCGATCTCGCAGAAAAGGCCAGTTGCGGCGGATGTCCTCGAGAGCTTTCAGGTCGACGTCGCCCACCAGGATTTCTTCGCGATCGTGCGAGGCTTCGGCGAGGACGCGGCCAAAGGGGTCGCAGAAGAACGATGCGCCCCAGAATTCGAGTCCGTGGCCGGGGGCGGACTTGCCGCGGATGTTGCCGGTTTCGAAGCCTACACGGTTGACCACGGCCACGTAGACTCCGTTGGCGATGGCGTGGGCGCGCTGGATGGTGCGCCAGGCGTCGTGTTGGGCGACGCCGAACTCGGCTTTCTCGGCGGGATGCCAGCCGATTGCCGTGGGATAAAAGAGCACGGGCGCGCCTTGCAGAGCGGTGATGCGCGCGCCCTCGGGGAACCATTGATCCCAGCAAACGAGCGTGCCCAGGCGGCCGGCGGTGGTGTCGAGGGCGCGAAAGCCAAGGTCGCCGGGGGTGAAGTAGAACTTCTCGTAGTAGAGGGGGTCGTCGGGGATGTGCATCTTGCGGTAGAGGCCGCGCAGGGAGCCATCGGAATCGAAAATGGCGGCGGTGTTGTGATAGATGCCGGGAGCGCGCTTCTCGAATAACGACGCGATCAACACGACGCCGTGCTGGCGGGCGGCGGCGGCCAGCTTGTCGCTGCTCGGGCCGGGAATGGTTTCTGCGAGGTCGAACAGGGAGTGGTCTTCACGCTGGCAGAAGTATTGCGTCTGGAAGAGTTCGGGCAGGCAGACTACCTGGGCGCCGCGTCCGGCGGCGTCGGAGACGCGTTCGAGAGCTTTCGCTAGATTCTGTTCGGGCTCGGGGCCGCACGACATCTGCACCAGGGCTACGCGAAATTTGTCTGGGGGCACGCGTGCGGTCCTCGACGAACAATATAGCATCCGGAGGAGAGCTGTCAGCCATCAGCCCGTCAGACTATCAGTAAAAACCTGCTGCTAACGGGTTTCTGACGAGGACTTTGGGCGGTGGGTCGCGAAGGCGCGGGCCAGACGCGGGTTGACGGCGACTAGGTCTTCAATCCGCTTTATGACTTCGGCGGACGGCATCGCACGCAGGATAGCTTCGATGGCAGCTTCGGCTTGCAGGGATTCGGCGCGGACCAGATCGAGCAGGAATTCTAGTGCTGCGTCCTGGCGAGTGAGAGCGATGGCAGAAAGCAGGACGGAACAGAACCACGGGTCTGATTCTTTGGCGAAGCGCTCTCGGAGGACTTCGAAGCCCTGAGCGGAATGTGTGCCGGCGATGGCCAGGGCTGCTTCTGCGGCGGGATCGTCGGCGGCGGCTAGGAAGCGGGTGATCCAGGGAATCGCGCTGGGGCCTTCGATACGAAGGATGCCGCTGTAGCAGGGGCCGAGAACTTCTGGCTCTTCGCCTGAATCTTTGAGTGGATTTGTGGAATTTGGATTGGAACCGAGAACGGCTCTCAGACGCAGCAGTAGCGCGGCGGAGGGCGACCCGACCTGTTCGATGGCGCGGACCACTTCGACGCGGACGGATTTGTCTTTATCGGCGAGCAGATCGATTAGGTGCGCCAGCAGGTCGGGCTCGATCAGGCTGCGGCATTGCACTAGAGCTAGGGCGCAGGTGGCGCGGAGGGTTGCGGCGGAATCGGAAGCGCCTCCATAGGAGGGTTCGGGCTGAATGTGCTTCATGCCGCGGAGGAAGACGGCTGCGTCCTGGTGCTCGAATGCAGCCAGCGCACGGCTGATGGCGTTCTTGGCCCAGCATTGCGGGTCGGTCTTGACGGCATCTTCGAAGAAGCGGCCGAAGGCGGTGAGCAGGTCGGGAGTGAGTTGAGTCAGTAGGAATTGGCGGACCAGGTCGGCGGCTTTGGCTGCGATGAAGTTGTTTTTATTTGCGAGGGCTTTGCGCAGCGGGTCTATGGTCGCTTCGGGCGGTTGTTGGCGGAGCGCGTCGAGGGCGGCTAGTTGTTCCTCGAAGCTGCGCTTGCCGGGCATGAGGTCCAGTGTAAACGCAACGTCAAAATCTTAAACACAGAGGACACGGGGTTACACAGAGGAAAACCTGGGGCGGTGAAAAGGAGCTTGATCGCGGAGGGCGCGTAGAACGGCCGCGCGGAGGGTCGCTTGCCGGGCATGGGAGTCCAGGGTAAATGTAACGTCAAAATCTTAAACACGGAGGACACGGGGTTACACAGAGGGAGGTGCGTGGCATCGTTAACATTCATCCTGTAGAGTAATTGCTCGGGATATCTGCGAGTCCAATCTTGGAGGCATCATCTTGAAACACGGGAATCATGGCGACGGGCATTCGGCGGGGAAGTCTCATGGGAATTCGGGGCATGCGGGGGACGGGGTGGAGCGGGAGCTGCATAATCCGATTGTGGACAAGCTGATTCCGCTGGAGCCGCTGGATCTGGCGAAAGTGAAGTCGATTGACGATCTGGTGCGGGCCATGTCGAAGACCGCTTTCACCGGGCGGCAACTTGGCGAGGCCGCGGACGTGCTGGAGGCGATGGCGCGCGATGAAGAATGTTTTGTGGTGATGACTCTTTCGGGCGCGATGACCGTGGCGAAGCAGGGGCTGATTGTTACGGAGTTGATCGATCGCGGGATCGTCAATGCGGTGGTTTCAACCGGGGCGCTGATGGCGCATGGGCTGGTAGAGGCGACGGGGCGGGCGCATTTCCGGCACAATCCCGAGGTTTCCGATGAGGAACTCTATGAGCAGGGCTACAACCGCGTGTATGACACGCTGGAGCCCGAGCAGAATCTGGATGATGTGGAAGAAGTGATGTCGGCGGTGCTGGAGGGTTGGGACCACAACGAGGTGATGTGCTCCTACAAGCTGAATCACGCGATTGGGGCGTATCTGGCGAAGAACACGCGGGAGCGGGGGATTTTGAAATCGGCGCATGAGATGGGGGTTCCGGTGTTTGTGCCGGCGTTCAGCGACTCGGAGATGGGGCTGGATACGGCGCTGAACAACCGGCTGCGGGAGTCGACGGGGAGGCACAAGATACGGTTTGATCCGTTTGAGGATCTGGAACATTTTGCGGCGACGCTGCTGCGGCAGAAGAAGTTGGGCATTCTGACCATCGGCGGTGGGGTGCCGCGGAACTGGTCGCAGCAGTTTGGTCCATTCTGCGAATTGCGGCACCGGCGGCTGGGGGAGAATATTCCACTGAAGCGCTATCACTATGGGCTGCGGATTTGTCCGGAACCGGTTTATTGGGGCGGATTGTCGGGGAGTCCTTATAGCGAGGCGGTTTCGTGGGGCAAGTTCGTGCCTCCGGCGGAGGGTGGGAGGTTTGGGGAAGTGTTTGTGGACGCGACAGTCGGGCTGCCGTTGATTGTGGCGGCGGTGTTTGAGCGACTGGACAAGAAGGGGGTCAAGGTGGGAAAGGGGAAAACAGCTGCGGCTCGGAAATAGCGGCTCCAAGCCCAGCGCCCTAAAGGCGAACTCATTTTGCAGAGGCTGACGGCGTGCCTGAAGACCTGCTGATACGAAGCGTAGAAATGCCGCAGGGTTGCCGGCTACGCGCCAGCTTCCGGAGGGGATGAATCGGCGACTGCAAGTTGCTGGTTCTCGGCTTCCTCGAATTCATCGGACGAAGCGTTCTCGGCACGGGTCTTGCGGTAGAGCGGCGCCAGGATGCTGTTTTCTAAAACTTGCGACTCTGCCTGTACCCAATCTTGCACGGCGAGGCCTTCGGCCTGGCCGCGCTCGTCGTAAAGATGCTGGGCGTGCAGGCGGATCTTCCTTTCGAGCAATTCGGTCATGAGAGCTTGCTGCTTTTTTCTGCGCGTATCGGTGTCCACAACTAGATCCTTGCTTGAAACCGTATTTTCCTACAGTTCTATTGTACGAGAAGGCTGTTAACGGATGATTAAATTCGAGATGGCGAAAGAGTTACTGAAGTACCATCATTGTGTATTAGATGCGCTGAGGGAACGGCAGATGCATCCAATGGGTAAGGCCTTCGTAATCATTAACATGTGGAGTGTGTATGAAAAAAGTGAAGACTTCCGAAGCCAAACCAAAGCCATGCCGCAGCACGTTTTCCAGGTATCGGGAATCGGCAATCCTGGCATCGGCCCCGGTCGGAAGAACATTGCCCGATGGCTGCGGAAATTGCGCGGGCAATAAACCCTCATGCCGAACACGGCTGCCAGTTCTATCTTGCCGATTTGACCGAGGTCAGCATCTCGCGCCGCAGGATTGCGTTGATGCGGGACTGGTAACCTTTGCCTTGGGACTTAAGCCAGTCGAGGACATCGGCGTCGACGCGGGCCGTTATCTGGAGTTTGCGGGGACGGTAGAAGTGGCCGCGGCGGGCTTTCTTCCACTGTTCGTCCGTCATTTCGGGGATATCACTGGTGTCGATTTCACGGTCCGGGCGGGCGGCCAGGGCTTTCAGTTTAGCTCGGTCCGCTTTGGTCAACGGCGGCAGGGTCTGCGGGGTGTAGCTAACTATTTTCGTCTTCATAGCGTCGTCTCTCTTTGCGCGTAGCGGGTCGAGCCGAGATGATGCGAAACACATCCACCAACGTGCCGTCACCTTCCTGTTCTCGTACTGTGTGGGCAACAGTGAGAATGAGCAAGTCTTCTACCATGCCAATGGCCTGCCAAACGGGGTTCCGCATCCTCGATTCTGTCCTGCACCGAAACGTAAAGCGGATCGAGGAATACAGCGCTGGCTTTCTCAAAGCTCACGCCGTGCTTGCGCTGGTTGGAGAGGTTCTTCGCCTCGTCCCACTCGAATCGCAGACCTTCCACGCGATAATTATAATTATAAAAGTGTAGTTATGCAACGCTGGAGTAGCTTTCTCACGCCCTTCACGCGTCCGGAATGCGCCGCATTAATTCCACCGCTAATCGAAGATCAACACCGCCGAGGCGATTACTGTGGTCCACAGGCCGCGCTTGTCGCCGACCGCCGACTGCGTGACGTTGGCGGTGCGGACGATCTTGTTCGAGAGGCGGTAGATTTGCTTTTTCTCGTCCCAGGAGCGGTCGGGATCGAATTCCACGTTTAGTGTGGTGGCGAGCATTTCGGCGGCTAATTCTTCGGCGTATTCGCCGGCGGCGTCTTCGGTTTCGCCGAAGGAGTGGTGCTCGCTGAGATATCCGTAGGTGTTCTTGTCGGAGGGAATGGCCACGCCGATGGAGGAGGCGAGCAGGCGGTGGGCTTCGTGCGTGGAGTTTTCAGCGACCACGGCAAATACGACCTCGCCGGGGCTGAGATACTTCACGCCCTCTTTGCGGGCGAGCATCTTGCAATTGGGGGGAAAGATGGAAGAGACGCGAACCAGATTCTGAGCGGCGATGCCGGCATCGCGCAAAGCCAACTCGAACGACGTTAACCGCTCACGGTGTTTTCCGACTCCCTTGGTGAAGAACATCCGCTTGGGAACCATGTCTTTGCCCAACGCTGTAGCCTCCGGCGCGAAAATTGTTGAGATGAAGAATGCACAATTTAACACAATGGGTTGTAAAGGAAATATGAATTTCACGTGAGAGCGAAAAAATGCGGGAACCCACTGGCGCGGATTCCCGCCGCGATGCCCGGTTCCGTTTTGGGGGAGGGCCCCGGGCAAAACGGGACTACTGTAACACAATGGTGGTCGAGTTGTGCAAGAGGGTCCCTAATTTTCGGTTTCGCGAACTCCGGTCAGCCTTCGTCGCGGCGGCCGCGTCACTTGGCAGCGACCGAACTGACGGCAATCGTATCCCCGTCGAGGGTACCGGTTACCGTGGCATTCTTGCCAGCCTGCTTGTCCAGGGTGGCGAGAGCCGCTTTGTCGGTGGTTTGCAGAGTGTAGACCTTGTCGCCGACGATCAGTGCGAAATTGGAGCCGTGCGCGACGCAGGCGCGGGTACACTCCGCTGCAGACTCTTCTTCCATGTGCTTTCTGCCGCACATGGAGTCCCCGACCTCGCCGGTAAAGCTCTGCTTGCCGCTGGCAAGGGCGGAAAGACATACAACCGCCGAAAAGCTAAGCACTGCCACCGCTGCGAACCACCGCGACCTGCGATTCATTCCGAATTCTCCTTTGGCTGTGATCGTGAACCTTCGTAGCGCCAGCTACGGATCTAGTTTATCCCGATAGGCGATTGGCGCCGCAGCAAGCAGCAAAGTTTCGCGAAATCGGGAAGCGGGTCACTGCGGCGCCTTGGCCATATATTGCACGTCCACGTCTACGGCTTTTTCCCGGGTGATGGCGGTCACGTGCGTGGAGACCTCCCAATCGAGATTGGCGGGGAGCAGCTTGCGGGCCTGCGGGAGGAATTGCTTGAGGTAGGTGGCGTCATAGACGTCGCCGGGACGAAGCTTCCAGGCGGCGCGAAGCCGAGCCGTCAGATTATTGTCGATGCCGCGAAATTCGAGCTCTCCCATGTGGTAGACGTAGCCTTCGGTGACCACAAGGTGGTAGGCGACCGTTCCAGCGACGTCGTCGAATTCGGCATTCGCTTTGATGGTGGCGGTAACGTAGCCGTGCGAACCGTAGAGTTCCTGGATTGCTCGCAGATCGTCTTCGAGCTGCACTGTGTTTGCTGGCTGACCGATTTTGGCTTGAAGGAGCGGCTGGAGCGCGCCGCTCGCCATTTCTTTATTGCCCGACCAATTCCACCCGGTCAGCTTGTATTGGCTGCCGGGCGTGACGGGGAGCGTAACATCCACGAAAGTTATTTCAGCCTTGCTATCGGTTGCTTCTACGGCGGCCGGTTTGACGACTTTCGGCTGCGGGAGAGCGCACGAAACCTTGAGAAATCCGCGCTCAAGGTAAGCCGGCAGGACGGTGTGATCAACGAAGGAACTCAACAGAGCGCGGGAATATTCGCGACCGGAAAGCCTTTCGGCGGCAGCCTGCAGCAGGGGCATTTCGCTCGCTCCTGAACCGGGGAACTCGACATGGTGAATTCGGATGGTCACATTGGATACGCCATAGTCAATCGACTCAACATGGCCGCTCGGGCCGGAGACCCGCAGGTAGTCGACGTGGCCGGGGATGCCATTTTCCACCAGCAGGGCCTGGAGAACATCGGAGACCTGGTCGGGGAGGCGCCCGGTGAGCGGCAATTCACCGTTGAAAAGAGGAACGTGTTCGTGCAGCTTCTGGAGCAGTGCCTGGTCGGAGAACCAGACGAAGTCCTCGAAGTGGGCAGGAATAAACTTGTCGGCGTCGGTGACCTGCAACGCCAGCTTGGTGCCTGCCGGCGAGTACGAGAAGGTATAGGCAATATTGTTAAAGGCTCCACTCTCGCCCAGTTGCCGGGCCGCCTTGCGGAATTCTTCGTTGCTGACGGTTGCCCCCAGGGGAAGCCCGCTGGCGGCCGCGACTTCCTGCTGGGTAAAGCGCTTACTGCCGGTGATCTTGACCTCGATGAGCTTGTAGGCGGAGGGCGGCATGGAAGCAGCGGTTGTCCCGTCTGCAGGCGGGTTTTGAGCTGCCGCGCTCAGACCGGCGGAAATCAAGCCGAACAACGTTAAGCAGAGCGGGAACAAGCTCCTTAAGAAGAGAAGAAGTCGAGCGAACAATATGGGGGCTGGTATCTTCATCTACTTCGAGCTGGAGGATACTACGTCGCTGGACCTGTGGTTCTTGGCAATATCGATGAAGGCGAGCGCGGCGCGGCTGAGAGCCTTATCCTTGCGGAAGACCAGGGCCAGATCCCGGCGCAGCTGAGCGTCAGCCATAGGGATAGCGGCCAGGACGCCGGCGCGAACGTCTTCCTGCACGTTGGAACGGGCGATGAATCCGACTCCCATGCCGGCCGCTACGAAGCGTTTCAAGAGCTCACTGGAATCAAGTTCCATACTGTAGTTCGGCTTTATCCGCCGCTCGCGAAACAGTTCATCGAGCGCATCGCGGGTGTGGCCGGCTTTGGGAAGAACGAGCGGATACTTTGCCAGGTCTCCCACTGGAGCCGACTTCATTTTGCCCAGCGGGTGATGCGGGGGCGCGATGATGACCAGCTCATCCTGATGGATGAGGACTACGGTCAGCCGGTTGTCCTTTACGGGCAGGGAAACCACGCCGAAGTCGACGGAGTTGTCCGTGACCGATTCCAGAATTCTGGCGTAGTCGGCGCGTTTGATGTTTACGGAAACGCCGGGGTACCGCTTCTTGAAGTCGGCAAACACTTCCGGAAGAATGTGGAGGCAGGTGCCTTCATTGGCGCCCACGGTGATGGCACCGCGAGGGACATGTTCCATTTCGGCCAGAGAGGTGAGCATGGCTTTGCGGGCATCCAGTGTCTCCTGCACGTACTTCAGGAATGCTTTTCCGGCGGCGGTGAGGGAGACTTTGCCGCCGGAACGGTCAAAGAGCTTGGCGCCGACTTCGTCCTCGATCGCCCGAATCTGGGAAGAGATGGCGGGCTGGGTGCGGAAACGCTTCTCCGCGGCTCGTGAGAACGAGGCGTGGCGGGCTACTTCGAGGAAGGTTTGGAGTTGGTCGAAGTCCATGGTTGCCAGCGGCCAGTTGCCAGTTAAAACCGGGACCGGACTGAAAGACTCGCCCGCAAGCCCTGCCAAGTATACGGCCAGCGGAGGGACATGGACAAAGACATCCGAGCCCTATAGGATTTCCTGCCGAGATTGGGGCTATGCACTTACACAAGCCCTAACTAAAGGCGGAATTGGTCTGGGACAGGACCGTCACCCGTCATCTGCCAGAAATCTGCGAGCTCCGACGCGAAGGATCCAATTCCTCCAGCGCTACACGGGCTTCTGCTAGATTTGGATCAAGACTTAAAGCTCTCTGATACGAGATCAACGCTTCCGGCACGCGTCCCGCCACGCGCTGCAGGTTCCCCAGTTGAAGATAGAGCTTCGCGTCCGGATGCTGGGCAGCCGCCCGGGAAACGGCAGCGATCGCCTCCTCCAAAGACGGCATCTTCTCTTCTTTATCGACTCGGGAAAGGCCCTTCAGAGCATCCTGATCGCCGGGATCAAGCTTCAGACATTCGTTGTAGTAGTTTCGCGCAAGAGCAAATTGGCGCAACACCCGATACACACCTCCCAGATTGATCAATGCTCTCTTCCGCAAGAACTTGCTGCGCGTTACCTGCCGCGCCGTCTGATATTCCTGAATGGCCTCCTGCAGATTGCCTTGCGTCTCGCGGCAAAAACCAAGGTCGATGTGTCCGAGAGTGTCTTCTGGATTAATGCCCACGGCATTCTCGAAATGAAGCCGTGCTTCTGTAACGCATTTTTGACCGGTCGCCCGGAATGCCTCCTCCAGCTGGGCCGTTCCCACAATGTCCTCCCCCACGTAATTGTCCGGAGTCACTTGCAAGGAGTGCGTGAATAGTGCCTGGCTGCTTTCCCAGGTTTGCAGCTGCCTCCGGGTCAGAAAAGATAGTACGAGGAGAACTACACAAGCTGCCGCCACGCTCCACCGTGGCTCGATGCGGATTGTCCGCGCCACGTCCGCGAGGCCCCAAACGGCAGCTACGAAGATTCCCACATAGGGCAGGTAGGCATAGCGATCGGCCATGCCCTGCTCGCCCACCTGAACGATCCCGATCATCGGCACCAGTGTTCCCAAGAACCACAACCACCCGAACAAGAAATAAGGCCGCGACCGCCGCCACCGCCACGCCAGCATGCTGATAGCCGCTAAGAATGCGAGGCACAAAGCCGCCTGCCAGAGCGCCAGCCGCGAGCCCTGGGGCGCGTAGAAAACAGAAAGGTGCACCGGCCAGACAGCTTTCCACAAATACATCACATAGGAAAAAAGCGCGTTCACCACGCGGTCTCTCAGTGGAAAAGCTTCCATCGTCTTCATGGCTACCCGGTGCTGCGCGATCACCGTAAGGGTGCAACTACCCGCGCTGAGCGCAAACAGCGGCAGCTTTTCTCTGAGCAATCGAAGTGGCGCAAACTGAGGCAAAGGGAGGATTTGCGAAGGGGATTGCCAATCGTTTATCTGTTGCGGCCCGATCCGTTGCAGCGGCCAGTAATCCATCAGCAGCAGGATGAACGGGAACGTGACTGCCATCGGTTTGGCCGCAAGCGCCAGCGTAAACAGCGCGTCCACGCAGCAATGCCGGCTGATGCCGGGTTTTCGCACGTACCAGAGATAGGCCCAGAGTGCGAGCAGCAGAAACAACATGCTCAACACGGTTTTTCGCTCCGCGACCCACGCCACGCTTTCAACATTGACCGGATGCAACCCAAACAGCGCGGCCACCATCAGGCTGCGTCCGATCTTGCCTGTAATGCGCGACAGCAGCAGAAACAGAATCACCGCGTCGATGGCGTGCAGCAACAGGCTGGTAAAGTGGTGCCCTCCAGCATCCAGGCCGAAAAGCTCACAATCGAGAGCGTGCGACATCCACGTCAGCGGATGCCAATTCGAGAACTGCATGGAAGTCAGCGCCCAGCGGAAGGTTGCCAGCGTAAGTCCTTGCTGAACCTGGAGGTTCTGGCTGACGTAGTCCACATCGTCATAAATAACAAAGGGGTGTCTCAATGCCGGAAAATATACGACAAAAACAGCAGCCGCCAGCAGGAGACAGAGCACCCATTTGCGCCACTGATCCTCTGGTTGGGAGCGCTGTCGAGCGTCGCCGGTCTTGCGGCGCACTGGCCGTGACCCAGGCGCCGCCTTGCGTGAGATTGTTTTCTTTGGCATTGCGCCAGTGAGGAGTCACCACGAGTCGGGCCTTCATTCAACTCCGAACTCTAATCCAATGTAATGGAAATCCGGCGGCAACGTCCGAAGGATTACTGCTTCAACTGCTTTTCAATCGCGGAGACCACTTCTTTCGAATCCGGCGTAACCGCCGATTCGAAGCGCTGCACTACGTTTCCGTTGCGGTCAACCAGGAACTTGGTAAAGTTCCACTTGATATCGCCGGAGATGCCGGATCCGGTGTCTTTGGTCAGGTAAGCGTAGAGCGGAGCCTGGTCGGCGCCTTTTACGGAGATCTTCGCGTACATGGGAAACGTTACGCTGTACTTGCGGGTGCAGAACGTCTTGATTTCTTCGTTGGTGCCCGGCTCCTGCGAACCGAAATTGTTGGCAGGGAAGCCGAGGATGACGAAGCCCCGGTCTTTATACTTCTCGTAGGTCGATTCGAGGGCGCTGTACTGCGGAGTGAAGCCGCACTGGCTGGCCACATTGACCACGAGAATCACCTTGCCCTTATATTCGGCCAGCGGCGCGGGTTTGCCATCGATGGAGTTGAGCGTGAAGGTGTAGATTCCCGATGCGGCGAATAACGATCCAGCCATAATCAACAACGCTCCGGATAAAAGATAGCCGCGAACTCTGGCGAACAACAGCAGGCAAGAAAGTCTCATTCCGTTCCAACTCCTGACGGCATTAGCGCCCGGCGCTCCCATCAAGCGCGCTCATTTTGCCGGAGTCACTGGAGTTGAAGATACAGTGCAGGACAAGGCCCTGCAAGCGCACAATTGTAAAATCTGTGTCTTCTCGTCGGACGAGACGAGCAACGCGGCTCAAGCGGTGGTGCTGAGGGATGTATGTCTGGTGGTCTGCCTTACGATTCTGCCCACAAGCTTAATGGTCTTGGCCGATTCGGATGGCCGGGGCGCCTCATGGTGAGTCGCATCCATCAAACCTTCCTCGATGGCATCGACCGCCAGGTAAGAACGCTCGAGGACGGTGAGCAGATACTTCTGGGCGATTGGACGGTCGGCAGGATGAATGAGATCCCACCAGCGGCGAATCGATTCCTGCACGTCGGCTTCCGACTTTTCGCCCACGACGAGGGCGTCGATCAGCCGGTAGACCTTGCTCTTAATCGCCTGATACGAGACCGACACTTCCTGGGGCATCCTAGCTCCGGAGTTCTAATACGGAAGGATTAGCAATCCGCCAGCCAAACCTAGATGGTTGCAATGTAAGCCCTTTGGCCCTGCCAGCCGGCGATCAATTCTATGAATGGGATAAATCAGAATCCTGAATATGAATTCTGGAAGGGAGCGCCTCGCGGAAAATGGTATTGGACTACCGCAGTTCGCACTTGCCCCAGTGGCAGGCTAGCTCGCTCGGCTAATCTTCGGTGCAAACCTGCGCACCACTCTTGATCCCAGCGGGTTACAATGTTGCGCCCATGCACCCCTGCCTAACGCCTTCACATGGGGCATTGAGATGGAAGCTGAGGTGCGTCGCAAAGCGCTAGATTTCCCGAAACGGAACAAAATTCTGGAGGCCGGATGAAAAAGTTGGTATGGATTCTTTCATTTCTTGTACTGAGCTCAGTTTTGGGCGTCGCGCAGATCTCAGCGCCAGCGACATCATCGCAGAACGGCGACACGCAGGAGCGTATGTTTTTTCCCCGCGACATGTTGTGGGGCTGGGCACAATTTGACTTGGCGCCTCCGCACAACGAAATCGACCCTGGCATCTGCGCTGGCAACGCCGGTCAGTACGGCGGCGTGAACGCACCCTGCAGCATGTTCGCCCGCTACATGCTCTCTGGGATGCTCGAGGTGCGTCCGTTTGGCCGGGGAGAGTTGCGGCGATTCATGGTGTTTGGCGCGCCGTCTTTTCTGTTTGGCAAAACCATACCGCAGACTCTCTACACGTGGTCTCCGGATGCGATTGGCATTGAACATTCGTGGGGCGTGGGGATCTTTATCGCGAAGGGATTCGAGTTTCGCGTGACCCAGCATTTCCTGTTCGATCGCCTGGGGGCGCGCGATACGAATCTCGGTCCAGCCGATCAAGGCAACAACGGGCCATGGGGACGCTACATGACAGTGGGCGTGCACAAGTCTTTTGGGACGCGGCGGTGGTGACGAAAGATTATTTCTCCGTACGTTGGTGTGCGAGTCGGGCAGACTCTTTATAATGAAGGGTTTCTATCCGGGCCGAAAGTGCGCTGTGGCGCATGAAGCCAATCGTTCTGCCTGAGTGCCCATTGTAATTGCGAATTCTAGGTTTTTTGCAGAAAGGAAATTATGCGCAAGAAAGTGACAATCGTAGGTTCGGGGAATGTAGGCGCCACGGCGGCGCACTGGATCGCTTCGAAGGAGCTGGCCGACGTCGTGCTCATCGACATCATCGAAGGCGTGCCGCAGGGCAAGGGACTGGATTTGCTCGAGGCCATGCCCATCGAGAAGCGGGATTCTTACATCACCGGCACCAACGACTACAAAGACACCGCAAATTCCGACATCGTCGTTATCACCGCGGGCATTCCCCGCAAGCCGGGGATGAGCCGCGACGACCTGCTCAATACGAACTACAACATCATGAAGGCGGTGGTTGGCGAGGTGGTGAAGCATTCGCCAAACTGCATCCTGATTATTGTTTCGAATCCGCTGGATGCCATGGCGCAGGCGGCCTACAAGCTGAGTGGATTTTCGCGCGAGCGCGTGGTCGGCATGGCCGGTGTGCTCGATTCGGCGCGCTTCCGTGCCTTTATTGCCGACGAACTGAAAGTCAGCGTGGAGAATGTGACGGCATTCGTCCTCGGCGGACACGGCGATACGATGGTGCCGTTGCCGCGTTATTCCACGGTCGCGGGCATTCCGATCACGGAACTGATTGAGAAATCGCGGCTCGAAGCCTTGGTGCAGCGCACGCGCGACGGTGGCGCGGAGATCGTGAAGTATCTGAAGACCGGCTCGGCATACTACGCGCCCTCGGCAGCGGCGACGGAGATGGTTGAAGCGATCCTGAAAGACAAGAAAAAGATTCTGCCGTGCGCGGCATATTTGCAGGGCGAGTACGGCATCAGCGGCCTCTATGTTGGCGTGCCGGTGAAGCTGGGCGCGAAGGGAATCGAGCAGATCATCGAGATCAAACTTACTGCCGAAGAAAAAGCTGGGCTTGACAAGAGCGCTGCGGCGGTAAAGGAGTTGGTGGGCGTGATCGGAGTCTAAAGAGGCGAAACAGGCGGAGATTGCGGCCGCGGTTCCGCGCTACTGCCAGATGTCTGTGATCGTGTTGACCGAGGCTGATTTTCCGGCGTAGGGAAGTCCGTAGATGGCTTCCAGAGTTCGCAACACGCTGTAGTGGTTGATCTTCTCGCTGTACTTTCCGGGCTTAACCATCGGGCCGACGAAGATTGTCGGGATCTGGTTCACGTCGGTGTCGGCGTCTTCATCCCAGGTAATAATCAGCAGGCTGTTATTGTTCTGCGCCCACGCCACGTAGCTTGCCAGATTGGTTTTGAGCCAGGTGTCCGCCTGCTCAACCGTTCCGTCGTGCATGTCGTAATCGAGGTTGGGAATTACCCAGGAGACGGTCGGCAGATCGGAAAAGTTGGTGGGAAAGCTGGTAACGGGCTGGTTATCGCTGGACGGCACATTGGTAAAATTCGTCCAGGGACAATGTTTGCGCGCGTATTTGCCCGCGTTGCAGACTTGCGAACCGACGGAGGGCAGTCCTTCGGAAAAGCCCGCGAAGGTCTTGCCCGCGGCAGTCAGTTCACTGGCCAGGTTCGGCGCAGAGAAGGTGTGAGGGCACGAATCCCCGGTGACCCCGTGGGTGGAGCCGGAAAACAAAGCGAGATAATTCGGCTGGCTGGGATGCGTGATGCCGAACGATTGAGTAAACGAAGCTCCCCTGGCTGCCAGGCGGTTGATGTAGGGTGCTTCCGGCGATCCGATAATCTCCGAGTAGCCGTGGTTTTCTTCCAACACTATGACCACGTGCGCCGGTACGGGCAAGCTTGGTGGGAGCCCGGTTTGAGCAACTCCCAGGGACAACGCAACGAGGCTCGCAAGAAAGATTAACCCCAGGCTTCGGGGAAAACGGAGGTTGAGCCCGCAAGGCATGCCGTAGCATACCTCAGTTCCGAGCACGCTTGCATCGCCTCGACAACATCACCTCGACAACTAGACCGCGGCGCCCTCGGTACCGGGCGGCAAGACGGCTGCGGACGGAGCTACTCCAAGCTTCCAGGTTTCGTCAGGATTGGTGGAGAGTAAGGGCCAGCCCTTCGAGAGCACGAAACGCAGCCAGGCCCCGGCCATCTGCGAGGTGACTACGGCGGTGATGACCAGGGTGGTGTAGAAGGCGGCGTTGATGATGCCCGCGTCGTAGGCCACGCTGGCCAGGACGATGCCGGGGCCGCCGCGAGCGTTGGTGGTGATGGCGATATTGAAAACGTCGAGTCCGCGGAAGCCCCCCAGCCAGGCAGCCAGTCCGGCTGAGAACACGGAAATCAGCGACGAACCTACCAGAAACACCAGCAGGATCGCGAAGGAGAACTGCCGGCCAAAGACCAGCCGATAGCCGATGATTCCAAAGTAGATGGGGACAAAGACGCCGAAAGAGATTTTGGAAATGGCGTCGATCGGTGTGGCGAAGCGCTCACGCTGGGTCCCATAAAGTCCGCCGACAATTCCATAACCAGACAGCAGCGCGGCAAACTGCAGATTTACCTCGAAGACCGCTGCGATCGCACAGTACGCCATTAACACGGCCATGGCGTAGCCGACCGGAGAGGCTTTGTACAGTACGTTCCAGCTGGCATTGCTGAGCCGCTTCAGCAGCCCCGGAGCAACAAGCAACCCGATCAACGTATAAATCAGCGTACCGATTACGTGCGATGAGACGGCTCCGGTCACGTGCGATTGTGCCAGCGTGGCTGACGTGGCCAGGGCGGTGGCAAACGCCAGCACTACCCACAAGGCGAGGTCTTCCAGCAGGGCATACCCCAGGATGAGGCTTACGAAGCGCGTCTTCATGATTCCAAGATCCCAGAAGATACGGGAAATCACGGGAATGGAGCAGACCGCGGTGGCAATGGCCACGATGAGCAGAGTTGAAATCGGCTGGCCTGCCGTTCCAGTCAGCAGATGTAGCGGCAGCAATCCCGCGAAACCCAGGCCCAGCACCAGCGCGAAGCTGGCCAGGTCGGAGACGGTGAGCAGCAGAAAGGTGTTGCGGCGGTTCTCTTTGGCCAGGAGACGCCGGGTCTCAGCGCCAGAGCAGAACATCAGCAAGATCAGGCCAAGCTGATAAAGGAACCCCATCACCGTGGCGGCGCTGGGCGAGAACGAGAAAAGCTTGGCAAATGCCACTGGCGCCAGCAGTTTCAGTACCCATGGCCCGAGGAAGATGCCAGCCAGGATTTCTCCTACAATGCGCGGCTGCTTGAGCTGTTCGGCGATGTAGCCCAACCCGTGTACCGCAACCAACAGTACGGCAATCGTAAGCACGAAGTGACCAAACTCGACCACGGACATGAGTCATCCTCCAAAGGTGGAGATTAGGTGAGCGGGAGGGGGCATTCGTTGCTCGGAAAAACTGCCTTTTGCAAGGGAAACTATAGCAAATGCTATAACTAATTGTCCATAGACATAGTAGTCATTATCGCTCTAAAGCTTTGCTTCGGAGCACGGCGGCGGTTAAGGAGTTGGTGGGGAGTAATTGGACTATAGGCGCTTTGACCATGGTCGTTGACCATGGTATAAACGATTCATGAGAGAAGTAGCCATCTCCGAGTTCAAGGCGAAGTGCCTTGGCATCCTGGAAGAGGTTCGCAAGACGCGCAAACCGATTCGAGTCACGCGCTTCGGCAAGCCGGTGGCTGAAGTTATCCCCTCGACCGCAGACAAAAATAAGGGAAGGCGACTCGGTAGCATGGCCGGGAGTATGAAAATCGTCGGAGATATTGTGGGCCCGACGGGCAGTCTCGACGACTGGGCCGCGTGGCGGGAATGAAACTACTCCTAGACACTCACATCTGGCTTTGGAGTCTTGGGGAACCTCACCGGCTTTCCAAACGCGTGGCCAAGGAACTGGACGATCGACAAAACGAACTTTGGCTTTCGCCGATCAGCATTTGGGAGGCGCTCCTGCTTTTCAGGAAGAAGCGTCTCCAGATTTCGACTGATTTTACGACCTGGCTAGCCAGTAGCTTGAGTGTCCTTCCGGTCGTAGAGGCTCCGCTTACTTTCGAGGTCGCACGTACGCTGCCAACCGTTGCCCTGCCGCATGAAGATCCAGCCGATCTATTTCTCGCGGCCACGGCCAAGGCGTTCGAGCTAACGCTAATAACCGCCGACCGCAATCTCACTAAAGTTGAAGGTATTTCCGTTCTCGCGAATTAATACGCGACCATGATCTCAGTGGGTGCGATAGTCGCGGTAAAGATCCAGGACGTTCACCAGATTCAGCAGGACAACGCTGAGTTCGGAGTAGTCGTCGACCGATTCATCGGACACTCCGCGTATCGAGCGCCTGCGGGCATCGAGCAACGTAACTACGTCGGCCGGGGCCAGGGTTGCGTAGATGCTATTGTGGAAAGCCCGAATGTTAGCTTCAGTCGCCTCGAATCCTCCGGTAACGTCGTTAGGATCGAAGTCCGGTAGTTTTGCGATTTTTGCCAGCACCTCGGGACGGGAGTACTTCGACGGTTTTGTTACCGGAACCGTTTGCGCCTTGAGAACATACTGTACGGATTGCCGGGCTTCGCTCGAGAAATTCTTCATGTCTCCCAGAGCCGCCAGCCCCTTGAAGCTCTCTTCCGTCAAGTTCATGGACCACACGATGGCCGCCGTATTGCGAGTGTCTTCATTGGTGTCTTGAACTTCCTGCGCGAGACTTTTGTCTACCAGGGTAGGCGGCATGGAACCGTACAGGAGAATGGCTCCTTGCAGCCGGTCGAGTTTGTAACCGCCATGCCGGGCCAGGTAGGTGGTCACCTTGGGGGCGTGGAGATAGTTGTCGGCGGCGGGAGAAATATCGACGTTCTGTTTGGCCAGCCGCAAAGCGAGGTTGATGAATCCGTCAGGTTGCACGTCCTGCAGGTTGGTCCCGGCCAGAGCCTTTAGAATCGCCTGATTCGATCCTCCGGAGTGATCTAGCGATGCGAGCAGGGAAGCGCCGTCGAACAGGAAGAACTTGTCTGTTGGTTCGGTTTCGACCAGAGTGCGGAGGCAACTGATGCCATCCGGTCCCATGCCTTTAACAAGGTTCCAGAAAACATCCATCTGCTGTGATTTGGTATTTCTTTCGGCCGCCGTTACTTGAGATGGACGGAAGCCGTAGGTCCGCGACTTGGCGGCCACAACCTGGTCACAAGAGGCAGGCTGGGCAAAGGAATACGCTGTAACCAGCAGAAAGGTTAAGGCCAGTGCAAGCTGCAGTTCTCGCTTCATCTCGATTGCGCTAAGCCTTTTCGATGGTGACCTTCTTCACGACGACGTCTTTGTTCGGCTTGTCGTTGCGGCCCCGCGGCACTTCGGAAATCTTCTTGACGATCTCCTGGCCTTCGATGACTTCGCCGAAGATTGTGTGCTTGCCGGTCAGCCACGTCGTCGGCGCGACGGTGATGAAGAACTGCGAGCCGTTGGTGTTGGGGCCGGCGTTAGCCATGGCGAGTTTGCCTGCCTTGTCGAGCTTGTGGGGCGAGGCTTTGGTTTCGTCTTCGAACTGGTAGCCGGGGCCGCCCATCCCGGTGCCTTGCGGGTCGCCGCCCTGGATCATGAAGTCCGGGATCACGCGATGGAAAACAGTGCCATCGTAAAGGCGGTCGTTGGACTTCTTGCGCGTCGAAGGATGAGTCCAATCGCGCTTGCCTTCGGCTAGTTCCACAAAGTTGGCTACGGTTTTGGGCGCGTCTTGTTCGAAGAGACGGCAGACGATGTTGCCTTCGCTGGTTTCAAACGTGGCGTAAAGTCCGGGTTGGCGGGTCATCAGATCCTTTCAGGGATGTTGTTGGTCGATTCGTCGTTAGTCGTTGGCCGAAACTTCTTTTGCTGCGTTTCAATTCGGCGGGGCCGCCGGTTTCGCTGGAGCTGCTGCGGGCTTCTTCGCAGCCGGCGTCGCAGGTTTCGCCGCAGGCCCGCCGCGAACGATCGTGACGTGAATGATCTTCACCGGCCGAAATGGGCGGTCGTTGGTGGGGTCTGTGGCCATGCGCGCAACCTGTTTCACCAGGGCTACGGTGGCGTCGTCACACTGGCCGAAAATTGTATGACGTCCGTTCAAGTGCGGCGTGGGGACCTCGGTGATAAAAAACTGCGAGCCGTTGGTGCTGGGTCCGGAATTGGCCATAGCCAAACGTCCAGGACGATCAAAGAGAATTGTGGAGACGAATTCGTCCTTGAATGTATAGCCCGGATCGCCGCTGCCGTTGCCGGCGGGGTCGCCGCCCTGGATCATGAACTCGGGAATCACACGATGAAAAATCGTGCCGTCGTAGAGCGGCGTGTTGTGCTTGGTGACATGGCTGACGGGATTGGTCCAATCCTTGGCGCCGGTGGCGAGGTCGATGAAGTTCTTGACCGTGATTGGAGTTTCCTTCTCAAACAGCGTGCAGCGAAGCTTGCCCACGGTGGTGTCGAAGACGGCAGTAGGCTCGCCCGAAACAGCTACTGGATGGGCAACGGTGTGCGTCGTGGCAGGCTTGGCAGCCGGTTTGGCGGGAGTGGATTGCGAACCGGACGCGTCCTGGGCCCAAGCCGCCATCGAGGCGAGTGAAAACAGGGCTACAAGCGTGAGTATCTTAAACATAGGAGATCCTTACCCTTGAACGAAAGTAGTTTGGATGCGAACCGATATTGTACGACAGGTGAATCCTAATTTGGGTGAGACTGCATTTCGCGGCTGACGGTTTCGACTTGGCGGAAGACGCGCAGAATGTTACCGCCCAGAATTTTCCTGATGTCGTCGGCGCTGTATCCGCGATCGAGCAGGGCCTGCGTGATTTTCGGCAGGTCGGCGGCGGAGTCCATGCCCTGAGGAGTTGCGCCGCTGACGCCGTCGAAGTCGGATCCCAGGCCTACGTGATCGACTCCCGCAACTTTGGCGATGTGATCGATGTGATCAATGAGCGACTTGAAAGGTGGACGCGGAATTTTCGCCATCCACTCGCGCTCGATACGGTCGATCTCGATATAGCTGACCGGCTTGCCCTGCGCCTTCAACAGATCCATATATTTCTGGATCGCAGCCGCCTGATCTTTAGCCTGCGCCTCCATGGCTTTGCGATAGTCCTCGTCCACGAAGCCCGAGAAAAAATTCACCTGCACCACTCCACCATTCTTGGCGACCGCACGCAGCATGTCGTCCGTCATGTTGCGCGGATGATTCACGAGTGCGCGCGCCGAGGAGTGCGATGCGATCACGGGAGCTTTCGTGATGGCGATCGCGTCCCAGAAAGTCTTATCGGCGACGTGAGAGATGTCGACCATCATGCCGAGGCGGTTCATCTCCAGTACGACCTCTTTGCCGAAATCGGTGAGGCCGTTGTGGTGCTGAATTTTCGGGTCGTTGATGTCGCCGGAGGAGTCAGCCCATTCGTTGGTGTTCGACCAGGAGAGCGTCATGTAGCGGACGCCGAGGCGGTAGTAGTCGCGCAACAGGTGCATGTCGTTTTCGATCGAGTGTCCGCCTTCAATGCCCATCAGTGCGGCCAGTTTGCGTTCGCGATGGGCGCGTTCGATGTCGGCGACGGAAAAAGCCATCGTCATGCGGTCGGGATGGCGCGCCGCCTGCTCGTAGACGGAATCAATCAAATCGAAGGTGTGCCGCGCGAAGTGGCCCTGATTCGTTTCCGGATCGACCCAGATGGAAAAAAACTCCGCCCCAAGATTTCCGCGGCGCGCCTTGTCCAGGCTGACGTGGCCAACGTCGTTGGGATCGGTCGAGCCGATGTCGAAGCCTTGGTCAAGAAATCGCTGCGGCGTGTCGGCGTGGGTGTCGACGATGAGGGCGGAATCGTGGATTGCGCTAGCCTTGGCGCTGACCGGCACATCCGATGGGTTCGCCGATTGAGCGCGCGCCGAAGAAGCGGCAACCACCAGGCACGAGAGCAAGACAATTCTGAAGTGAGTCATGTTGGACGCCAGCGTGCGAGTCCGCCGGCAAGTCACCGATTGTATCGCGCGGAGCGCGGGGACGAAAGCTCGGTCAGCGAATGACGCTCAGTGCAGGCCGGCGAGAGCTTTCTCAACGCAGCGCTCCACTGCTTCGCCCGTGTCGATCACAGTCTTAGGCAAGGCGATGTACTCGAATCGGGATTTCACTTCCAGGTAAAGTCGGAAGTCACGATTCCCTGCGGCATGCGTTCCCAACGCGACCTGCTCCTCGAGTCGCTGCCTCGCGATCTCTTGGGAGCACACGCACTCAAGGATGCGCCACGTCTGATGTAGGTCAGCGGCCGCACTCAAGACACTGTCGATCTGGTAGCGCCGCGAGAACGGGCGCCCGTCAAGAAACACCTTCCGGCTTGGATCTCGCTGCAAGAGATAGCCGGCGGCTTCCAGCATGATTTGCAAACAAAAGTCATCCTGGCGGGAAGAGTATTCGATTTCGTCGGCTGCAAAAAGCGCGTGCCGGATTTCGTCTTTTCCGAGCACGCGGCCGAAAGTGCGGGCAGCAAGTTCGCGCGCCAGCGTGCTTTTGCCGGTGCCGGGAAGGCCAGCCATGAGGACGATCATGATCGGATGGAATTATACGAGGCTACGGATTCGGCGCGGCGTCGGCGGTGACCGTGGCCGGCTCCGGGCGCTCCAGGGGAACGATATCCTGGGTTTCGCGCCAATCCGCATAGCGCGCGGAAACCATGATGTGGAAGACCCACTGCCGCCGCTCTTCTTCGGGCTCAACCAGGCCGAGCGCCTTCATGTAGAAGAGGTAGTGTTCCATCCAGTGAATCTGCTCCTGCGTCATGCCGCGGCGTTGCAGGTCGACGGTGAGGCCGGCCAGATGCGACGATGCGGTATCGCCCTCCGCCGGTGCCGCATTGCGATTGTGCCGGCGAAGTTTTTTCTGGACCTTCACCGTGCGCACCGCGGAATTCACCTGAATCTGTTCGTGGAAGCGGTTGTAGTAGGCTTGCGCGACATCCTGAACAAAGTCGCGCGTCCAGGGACGGCAGTAGCGGCGCGATGGATCAAGGCGCGGATCGAAGCGCAGCGCTTCACCCGCCACGATGGGCTGCAGCGCTCCACTGGCCTTCAGCGCTTCCAATTCGTCGTCGTCCTGAATGCGAGGCAACTCCAGCCGGTCGACTTCAGCGTTCTGCAATAAAAGAGATTCGTGGGACGGACGAAACATCGGATGCCACAGCGTCCAGTGCAGCCGGGGGAACCGGCGATGATGCACCGACTTGTGCACAACCGTGGCAGTCACCGCAAACAGCGGGCCGCACAAACATGCCAGAAGGGGCAACAGAGTCAGTTGGCGCTGTAATCTTGATTTCAAGAATGAGTTCCGTAATTCTTCCAAACGGTTAACCTGCGACCGTCCGGACATTGTAAGCCAGATTGTCAAGCAGTCCAACCTTTGATCGCAAACCGGTCGTTACCGGTGGGTCTGGCAAGCATTACCCCAGCTCTGGTTACCACTGGTTACCTACCGCTTCCGCAACGTGTTCCGTTATGGATAGGAGCACGCGAAACGCCATCCCCCGGCGGGGATTGCGCCTGGCTCATGTGCTCTGGCAGCAACCAGTTAGCGCTTATTCGACGGAACGGTGAGCTTGGTTGGAGCGGAAGTGACAAAAATCAGCGCCGGAAAAGGTCACCGATGGCCTGCTTCATAACCGCTCCACCGACCTCGGAGATAGCTTTGGTGAGAGGAATATCCTTGGGGCAAACTTCGACGCAGTTCTGCGCGTAGCCGCACTCCTGGATGCCGCCATCGCCCATCAGCGCCGCCAGACGCTCGCGCTCAAGCGCTTTGCCCGTGGGATGCGTATTGAACAGCTGCACTTGCGCGATCGTCGCCGCGCCCACGAAGCCGGTATCTTCATTGAACTGCGGGCAAGCTTCCATGCAGCAGCAGCAAGAGATGCAGCGGGAAATGGGATAGGCCTGCTCCTGCTCCTCCGCAGTCATGCGCGGGCCGGGGCCAAGATCGTAGGTGCCGTCGATGGGAACCCACGCTTTGACGGCCTTAAGGTTCTCGAAGATCACGCTGCGGTCGGTAGCGAGATCGCGGACGATGGGGAACTTGGAAAACGGTTCGAGGCGAACCGGCTGTTCAAGATTGTCGATCAGCGCCGAGCAAGCCATACGGGCGCGTCCGTTGATGAGCATGGCGCAGGAGCCGCAGACTTCTTCCAGGCAATTCGAGTCGTAGGTGATGGGCGTGGTCGGCTTGCCCTCGCGCGTGACGGGGTTAGCGGCAATCTCCATCAGGCAGGAGATCACGTTCATGCCCGGATGCCAGGCGAGTTCGAACTCTTCCCAGTAGGATTTGGAGGTCGGTGTGTTCTGGCGCTTGATCTTGATGAGGACGGATTTATCAGCCATTAAAGGTTCTCAGTGGTTCTTCTTGTTTCATTTCGGCGACGAGCGTTGAGTCGCCTGATCTCCATCACAAGTGCAACCGCCCCCCAAACGATTATCGGCCATCCAAGGACCCGGTGCCGCACGATGGCCACTGCTCCGCAGAAAATCCCAACCAGCGAAGCCGCGACGCCGAGCCATGCTGGCTTCTCAGTTTTGCTTGGCTTAGATGTTACCCACTCAAACATATGGAATTTCTTGGCCGCCTTACTTCACCGCGTCATACTTCCTCGGCCGCGGCGGAATCAGCGACGTGTCCACCGCCTCGAACTCGAACTTCGGCTCATCGGCATCGGGCGCAAAATATGCCTTCGTTGTCTTTAAGAAATTCTTGTCGTCGCGGTCGGGGAAGTCCGGTTTGTAGTGCGCTCCGCGCGATTCGTCGCGCAGACGTGCGCCCTGCGCTATCACCCGCGAGAGCTGTAGCATGTTGTAAAGCTGGCGGGTAAAGACCACGCTGGTGTTCGCCCACTGCGTGCGGTCGCTCAGGTTGACCTTGCGGAAACGTTCCAGCATCTCCACCAGCTTCGCATCCGTCTGCTGCAAATTCTTGTTGTAGCGGATGACGGTACAGTCTTTGGTCATCAACTCACCCAGTTCGCGCCACAGCCGGAACGGGTTCTCCGTGCCGGAATTGTTCATGATCAGGGCATTGCTTTCTTCCTGCTTCTTCTTCTCCGCATCGAAAACTCCGTTGCCATCGGGCAGCGCCTGCAGGCCGCGCGCATACTTCACCGCATTCGGCCCGGCAATGCCTCCGCCATAGATGCACGACACCAACGAGTTCGCGCCCAAGCGGTTTGCGCCGTGATACTGATATTCGCACTCGCCCGCGGCATAGATGCCAGGAATATTCGTAGCCTGCTTGAAGTCCACCCAAAGCCCACCCATGGTGTAGTGCATGCCGGGAAAAATCTTCATGGGCGTGTCGCGGGGATCGTCGCCCACAAACTTCTCGTAGATTTCGAGAATGCCCTCCAGCTTGCGGTCGAGAATCTTGCGGTCGATATGAGTGAGGTCGAGATAAACCATCGGCTTGCCGTCGATGCCGAGGTTATGCTCGAACACCACCTTAAAAATCGCCCGCGTAGCGATGTCGCGGGGAACGAGATTGCCGTACTTGGGATACCACTCTTCCAGGAAATACCAGCGTTCGTTTTGCGGAATCGACTTCGGATCCCGTTTATCCCCCGCCGTCTTCGGAACCCACACGCGTCCACCTTCGCCACGAGCCGACTCAGACATGAGCCGCAGCTTGTCTTCGCCGGGGATACACGTGGGGTGTACTTGAATAAACTCGCCGTTGGCGTAGTAACAGCCTTGCTGATAGAGCGCCGACTGCGCCGATCCAGTGCAGACCACGGAATTCGTCGACTTGCCAAAGATCGCGCCGTTGCCGCCGGTGGCGATGATGATGGCCTCGGCGGGAAAGGTGCGAACTTCCATGCTGCGCAAGTCCATGGCGCAGACGCCGCGGCAGACTCGGTTTCCGTCGAGCACGGCGGAGAGAAACTCCCAGTGCTCGTACTTCCTTACCTTGCCTTCGGATTCGTACCGCCGCACCTGCTCATCAAGTGCATAAAGCAACTGTTGGCCGGTAGTTGCTCCAGCAAAAGCCGTTCGGTTAAATAAAGTCCCGCCAAAGCGGCGAAAGTCGAGCAGGCCTTCCGGCGTGCGATTGAAGGGAACGCCCATGCGGTCGAGCAGATCGATGATGCCGGGCGCGGCCTCGCACATGTCCTTGACCGGCGGCTGGTTCGCAAGAAAATCGCCGCCGTAGACCGTGTCGTCAAAGTGGATCCACGTCGAGTCGCCCTCGCCCTTAAGGTTCTTGGCCGCGTTGATTCCGCCTTGCGCGCATACCGAGTGCGAGCGCTTTACCGGAACAATAGAAAAGAGATCGACGCTCGCGCCCATCTCGGCAATCTTGATCACGGCCGAAAGTCCCGCGAGCCCGCCGCCTATGACGATAATTTTCGGAGCTGCCGCCATCGTTCCTCTACTGGCCTTCCGTATTCGCTGTGGCCTGATTCGCCGTTGTTTGGGTCGATTGCATCGCCCCCGTGCCCGGCTCATAGGGCTGCTGCGGGCGCGACCGGAACGAAGTCAGGCTGGCCAGTCCTGCGCCGGTCAACACAAAGAAGAGCGCCAGACACACGGCCAGAAACCGTTTCTGCGCTTTTTCCCCGGAAACGATGCCCCACTTCGCCGAGAACAGCCAGATGCCATATGCGAAGTGCCACGAAGCCGCGATCAAGCCGGCAACATAAAACAGGAAGAACGTAGTCTGAAACACTTCGGCCTGCACCTTGCCGAACGAAGCGTTGGGGAAGGCGTGCAGGTCAACCCCGGTAAACCGCATCGTCCAGGTGTGCCAAAGGATGTAGGCAAACGCGATGCCGCCAGTCCATCGCTGGGCCGTATACATCCAGTTTCCGGTCCAGGGATACGCGACAGTGTTTCCGTCGCCGCGGTACCAGATATAGAAACCGTAAAGCGCGTGAAATGCGATCGGCAGCCAGATCCCGAACAGCTCAAGAAAGAAGACGAGCGGAAGATTGGCCAGAAAACTTACCTGCCGGGCGTAAGCGTCGGGACCGGTGATTGCGGTGGAATTGGAAACCAGAATATGTTCGAACAGAAACGCGCCCACGGGAACGATGCCCGAAAGCGAATGCAGGCGGCGCAAAACAAATTGCGTACCCCGCCCCGCGCGCAACGGCGCCACCCCCCGCATTGTACCTTTCGCCACAACCGGAGCCGTAGAACTGGCTGCTGACGCCACGAAGCGCTCCTTATGAGTTCTGAAACGATAAAAGAACTGTACATTATCGGCGCATGGAAGAAGCGAAGTCAAGAAACCGATTGTGACGGGTAGTGGGTCAGTTTGAAGAAAGTTGTCATTCCGTCTCTAACGACGCTGTGCCCTGTCAAGCGAATTTTGGCGAAACCTCTCCGCCGACGCCTTTGGTTTTACAAAAGCGCCATTTCGCTCTTCGTGGAAAGCCTTTGACTGGCAGACCAAAGCTCGT
>Ga0302324_100004833_pt1 | contig 29717 bp, 22 predicted proteins | sample Palsa_T0_1_FD_201949 | JGI IMG/M metagenome (GOLD analysis project Ga0302324, IMG submission 201949) | Peat permafrost microbial communities from Stordalen Mire near Abisko, Sweden - Palsa_T0_1 | ecosystem: Environmental > Terrestrial > Soil > Palsa > Peat permafrost | place: Sweden: Abisko...
AACGAGTCGCCGATGCACATCCGCGAGCCGCCCCCGAACGGGAAGTAGGCATAGCGCTCGCGCGGTCCCTCGTCGAGAAAGCGCGCCGGCTCGTAGCGCTCCGCATCCGGCCAGAAGCGCGGGTCGCGCTGCGTCACGTACGGCGAAACGATCACGAGGTCGCCTTTCTTGATGACCACGCCGCCGACGGTGACCGGGTCCAGCGCTTCGCGCGAGGTGACCCAAGCCGGCGGATAGAGTCGCAGGGTCTCGGCGAACACGGCGCGCGTGTAGTCGAGGCGGGGTAAGTCGTCGAAGGTCACGGCCCGGCCGCCGAGGGCCTCGTCGACGTGTTGCTGCAGCGCAGCCTCGAGGTCGGGCCGCCGCTGCAGCACGTAAATGGTCCAAGCCAACGCGTTTGCGGTCGTTTCGTGTCCGGCCAGGAGAATTGTCAGCGCTTCGTCGAGGACCTCGTTGTCGGACAAACCGCCGCGCCCGTTCTCGTCGCGCGCCGCCAGCAGCATCGAGACCAGATCGCCGCGCTCGCCGCCTTCGGCACGATGGTGTGCGACGATCCGGATCACCACGTCGCGCAGGCGCTTGCGCGCGGCTTTGAAACGCAGGACGTTCGGTAGCGGCCAGTCGTCGAGCAGCTCGGTCAGCGGGGTCTGCCAGAAGTGATACATCCCCATCGCCACGTCGAGCGAGCGCGAGATCTCGTTCATTTCTCCGCGCAGGTCGACGCCGAACAACGCGTTCGCGACGATCTCGAGCGCGAGCCGGTTCGTTTCCGCGTCGACGTCGATCTGCTCGCCCTCGCGCCACGATTCGACCCGCTCGATCGACGCGCTGGCCATGACCCCTGCGAACTCCGCGAGCCGCTTGCGATGAAAGGCCGGCTGGATCAGCCGGCGATGTGCGAGATGCTGCGGCTCGTCTGAGGTCAACAGGCCCTTGCCGACGATCTGGCGCAGACGGCGCGCGCCGCGCGACTTACGGAACGAGGTCCCCTTGGTTGCGAGCACCTCTTCGATCGCGGCCGGTTCGTTGACGAAGTAGACGTCCTGCCGGCTCAGCCTCAGCCTGCCGCGGAAGCGCACGATCGGTCCGTACTCGGCCGCCGTCTCCCGCAGAAAGTTCGGGAAGTCGCCGTAGAGATTCTTGAGGAGCAGAAGCCCCGGCAGGGTCGGCACGTCGGAGATGTTCGGGAGCGTCGTCGCCATGGATTACCTCGGCCGCAAGGGTAGCTGCGACGCCTAATTATCGAAGGCGCCCACGACCTCCGGCCGCCCCGCCACGACCGTCCCGATTTGGCGCTGCCTTCCGACCCGGCGCAGTTCTCTGCGGCGGCGATAGCGAAGGTTCGGCCATGGGCATAACGCTGATTTATGACGGGCGCGCCTGCGGCGTGTCGAGCGCCGTCGAAAGCGGAGACGATCTTTGGCTTTCGTTTGAAGACCTGACCGCTGCGAGCGGTTGGGAACACAAACCGGAAGGGCTCTGCCTTGGCGACCGCTGCGTTCCGATTCCGCCGGCCCGAGAGAGCGAGTTCATCGCGGCAGGCGATCGCTTCAACCTGGCGGCATTTGCGCGGTACCTCGATCAGCCCGTCGTTCACGACGAGACCGCCTCCGTCTGGCTGTTCGGAGAATCGGCGCTCGTCCGCGGCCAAGCACTGCGTTCGCTCGAAGCGCCCGACTTCCGATTGCCCGATCTCGACGGACGCGAGCACGCACTCTCCGACTACCGCGGGAAGAAAGTGCTGTTGCTCTCCTGGGCCTCCTGGTGAGGCTGTAGATTCGACCTGCCGGTCTGGCAGGCGTTGTACCGCGAGTATGCGGATCGGAATTTCACCATCGTCGCCGTGGCGCTCGACACCGGCGGCCCGGATGCCGTCCACCCGTTCGTCCGTCCCCAAGAGCCGATCGTCGTGCCCGCTCCGATGCAAGCGATCATGAGCTGGAGCCCGGAGCAGTACGCCGCGGCGGCCGCTCCGACTTATCCGTGCCTCATCGACGAGAAGCACGTCGTGGCGGAACTCTACGATATGAAGAACGTGCCGATGGCGGTGTGGATCGACGAAGAAGGGCGCATCGTGCGTCCCGCCGAGCCCGCCGGCGCCACGGATGGCTTCCGTTCGATGGATCGCAAGACGTTCACGATTCCGAGCGACGTGGTCGAGGCCGGTCGCGCCTCGCGTGCGAGGTATACGGCGGCCCTGCGCGACTGGATCGAGCACGGCGCGCAGAGCCGCTTCGTACTATCGGAGGACGACGCGCGCGCTCGCGCCGGCGGCCCGACGGCGACGGACGCGCTCGCCGCGGCGAGCTTCAAGCTCGGGCAGTGTCTGCGCGAGCAGGGCCGGCCGGAACTCGCGAAGCCCTGGTTCGATGAAGCCGCGCGACTCTGCCCCGACCGCTGGACCTACTTTCGCCAAGCCTTGCAGCTCGAGGAGGTCGGCAAAGCGTCGGGCCCGGAGTTTGTCGCGAAATTGCGCGCGCTCGGCGAGCGAAGGTATTACGACGAGATTCGGCTCGAGTAGAAGCCGGCGTCGTATCTCGGAAAATCGTTGGTACGGTCCAGCTCGTCGTTCGTAGTGTCTGGCTTCTTCGTTGTCGCAGCGAAACAGTGCGAAAATTCTGCCGAAGCTCCTCTTACCAGAGCACCCGTGCTCGGTTGCAGTGAACGAGGCAAACCATACCGTGAAAACAACGGGCCTGCCCGAACCGGATCCGGCGTATCCCATCGTGGCGGCGATTCCTCGGCTGGTTCCGGCCTCGCAGTGGTCGTTTGCGCGCGTTGCGCCAACTGGTGATCTGACAGCGCTTCTTGCCTCGAATGGAAACCGCGACGAACTGACCCGGCTCGCGCGCGACCAGATTCAACGTCAGCGTGCGAAAGCAAAGGCCGGCCCTCGAATCGGCGCGACGATCGGTCCGCTGGGCGAGTACGCAAGTGGTGTAACGCTCCTGTTTGCCGACGGGCGCACGGATTTCGGCATTCTCACCCTGCTGCGAACGCGGGAGCTGGGGCCGTTTACATCGAGCGAGATCAGCGTCCTGACCCTTGCCCTCGCTGCGGTCACCGAGTTCCTCTCCGAGCTGAGCCTCCCACGGCCGCCGCGACGAGCGAAGCCCGGCCTGCGGGAGATAGGTCCCGCTGCGGAGCGCGGTGAGGGAGCCTTCTACGTGCTGGACCGCGATCTGCGGATCGTCTTGGCTTGGAATTCGGAAGATCAGCGCCCGATCGCGCTCACCGGTCTCGAGACTCGGATCGCGGAGCGTCTTCCGGTCGCTCTCGAAGAGGCCGTGCGCGAACTGACCGCCGGCTGGCCGGGCGCTCCGCTCAAACAACCTGGCGTGGCGCATCCGGCTCCGTTTCTCGCGGTCCGAACGCAGCCGATGTCCGGACCCGCTGGGATGTTCATCGGCGTACGCATCGATCGCGCCCAAGCTCCCAATTCGCTCGCCCGCGCCGCGATTCGGTTTGGCATTTCGCCGCGTGAGGTACAGGTACTGGCGCTGCTCCTGGACGGCAATCCCCTCGAACAGATCGCCAAGCAACTGCTGATCACGTCATCGACCGTGCAGAACCACCTCCGCAGCATGCTCGACAAGACCGAGTGCTGCAATCGCAGCGAACTGCTCGCCCGCGTGCTGGGCTGGGAGTCAACGCCCCACGCTCGCGAGGCTTGATGTAGAATCGGGCTCGCGCCGGGTCGTGCGCAGAACGATTGCGGCCGCGTCGTCGCGCCCCGGCTGTTTTCGAAAGATCCGCTGCGCGATTTCGCGGGCAGCGTCCAGGCCGGGCCTTTCGTATACGCGTCGCGCCGCCTGCGCGAGTTCCGTCTCGCCACGCAAAGGATCGCGCTCGTGTTCGGTTATGCCATCGGTATACAGAACCAGCAGCGCGTCCACGGGAAGCGTCACGACGTAGTCGGCGGCGCGATAATGTGAAAAGAGCCCGAGCGGTACGTCTGCCGGCGGGTGCTCCAAGAACGCGTGGTGGTCGCTGGTCAGCAAGAGTGGCGGAGGGTGGCCGGCGTTTGCGAACGTGAGCGTCCGTAGCTGCTGGTCGAGGAACGCTACCACCGCCGTAACCAGGACACCGTCGCAGTGGTTGATGGCGACATCGTTTGCGACCGAGAGGATTTCTGAGGGACGGTGGACCTTGTGAATTGCCCGCAGGACCGAATCCCGGATCGTCGCCATCGTACCTGCGACAGGCTCGCCATGTCCCGCGACGTCGCCGACCGTCAGAGCGACGTACCCATCCGAGAGGGTAACGACGTCGCACCAGTCGCCCCCGCCCTTTGCGCCCCCGGCAGGCGAACTCCAGAGCGTGACGTCCGCATCGAGCGCGCGGCTCGGAGGGACGCGCCACTTTGCGATCATGCCGCGAAACGGAGGCATGTATGCGCTCCGTAACCCCGGGTTAAACGGCGATACGGTTCGATACCAGCCAACCAATAAGTGCGGACGGTGCGGACCATGCGGTTAAATGGAACGTCCTTTCAGGCGACGGACGCGGAGCTGGAATCGCCGATACGGCGAGGCCTCACGCTAGTGAGTCCGTGCATCGACCTTAGCGGCACTCTAGCATCTCAATCGGGGCCGAAACATCCTGATAATGACGGATCGAAGGGGGCAAATTCGCGTTGGTAGTGTTTAGTGCGCGACGCGAACCCGCGTTTTTCACGATACCGCGCGGCGCTCGGTCTACGATACTATTGACGTGCCGGCTTTCGACGGCTCCCGCTTCCCGGTCGCATTGACGACCTAGCTCGGCGAGGCGGCGGCGGTGCGCGCCGATGCCGCAAGGGAGAGACATGCTACGCAAGCTCGCGCCACTTATCTGCGGATCCGCCGCGCTCTCCCTCTTGAGTTTGTCGGGAGCATCAGCGCAGGCGCAGACCACCCCGCCTGCCGTTCCCGCGGATCCACCGGCGTGGTCCGCTTTCAAGCAGACGTGGGAGGGCGTCAGCGCGTATAGCGCGACCGTCGCGGTCTACGAGCGCGAGGGAACGCAGGTGCAAAGCTGGGTGCTCGATTACACCTTCCGCAAGCCCTCGAGCGCGACCGTACACTTCACAACGGGCGCAAATGCCGGCGCCACGGTCGTTTGGAGCGGGGGCGATACCGTTGTCGCACGGCGGGGCTCGGGCTTGATGGCACTGTTTAGGAGGACGTTCTCGCTGCACGATCCAGCGGTGACGACAATCCGTGGCTCATCGATCGAACAGCTCAGCTTCGCGTCGCTCCTCGCCCACTCGCAAGCAACCCCTGGAACACTCTCGCAAGAAGCCGGCCCAGCGATCGTCGACATCCCGACCGCATCTGTAACGCTCGTTCCCAGCTCCTCTTCAATCGACGCCGGCCTAACGCGCGAGATCGTCGACATTTCCGCGCCGACAAATCTCCCGCTACGCGTCCTTGCCTATGAAGGGGACACACTCGTGCGTCAGGTGGATTTCTCGAACATCAAGTTGCAACCGTAGCTCGGGCACTCGCCGGGCCTTCGCGACCGCTCCGGCTAAAACCGTACAGACAGCAGCTCGCTTGACCGCTATGATGATGACCTCGGACGTAGAGCAACGACGCAGGCAAATGCTATTTTGCCGGCCCGCGGCGCCGTCAGGGAGAGGCGGGCATTGAAAGCTCAGGATGCGATCGTCGCTGCCGGGCAAGGCACCGGGAGTGCCAAGTTCGGGACGGCCTCCTTCGAGCCCGAACCGCTCGCGGAACCTGCTTGCTTTGAGGCGAGGTACGTCGGCACGGTTTGTCTGCTCGACGTCAGCGGAGAAGTGGACGCTTTCAATAGCCCCGACCTGGACGCCGCCATCGCTGGCGTTGCCCAGGCGCATAGAGGGGCCGTCGTCGTGTCGTTCGTCGACTGCAGTTTCGCTGACTGTTCGTGCCTGAGTGTCTTGATTCGGCAGTTCAAACAGCTCGCCGCGCGCCTGCTCATCGTCGCCCCGCCGGCGACGGCCCTTGGGCGCATCCTCCGCCTCGCGAAGCTCACCAGCGTCTTGCCGGTCCACGGCAGCTTGCTGCAAGCGTATCTCGCCATCGCGCCCGATCCCAGCGCATCGCTCCTGGAGCTTGCGAACCGGGACTAACCGGCGTACGCCGAGAGCTGCAATGCCTGCTTGATCGCCGGCACGGCACTCGGCATGCATGGAGCTACCGCATCGAGATTCGCGGGCACAGTTCGCTACACGAGCAAGGCCCTGCGAGCCGCCGGCGGAGGGCAAAATAGTCTATGATGGGCAAGGATGCATTGGAACGGCCTCGTCACGCTTACGATCGCTCTCCTCACCGTCGCCGGCATGTTGATCCGTCCGTGGCAAAGCAGCGAATGGATGTGGGCACTCGGCGGCGCGATCGCCGAGATTGCGATCGGCGCGGTCTCGCTCGGTGGGGCTTGGAACGCCGTCGCCGGTGGACTCAACGTTTATGCCTTCCTAGCCGGCATCTTGGTGATAGCAGAAGTTGCGCGTTCGCAAGGTGTCTTCGAATGGTTCGCAGGTCACGCCGGCGCAGCCGCCGGCCGGTCGCGAACGCACGTCCTTCTGTTGCTGTATGGCGCCGGCGTCTTCGTTACGGCGACCCTTTCGAACGACACTGCGATTATCGTTTTGACGCCAGCGGCGCTGGCGCTGGGGCGCCGAATTGGCGGCTCGCCGCTGCCGTATCTTTTCGCTTGCGCCTTCGTGGCGAATGCCGCCTCGTTTCTTCTGCCTACCGGCAACCCGGCGAACCTGTTGGTCTACGGTCGTGACTTACCGGCACTGTTACCGTGGCTGCGCGCCTATGGACTTGCGGCGGTCGCCACCATCGTACTGACATACGCCGGTCTCGTCTGGTCGTTTCGCGCCGACCTACAGCCCCTAGCGACGGCACAACCCGAGACACGCGTCGGCTCGACGCCGGCGGGTCGAGTCGCCTTGTTCGTACTCATCGCCTCAGCCGCAATTCTGATCTTCGCGAGTGCAGTTGGCTGGGCGCTGGGTCCGACGGCGTTGGCGTGCGCCGCGGGCTCGCTGGCGACGGTGCTTCGCGTCGACCGCGCGGTTGCTCTGTTCGTCCTGCGCGAGACGTCGTGGAGCATCGTGCCGCTCGTAGCCGGGCTGCTCGTCGTCGTTGCCGCACTTGAAGGCGCGGGCGTCACGCATTTCTCGCGCGCCGGACTCGACGCCGTTTCAACGCTTTCACCTTGGCTCGGGAGGGAGGTCGCAGGATTCTCTACGACCGCGCTTGTCGTCGCAGCGAATAACCTCCCGGTTGCGGCCTTCGCGCAGCGCGCGCTCGCAGCGCCACCCACACATTCGCTCGCACATGCGGTCGTGGTCGGCATCGATCTCGGACCGAACCTTTCCCTATCCGGATCTCTTGCGACCCTGCTCTGGCTGATCGTTCTTCGGCGCGAGGGCATCGTCGTCAAACCGTGGCAGTTCTTTTTTCGTGGCGCGGCCATCTTGCTCCCGACAATGTTCGTCGCCTTACTGCTCGCGCCGTAGCGTTGAACCGGACGACAGCCGTGGAAGCGAGAGTTGGCTTCAGGGGCGGCGCGCGGCCTGCAGCTTGCGCTTGAAGAGCTTGCCGGAATCCTCGCGCGGCAATTCAGCGACGATTTCGAAGTGTTTCGGAATCTTGAAGCGCGCGAGCCGGGCCTCGAGAAAAGTGCGGAGCTGCGCGGCCTCGAGGCCGGCGGCCGCGTCGACAGGTAGAATGCAGGCGTGCAGGACCTCGCCGAACTCTTCGTCCGGCATTCCGAACACGGCACAATCCTTGATGCCGGGATGGACGACCAGCGCGGCTTCGATCTCCGCCGGATAGATGTTGACGCCGCCGGAGATCACCATGTCGCGCTTGCGGTCGCTAAGAAATAGATACCCCTCATCGTCGAAGCGGCCGACATCGCCGCAAGTAACGAGTCCATCGAGATCCACCTCGGCGCGACTTTCCGGTTGCCCGCGATACGTGAAATCCGGTACGGCTTCGGAGCCGACGAAGATTTCACCGACTTCGCCCGGCGCGACCGGCCGCCGGTCGTTATCGACGATCGCGATCCGCACGCCGGGCAACGGGCGCCCGACGCTGCCGGGCTTACGCAATGCCTCCTGCGCCGAGATGTGCGTCGCGAGGCCGAATTCGGTCGAGCCGTAGTATTCGTAAATCACGGGTCCCCACCAGGCGAGCATTTCGGCCTTGATCGCGGGTGCGCACGACGCGGCGCCGTGCACGACGAAGCGCAGCGACGAGAGATCGTACCGCGCGCGCGTTTCGGACGGCAGGCGCAGCAACCGCACGAACATCGTGGGCACGATATGCATGTGGGTGATCCGGTGCGCTTCGATCAGCGCCAGCATCTCCTCGGCGTCGAAGCGGGTTTGCAGCACGATGTCCGCTCCGGCCCTCGCCGCGGACATGCCGTAACTGTTCGGTGCCGAATGATACATCGGGCCGTTCATCAGAACCGTCGCCGGTTCGTCCGGGCGCAAGCCCCACCAGGTCGCACGCAGGACCTCGATCCGGGCTGCCTGTTCGGGCGTCGGAGCCGCGCGCTGCACGCCTTTGGGCTTACCCGTCGTTCCCGACGTGTAGATGGTCGAGAGGCGTGGGGGCCGCGGCGGATCGGGCAGCGGCGAGTGGGCGGCAATCGCCTCGTCCCAAGAAGTCTCGCGACCTGTATAGTCGGCCCCGTCGTCCTGCAGCCGGTACGCGGCTCGAATCTCGGCTGGCGTCGGAACGAGAAACACCGCTACATCGGGCGGGACCACGTCTGCGATCCGGCGGTACAGGTCGGTGTGAGCGACCAGCGCCTTCGCGCCTCCGTCGTGCAAGATGTACGACGCTTCGGGCGCCGTGTAGTGCCAATTGACCGGCGTCACGCAAGCGCCGAGCCTGCCCGCTGCCAGGCTCGCCTCAAAGAACGGGAAATCGTTGCGCAGCAGCAACGCGATCGAATCGTCCTCGCCGATCCCGCGCGCGCGAAAGGCGCTTGCGGCGCGGCCGGCACGGGCTTCTGCCTCCACGAGCGAGATCCAACGTGCGCCCGATCGGATTCCCGGTTGCTCGTTCATTCGTTGTTGCACCAACCGATATGTTGCCGACTCTGGAGGCGCGCCCTGCGCGCGGAAGAAAGGCCATCACACGATGCCTAAGACCGTGCAGCTCAACTCATATGGGGGAGTCGACCAGCTTCGGATCGTCGAGGTCCCGAAGCCTGAGCCGGGGGCGGGCGAGGTCGTGGTGCGCGTCATTGCCGCGGGCACGAACCCGGGTGAGATTGCCATTCGCGAAGGTCTGCTCAAAGATGTGTTTCCGAAGGACTTCCCCTTCGGGCAAGGCTCGGATTTTGCGGGACACATCGAGTCGGTTGGCGCGGGCGTCACGGGGCTCGCGCCGGGCGACGAAGTGCTTGGCTGGTCGGAACAGCGCTCGGCTCAGGCCGAGTACGTCGCGAGCAGCCCGTCGCGCCTGATACCGAAGCCGCCGGCGCTCGATTGGTTTCGCGCCGGTAGCCTCTTCGTCGTCGCGACGACCGCCGTCGCCGCCGTGCGCGCGGTGTCGTTGAAGCCGGGCGACGCAGTTGCGATCAGCGGCGCGGTGGGCGGCGTGGGGTCGCTCGCGGTCCAACTCGCCCGGCGCACGGGCGCCCGCGTGATCGGCATCGCAAGCGGCGAGAGTTCGCAGTTCCTGCGCTCCGTCGGTGTCGAGCCCGTCGCCTACGGAGACGGCCTCGAGGGCCGGTTGCGAGCGCTGGCGCCGGGCGGGCTCGATGCCTTCATCGACCTCTTCGGCGGCGGTTACATCGAACTCGCCGTCACGCTCGGCGTCCCGAGCGGCCGCATCAACACCATCATCGATTTCGCGGGTGCGCAGAATCACGGCGCCAAGACGGACGGGTCAGCGGCGGCGGGGTCGCGCGAGACCCTCGCCTCCGTCGCGAACCTCGTCGCGTGGGGTGAGATCGTCATGCCGCTGACCGCCATCTATCCGTTCGCGTTGCTGCGCGACGCGTACACCGAACTCGCCCGTCGTAAGACCCGGGGCAAAATTGTGCTCGCGCTCGACCCGCTGATCGAGGAGCCCATCCGGCTGCCCAAAACGACGGCCTAGGAACGAGCCTACGGCTTCACTACGATGGTCGCCGTGCTGGTAGTCGCGATCGATTCCGTCAGCGGCCGCGAGCCCGGTTTATGGCCGTTTTTCTGCAAGATGTACGCGACGATGCTTAGGTACTGTGCTTCGGAGAGACTTCCCGGCGCCGTCATCGGCATCTGCTGCGAGACGTACTCGAACACTTCGACGAGTGACTGCTGCGCGATGCCGCTCGTTTTTCCCACCAGCGCTGGGGCCGTGACCCCTTTGAGATTTGCGCCGTGACAGGACGCGCAATTCTGCGCGTACGCTTTCGTTCCGGTGGCGACCTGAGGTGCGGTAAAGGCAATCGCATCGGCGGCTGCCGTCACGGGACCGAGGGGCAGCAGCATGGCCAACAGCCCGAATGCAGTCGAAAAAACGGCGAGGACGGAGAGCTTCAAGGCCGGTCTCCTGATGGGAGGTGGAAGGAGACATACCGGCAACGCGCCTTCGCGAATTGCCGGTATGTCGTTGTCCGTGGCCGGTGTCGACCTCAGCACGAGTTCGACAACGGACCGTTCAAGTGGACGGCGCCGTAACCGCGCTCAGTCGTTCAACACCCAGGTGTAGACCATCGAGCCTTTTGGAATGTTCGCGAGCCAAGGCACGGCAGCTGCGAAGAACTTCGAGACAACGCCACCGGTGCCCGAGAGGATCGAGACATACTGCTTGCCGCCTAGCGAGTACGTCATCGGCGACGCGTTGAGACCGCTCGCCGTCGCCGTCGACCACACCGTCTTACCCGTGGCCTCATCGAGGGCGAGCAGCTTGGCTTCCGGGGTTCCGATGAACACGAGGCCGCCGCCCGTTATCAGCGCACCGTCGAGCATCGGAGAGCGGAAACGCCTCTTCCAGACCTGTTTGCCGGTCGTGATGTCGACCGCCACGATGCTGCCCGAAAGAACCGGTTTGGTGAAGCCCGCGCCGCCGTTGAAGGTTGCCGGCTTCGGGTTCATATCCGATTTCGGAAGCGGATCGATCTCGATCGAACCCTCGAGCAAGGGAATGACCAGCAGATGCTTCACCGGATCGTACGCGCTCGGCTCCCAGTTCTTGCCGCCGATCACGGACGGGTAGAGCGCATACGGCTTGCGCGCGTTCGCCTTGTTCTGGATGTCTTTATTGAAGGTGATCGTGCCGTCGCGGGAGACCGTGCCCCAGTTGATCTTGTCGAGCAGCGGTACGGCATAGATCAGTTTGCCGGTCACGCGGTTGATCACATAGAGGTAGCCGTTCCGATCGGCATGTGCGATCGCGGGCACCGTCGCGCCGGCGACGGTTGCATCGACCAGAATCGGCTCGCTGACGCTGTCGAAGTCCCAGATATCGTGCGGCGTGAACTGGTAGTACCACTTCATCTGGCCGGTCTCGGGCGAAAGCGCAAGCACGCTGCTGGAGTAGAGCAGCGTGCCTTTGAGACTGTTGGCATCCCAGTCCGGATTCGGGTTTCCCGTGCCCCAATAGACCGTATCGAGCTTCGGGTCGTACGTGCCGGGGAGCCATGTCGGCGCACCGCCGCGGCCCGCGACTCCTGCGACTTTCCAGGTGTCGTAACCCGGCTCGCCCGGGCCTGGAATCGTGAAGTGACGCCAAATCTGCTTGCCCGTATTGACGTCGTAGGCGGCGATGAATCCGCGGGTCGTGTACTCGCCGCCGCCCGCACCCGTCAAGACCATATTTTTCACTGGTAGCGGCGGGCTCGTGATGCTGTAAGCGCGGCTGTTGGGCGCAACCGTGGTGTTCCACAGAACCTTACCCGTCGCAGCGTCGAGCGCCACGAGATGGGCATCGAGGGTCCCGAAGATGACCTTGTTCCCACTGAGCGTCACGCCGCGATTGTCCGTATCGCAGCACGCGCGCGGCAACGACGAAGCGGGCAGCGGATACTCGTAGACCCACTTTTTTGCACCCGACGCGGCATCGAACGCCCAAATCGTCGAGTTGCCGGTGGTCACGTACATCACGCCGCCCGAGACGATCGGCGTCCCCTCCATGGCGACGGGCGGCCCGAGTGTTTTCTTCCAAGCGAGAGAAAGCTTCGAAACCGAAGACTTGTCGATGGCTTGCAGCGGACTGTAGCGCTCTGCACCCAGATCGCGGCCGTACCACAGCCATGAACTGCCGTCGTCGGAAGGCGCTCCCTCCAGTTGTTGGGAGGTGACGCCCGAAGTTTCGTCGGCCGTCGCCGCGCGGATCGCAGGCGAGACCAAGAAAGCGAGCGCGGCAAGCGCCGCCAGGTACGTTCGAATTCTTAAGTTTAGCAAGGAAAATTCCCCCAGACGTTGCTCGTTCGGTAGTAAGTAGTTCCCTTCGTATCGATTCCGTATCGGTAAAGCTAATCTCCTGGGAGGCGCGCTTTGACGGCGCTCAAGACAGCCGGAAGACCTCGAGCCGAGCCCGGGGAAGCGTCACCCGGCGGACTCCTGCGGAGGTCCGGGAGTTCGCCGGCCGCTCCAGTATCGCCAGGGATTTTGGCCTTCTGGTGGCACTTCGCAGCTGGCAAGCCGAGCGCGACCCGTCCTGGAGACCGATGGACAAAGCCACGATCCGCGTCTTCATATCGTCGCCGGCGGACGTACGGCCCGAGCGGCTGCTCGCGGAGCGGATCGTCGCTCGGCTCGATCGCGAGTTCGGGTACCACGTTCACGTCGAGGCGGTTCTCTGGGAACGCGAACCGCTGGTCGCGACCTATCACTTCCAAGATCCCAGGAACATTCCGGTACCGCACGAGTCCGATGTCGTCGTCGTGATCCTGTGGTCGCGGCTCGGCGTCCGTCTCCCGGAAGACGAATTCCGCGGCGCGATCTCCGGCCGGCCCGTCACCGGAACCGAGTGGGAATTTGAGGACGCGCTCAAAGCGGCTCGCGAGAACGGCATTCCGGAGCTGATGCTCTACCGCAAGATTCACCCGATTAGCGTCTCGCTCGACGACGACGCCGAACTCGAGCGCCGGCGCGAGCAAAAACGGCTGATCGAGGAGTTCATGAGCCAATGGTTCGGCTCGGTGGAGAGCGGCCGGCTCACCGCCGCGTCGCAGAGTTTTGAAACGACCGAAGAGTTCGAAGAGAAGCTCTACGCGCATCTGCACGCCATCCTGGAGCGGCGGGTTGGCGCAGAAGACCGTTCCGTCAGCGTCCGTTGGCACCAGCCGCCTTTTCGCGGGCTCTTGTCCTTCGAATTCGAACACGCGCCGGTATTTTTCGGTCGCAAGCGCGCTCGCAACGAAGTTCGGGAACTCCTCGCGACGGAAGAAGCGCGCGGTAAAGCGTTCGTCCTCGTGCTGGGCGCGAGCGGTTCCGGGAAGTCGTCTTTGGTGAAAGCGGGGGTCCTCCCGGATCTCATGCTCCCCGGGATGGTGGGCGACGTCGCGCTCTGCCGTCACGCGATCGTGCGCCCCTCCGAGAATGCGTCCGACGTGCTCGCCGCCCTCGCCGACGCAATCCTGAGCGATTCCGCCCTGCCCGAGCTGAAGGGACTTCGCTACACGCAGGAGCGGCTCGCGGTGCTGCTGCGTGAAGCGCCACAACAGGCGTCACTGGTCATCGAGCAAGGTCTCGCCGAAGCCGGCAAGGCGGCGCAGCTGACCGAAATCGCCGAGGCCCGTCTCGCCATCGTCGTCGATCAGCTCGAGGAGATCTTCACGATCGCGACGCTCGGCGATGAGGAGCGTTCGCGCTTCGTAGCCGCACTCGCCGCGCTCGCCGGCTCCGGCCTCGTCTGGATCATCGCCACGATGCGCAGCGACTTCTTCGACCGCCTCGAGAGCTTTCCAGCATTAGCGGAACTCGCCGAGCGTGACTCACGCTACCTGCTGCTACCGCCGACCGACGCCGAACTCGGTCAGATCATTCGCGAACCCGCGCGTGAGGCCGGCCTGCGCTTCGAGGTGGATCCAAGCGACAATAGCTCGCTCGACGAGCGGATCCGGCTTGCCGCGACGGAGCGGGATGCGCTGCCGCTTCTGTCGTTCGTTCTCGACGAGCTTTGGCGCCAGCGCACCGATCGCGGAGTGCTGACGTTCGCGGCCTACCAGAGCCTCGGTGGCTTGGAAGGCGCGCTTGCTCGGCGTGCCGAGAGCGAGTTCGAAGCCTTGCCCGACGACGTCCGCAACACGCTGCCTCGCATCCTGCGCGCACTCGTAACGATTGGAACAGAAGGGCAAATCGCGGCCCGCGCGGCACCGCTCGCGAGATTCCCGGAAGGCAGCGCCGAGCGGCAATTGATCGACGTATTTGCGTCGCCGGGCGCGCGTCTTTTCGTCACCGCGGCCGATCACACCGGCGGCGAGCCGAAGGTCCGGGTCGCGCACCAAGCGCTGCTGAGCCATTGGACCCGCGCGCAGCAATGCATCGAAGAGAATCGCACGAGCTTGCAGCTCGAGGCCCGAATCGGCGATGCCGCTGCACGCTGGCGGGCGGCGGTTGGGAAGGACCGCAGCAGCCTCCTGCTGGCTGCGGGCTTGCCGCTCGAGGAAGGGACAGACCTCATGCGTCGCTGGGGCGACGAAGTTCCGGCCGAGCTACGCGACTTCATCGCCCGGTCGGACGCAGCGGCAAAAGCAGCCGCTCGACGGCGTTGGACGATTGCCGCGGTCGTGATCCTGGCTCTGGCGATCCTTTCCGCCATTTCGACGGGGGCGTTCTTCGTTGCGGAGCGCGAGCGCAACGACGCGCTCGTTTCTCAGTCTCATTTCCTAGCCCGCGATGCGCAGAGCGCGGTCAGCGCCGGCGATGCGGTGCTGGGGATGCTTCTCGCGCTTGAAGCGCTTCCCAAGAAGATCGCGCGCCCGGATCGGCCCTTCACGAGCGACGCCGAATATGCGCTGGAGAACGGCGTCGCAAATCAAAGGGAGCGAATCGATTTTCGCGGACACGAGGATGCGGTCAATTGGGCTGCGTTCTCGCCCGACGGCCGCCGCGTCGTCAGCGCATCCAACGACAAGACCGCGCGCGTGTGGGATTCGTCTAGCGGCGAGCAGCTGGCCGTGCTCCGCGGACATGGCGATGCGGTCAACTCGGCCGCGTTCTCGCCCGACGGCCGGCACGTGGTCAGCGCATCCAGCGACAAGACGTTGCGCCTCTGGGACGCGAGCAGCGGTGCCCAGCTCGCCGTGCTCCGCGGACATAGCGGCGCGGTCTTCAGCGCCGTCTTTTCGCCCGACGGCCGGCGCCTGCTGAGCGCATCCGGCGATCGCAGCGTGCGTCAGTGGGATGCGACGAGCGGTGTCCAGCTCGCTGTGCTCCGCGGACATACCGATGCGGTAAACTCCGCCGCCTTCTCGCCGGACGGCCGGCGGGTGGTCAGCGCATCCAGCGACAACACGGTACGCCTCTGGGACGCGACCAGCGGTGTCCAGCTCGCCGTGCTCCGCGGACATACCGATGCGGTCTACTCCGCCGCTTTCTCGCCCGACGGGCGGCGCGTCGTCAGCGCATCCAAGGATAAGACGGTGCGCATCTGGGATGCGGCGAGCGGTTCTCAGCTCGCGGTCCTGGGCGGGCACGACGCGAGGGTCAACTCCGCTGCATTCTCGTCCGACGGCCGGCGCGTGATCAGCGCGTCCAACGACAAGTCGGTGCGCGTCTGGGACGCGGCCAGTGGCGCCCAACTCGCCGTGCTTCGCGGGCACGAGGATTGGGTCAACTCGGCTGCGTTTTCGCCCGACGGGCGGCGTGTGGTGAGCGCGTCGCAAGACAAGACGGTGCGGATGTGGGACGCCGCGATCGCCGCCCAGCTGGCCGTGCTCAGCGGTCATACCGACGCGGTCTATTCGGCCGCGTTTTCGCCCGACGGGCGGCGCGTCGTCAGTGCGTCCGGCGACAAGACCGTGCGCCTGTGGGACGCGTCGAGCTTCTCACAACTGGCCGTGCTGCGCGGACATACGGGTGCCGTCTTCACCGCCGTGTTCTCGCCCGACGGCCGCCATGTGGCGAGCGCCTCCGAGGACAAGACCGTGCGCTTTTGGGATGCGACCAGCGGTGCGCCGCTGGCCGTCCTGCGGGGGCACCAGAATTGGGTTTACTCCGCCGCATTCTCGCCGGACGGCCAGCGGCTGGTCAGCGCCTCCAGCGATCGGACCGTTCGCATCTGGAGCGTCGCGCGCGGGGTCCAGCTGGCCGTCCTTCGCGGGCACGACGATACGGTCTACTCCGCAGCGTTCTCGCCCGACGGCCGGCGCGTGGTCAGTGCCTCCCGGGATGACACGGTGCGCCTCTGGGACGCAGCGAGCGGCGCTCAGCTCGCCGTACTGCGCGGCCATAAGAACTGGGTCTTCTCGGCTGCATTTTCGCCCGACGGCTTGCGCGTGGTCAGCGCTTCCCGCGACGACACCGTTCGCATTTGGGACGCTACGAGCGGTGCTGCGCTCGCGGTGCTGCGCGGACATCAGGCGCGGGTCAACGCTGCCGCGTTCTCGCCCGACGGGCGACGCGTGGTCAGCGCGTCCCGCGATCAGACCGTGCGCATCTGGGATGGGGAGAGCGGTATCGAGGTCGCGGTGCTCGACGGACACCAGGATTTTGTCGACTCCGCCTTTTTTTCGGCGGACGGACGGCGCTTGGTCAGTGCATCGGGAGATAAGACGATCCGTCTGTGGAGCGTCCCGGCCCGTAACCAAGCCCTGATAGACGCGGCGCGCAACGCCGCCCCACGTCAACTCTCGGACGCACAGCGTGCGCAGGAGTATCTCGAGGAGGCCCCAGCGCGACCGCGTCCGACGGCGAAGTAGGAGCGCCGCCACGTTTGCACGGCTGCCGGTGTTACAGAGGCGACGATGACTGCTCTCTCAATTCTCGATCTGGTCCGGGTTACCGAAAAGACGGGCCCCCGCGAAGCGATGGACAACGCGCGCGACCTCGCGATCCACGCAGAGGCTCTGGGTTTCCGCCGGTTCTGGCTCGCGGAGCATCACAATATCCGTGGGATCGCGAGTGCTGCGACGTCCCTCGTCATCTCGCACGTCGCGGCCGGAACGAAGACCATCCGGGTCGGCGCTGGCGGGATCATGTTGCCCAACCACGCCCCGCTCGTGATCGCGGAACAGTTCGGAACCTTGGCCATGCTCTACGGCGACCGAATCGATCTCGGGCTCGGACGCGCTCCCGGAACGGACCAGTTGGCAGCGCAGGCGCTGCGCCGTCATCCGGCCAGTGCCGACCGTTTCCCGCAGGACGTTCTTGAACTCCAGGCGTTTCTGGCGGAGCCGCAGCCCGGACAGGCGATCGTAGCCGTGCCGGGGGCGGGCACGGAGATCCCACTCTGGATCCTCGGCTCGACCACCTTCGGCGCAAGGCTCGCTGCAGAACTCGGTTTACCGTATGCGTTTGCTTCTCACTTCGCGCCGGATGCGCTGGACATGGCGCTCTACACGTACCGCTCGCATTTCAAGCCTTCAAAGCAGCTTGCCGAACCCTACGCGATGGTTGGCGTCAACGTCATCGCAGCGGACGCCGATGCCGAAGCGCAGCGACTTGCGACCTCGCAGCAAATGGCGTTCACCGATATTTTCCGCAACGCGCGCGGGCTCGGAAAACCGCCGATCGACGACATCGACTCGTATTGGACCCGAGCGGAGAAATTTGAAGTCTCCCGCATGCTGGAGTGCTCCGTCGTCGGCTCGCCGGAGACCGTGCGCGCCGGCCTCGAACTCCTCATCAAGCGCACGAGAGCGGACGAGCTGATGATCGTCTCCGACATCTTCGATCATGCCACGCGGTTGCGATCCTTCGATCTCGTCGCCGCCGTCGCGAAACCACTCATCGCCGCTGGTTGAAAGCCGGCTCCGTCAAATCTGTCTGAAACGGGAGCCAAACGGGCTCGCTGGGGGCGCACTCGTCAAGGGAGCCCTAAGGCGGAGCGAGTATCGAAGCGATACGGGAGGCGAATATGAGAATTCGCAGAGTTTTGATCGCCGGCGTGATGGCCGTTCTGTGCATGGGCGCTGCTGCCGCGCCGACCGATCCGCCCCCGATCACAACCTTAGCATGCGACGTCGGAGACGTGTGGACGTATCACTTCGTCTCAACGGTAGTCATGGGAAGGGCTTTGAACGGTGATGAGACGTTCACGCGTACCGACTGTGGCGACCGCCACGTCCTTCACCCGGGCGGCGCGCTCCTGCGGACCGATGTCGTCAGCGACGCGGACGGCAACGTGTATTCGGGGTACTCGGTCTTCAACGGAATCGGTCAACGGTTCAAGAAGCCGTTCCCGTATGAACGTCTGCCGCTCGCGCCGGGGAACGCGTGGGACAGCGCGCTCGATGCCGACACGGCCGACGGCATCGGATTTACCGGGACCGGACACTGGCGTATTGTCGACTGGGAGATGGTCACGGTGCCGGCCGGTACGTACCTCTGTCTGCGCAAAGAACTGAAGATGGATCTCGATTTTGACGGTATCGACGCCACCTATAAAGGGACGAGCTGGTTTTGTCCGGACGTGCGCGCCGAAGTGAAGCAGATCGCCTCGGATAGCTTGGGCGACTCCGCTTCCTCGGAGCTGACCGCCGTGACGCTCAAGTAGGCCGGCTACCCGGCACTTCGCACGATTCGAACGCAAAACTGTAGACGCCGAGCCCCGAACTCGCTGGCCCCAGACGCAGTTCGTGAAAGGCCATCTTGGCGTTCATGGTCAGCTCGTAAGCCCGGGCGGTATCGACCGTAACGAACGACGTTCCGTCCGTATCGTAGCGCAGGTCGGCGCCCGCATCGCTTTTTGCGATCGGCAAACCATCCTGCGTCACGTCGACCCGAACCGTCGCGGAAGGAGGCGGGGCGAAGACGCCCACGACCTCGATGGCATGATACCGGAGGCTGAGGTGAGTGGGACCGTCTGCCGAGATCGCGGCGTCTGCGGTGACGCGCCACGCGCCCTCCAAGTACACGCTACCGTCGGCGTGCGGTGCATCCGGCGTCGCGGAACTGGCGATCCGCGAGCGATTCATCAGAAACGACGGCGTATGCAGATAGCAAATCGCGCCGGGCTTCGCATAGCTATCTTGCGGCAGCAACGCCATCACGGGCGGTAGTTCCAGCTTGGGATTGCGCGCCTTCAAGAGCGATTGGATCTTGCTTTCGGTCTCCTGATAGCTGCCTTCGCCCAGGATCGTATCGACGAGGCGGCCGTCTTGATCGAAGAGATATTCGTGCGGCAGCCCGACGTTGCCGTAGCGGGACCAAATCGCGCGCTTCCTATCGAGCGCGACGGGCCAATCGATGTCCAAGCGGCGAGTCGCGGCCTCGACGTTTTTCTGCTCGCCTGAGAACTCGAACTCCGGCGTGTGCACGCCGACGATCGTGAAGCCGTCGTCGTGATAGCGCTGGTACCAGGTGCGCAAATACGGCAGCGTCCGCAAACAGTTGACGCACGTATAGTCCCAAAACTCGACGAGCACGACCTTGCCCTCCAGATCGCGAGGAGCTAGCGGTGCGCCGTTGACCCAGCCGGTGGAATCTTCGAAGCCGGGTATCCCGTACGTTCCGGGCGTCAGCCCGAGGCAGAGCCCAAGAAGCCCCGTTGCCAGCGGCCGAAGCAGGTGCCCAAAGCGCATCCTCGCGACTACGTCGCGGCCTCGCACGATTCGAATGCGAAGCTATAGATGGCGACGCCGGGCGTCTGCGGGGTGAGCCGGAGTTCGTGGAACGCCATCTTCGCATTCATGACGAGTTGGTACGCGCGCGGGGTGTCGACCGTTACGTACGATGTACCGTCCGAAGCATAGTGGATGTCGCTGCCCGCGTCGCTCTTGCCGAGCGGAGCGCCATCTTGAGTGACGTCGACCCGTACGGGCTCTCCTTTGGGCGGCGCGAGAACGCCCTCGACCTCAATGGCATGATAGCGCATGGCCAAATACGCCGGGCTCTGCGCAGCAACGGCCGCCTCCTCGGGCACGCGCCAGGTGCCCTGAAGGTAGATGCCTCCATCGATATGGGGCGGCGCCGGATCCGTGTACATCGAATCGCGCTTGCGGTCATCGGACTTGTCCGCATTCGCAATTTTTGTGCGACCCATCAGAAGTTCCGGCGTATGGAGATAGCACACCGCGCCGGGTCTTACATAGCTATCTTGCGGGAGAAGCGCCATTACCGGCGGCAATTCGAGTTTCGGGTTTTGCGCTTTGAGGAGCGACTGAATCTTGGCTTCCGTTTCCTGGTAGTGGCCTTCACCGGAGACCGTATCGATCAGCCGGCCGTCCTGATCGAACAGGTATTCGTTCGGCCAGGAGTCGTTTCCGAAGCGCTGCCAAATCGCTTGTTTCGAATCGAGCGCAACGGGCCAATCGATGCCGAGGCGATGCGTCGCTGCTTCGACGTTATTCTGCTCGCCGGAGAATTCGAACTCCGGCGTGTGCACGCCGATGATGACGAGGCCGTCGTCGTGATAGCGCTGGTACCAAGCCCGCAGATATGGCAGGGTACGGAGGCAGTTGACGCACGTATATTCCCAAAAATCAACCAAGACGACCTTCCCTTGCACGTCGCGCTCGCCCAAGGGCCGGCTGTTGATCCAGCCGGTCGAGCCGTCGAAGCTGGGTATCCCGTACCGACCCGGAGTAAGCGCGAGGCTCAGCGTCAGCAGGGCGGCGGCAAGAACGCGGTAGACATTTCGAAAGCACATCCGAGGGTGGTCGCTCCAAACGGAGAGCAAGAAGAGCAAGGTGGTGCGGTGGTCCGTCGAGACCGCCGTCCCTGAGTGACTATTTCGCCCACTTCATCAAAATCTCCGCGGCCTCGGTGTTCCCGCTGAACATCGCCCAGCCGAGCGGCGTACCGTCCCATAGGCTATCGCAGATTTCGGGATCGGCCCCCGACGCTAGCAGCATCTCGATCATCGCGACGTTGTTATCCCCGGCAGCCTGGTGCAGCGCCGTGCTGTGCGCGTGGACGGGTAGAAATGCGTTGACACCGGCACCAGCTTCGAGCGCAAGACGGGCGGCCTCGACGTGCCGGTTGATCACGGCCAGGCCGAATGCTGAGGCGACGTCTTCGGCGCACGCCGCCGGCAGCAGCGATCGCAGCGATTGGAGATCGCCGAATGTTGCGGCAAGGATCGCATCCATCGGGTGTCCTGCCTCGAGTAACGCGCGCAGCGGGTCGAGTTCCCAGTTGGCTGCGGTCGCGACGATCGCTTCGCGCGTCGCGATCGCTCCGGCGGCAAGCAATACCTGCATGAGCGAACGTTGATGACCTTGCTCTCGCGCGACGCTACTCGTCATCACAAGACCGAGCGTATAGTCCAGATCCGCGCGTTCGACGCCACGTTCGATCATGGCGCGCGCAATCTCAGTAATATTCGCCGGCATGCGCTCGACGGTAGTTGGATTGTTTGCGACGAACCAGAAGAGCTTCGGGTCTCGAAAGTAGTCCGGGCGCTTCCGTTTCCGGTACGCCTCCGGGCCGATGATGCGGTCCGTCAATAGGCGGGGTTCGGCGACGAGCAGGCGCCCCAGACGCGCCAGGTCTCCGGCGTGGACCGCGGCGACCGCGGCACGAAACGACGGATCGGGGATGGCGTTGCGGTCCAACAGCGCAACGATCGCAGCCCGGTCGCGAGCGCGGCCGCGGCGCGCGACTTCGAGCGGCGTACGGCCGGCGCGGTCCGTGCGCCATTCGAGTGCACCGCCTTCGATGAGCGCTTCGACGATGGCCAGCGGGCCGAGGCGCGCCGCCGTGTGCAGCGGTGTTTCGCCTTCGTACCACAGGCGTGGGTTCGCGCCATCTGCCAACGCCTTTCGCAACGCCTCGAGGTCGCGCGCACGAACGGCTGCAACCAGCGGCGATACGCCGGTAGGGGAGGCATCGCGGACGGTCTCGACTTGACGCATCAGCGCGGACCAGTTGCGAAACCCATATTCGTTCGCGAGGACCTGTTGCGCTTCGGAAAGTCGCAGCGCACGTTCGCGCGCGAGCCGTTTCGCTCGTTTGCGCAGATATTCGGCGGAGGGCCGCGCGGGCAACTCGGGCATGGGTCGTCCTTTCCTCGAGCGCCCGGTGTCCGCGTCGGGCAGGAAAGGTCGAAAGCTGCAACCTCGATGATTCGGTGGGCTTGGCCCTCTCCGCGGACTGGTGGCCGCCGCTGCCGGCCGTGGCCAATTTTCCGCTCGAACGGGCTGGCTTTCCTTTCCCGGCGCGGCCAATCGCCGACCCGCTCAAGGGTCCGCGCGAAGCCGCCATGTGGCCGTAGGATCGGAAAACTGTTCGCGGAAAGGGCGGCCCATGGCCATTACCGCTACCAAGCTCACTTTTGAAAGCTATCTGCAGTTTAACGGAAACGCGAGAGCCGCGTTTGAGTTCTATCAGCAGACCTTCGGTGGAGAACTATCGATCTTCACGTACGGCGAATCGCCGATGAGCGACCGGTTCCCGGATCACCCCGGCAACGTCATGCATGCGCGCCTGCAAATCGCCGACGCAGCCTTGATGGGCTGCGACGTGCCGGAAGATTATCAGACGCCCAGGGGGTACTGGATCTCAATCCAGCTCAGCGACAAAGCGGAAGCCGGCCGGATCTTCAACGCCCTCGCGGACGGCGGCGAGATCGACATGCCGCAACAAGAGACGTTCTGGTCGCCGCTCTTCGGAATGCTGACCGACCGCTACGGCATCGGCTGGATGATCAACGTCGGGACGGATCAATAGCAGGGCCGATCGTCGGTAGCGGCCGCATCGCTCCCCGGTAAGCCAGGGCGCCCCCGGCGGCTAGCGAAAGCGACCCGGGTTCGCATGGTGTCTCAGCGCGTCGTCTGTCACAGGTTCATCGGTCGCGTCGCCGAGATCAATCATCTGGCGCTCCAGCGGCGGGCGGCTGGTGACTCACACGGCGGCGCCGTCATCGTGTTGGGTGAGCCCGGCATCGGGAAGTCGCGCCTCGTCCAAGAGTACCGCGAGCGCTACAGCGCGCGGTCGCCCGTCGCGACCGGCACCTGCCGTGAGTTCGGCCAACGCGCCTTCGAACCGCTGGCGCAGATGCTGGCTCAGCTGGAGCCGCCCGGGATGCAACCGTTGAGTGCTGGGAGCACCGCTCTGACAACTAAGGAAGAACGGGTAGCGGCAATCCTGTCGGCGTTCGATCGGTCGGCATCCCGGCGCACGACGACGCTGATCGTGGAGGACGCGCACTGGGCGCAGCCGGAGTTGCTCCAGATGCTGACCACGCTCGCCGAATGGTCGGCGAACCGGCGGCTGTTACTGATCGTCACGTGGCGTGAGGGCGAACTCCCAGCCTCGAGTCCGACTTTCAAGGCGCTGGCGAGATTGTCGCGCCACGCGTCAATCCTGCGGCTCGAACCCTTCAACGCCGCCGAACTCTCGGAACTGATGGTCGGAGCGCTGGCCGATTTCGAAGCGAGGCTTCCCGCCGGGACTTTCAACGACGTGCGGCGCCGATCGGCGGGGAATCCGCTGTTCGCCGAGGAGCTGCTGCGCCATGCGGTCGACGAGCATCGCCGTGGCCGCGGCCGAAGAACGCGCTCGAACCTCCCGATTTCGTTGCAGGGCGTCATTCGCGAGCGGCTCGACCGGTGTGAGCCGCGGGACCGCGATCTGCTTTCGGCCGCGTCGGTTTTCGGGCAACGCTTCCGGATCGATTTGCTCGCCGACGTTTTTGGGCTCGAGCGCGTCGAGATCGTCGCCGCGCTCGGACGCCTGATCGAACTCCAACTCGTCGATCGCTGCGAGGATCCGCTGGCCTACGAGTTTCGACACGCGCTCGCGCGCGACGTGATCTACGGCGACTTGATCCCGGCTGAAGCGCACGCGCTGCACTTGCGGATCGCGCGCGCGATCGAGGCGTTGCCGGATGCCGCCGCCCACGCGGAGTTGCTGGCCCATAGCTTCTGGCAGGCGCAGTTGCCCGATCGCGCGGCGCCGCACTGCGAGGCTGCCGGCGAGGGCGCGACGGCGCAGTTCGCATACGAGGATGCGGCGCTCTGGTTCGAGCGCGCCGCGACCGCCTACGAAGGTCGCGCCGCCGACGCTGGCCGTGTGCTGAGAAAAGCGGCCCTCGCCCTCGACCGTTTGAACGATCCCAAACGGGCGGCGTCGTTCTACGGACGTGCGATCGCGTCGTTCTCGGCAGGCGGAAATTTCGAGGCCGCGGTCCATACGACGACCTATCTCGCCGCTCTCCTCTACAACAACGCCGAAGAGGTCGAAGCGCTGGCTGCGATGGACCGCGCCCTGGGTTTAGCGGTCCGGTCCGGTGCGCCGTCGCTTCAACACCACGTGCTGATCCGTCGCTTGTCGCTGCTCTGCGTCAAAGGCGAGCGCTCCGAATCCTTGGCCTGTCTTGCCGCGATCGACGAGGCTGCGCTCGACCCCGAATCGCGCGACACGTTTGAATACTATCTGTCCAAGTCGCACGTGCATGCTTTGGTCGGAGAACCGGGACTGCGCCGGGAGTCCGTCGATCGCGCGCTCGCATTGCTCGAGCGGCGGAATGCTCCCGCGCACGAATGGCGTTTTGCACATGGATTCGTCGCGGTCGACGCGCTCGCGCTCGGCGAGATGGAGGCGGCGCGAACGCACGCCGAGGCAGGGCTTGCGGTGGCCCGGCGGATCCGTTCGAGCGAACCGTACATGCTCGGTCTGCTGGCCGAGATCGAAGAACACGCCGGCCGTTTTCAGGCGGCACGAGGCTACCTCGACGCGATTGCGCCCGAGGCCGATTTCTTGTCGCGTCACATGCACACGGTCGCAACCATCCGAATCGCCCTTGCCAGCGGCGACGACGATCTGCTGCGCGACGTTCTCGACCTCGAGATGTTGCGCGAGGCGGAGCGTGGCGGACATCGCAACATGTCCTTGCAATTGACCTGCGCGTTTGCCGCCGGCCTCGAACGGCTCGGCCGCCGGCACGAATCTCGCGAGCTTGCGGAACGCGCGGTTGCGGCGATCGACACGTCGTTCAGCCTGGCCTGGGAGATCGGGGCCCTCGCGCGCTTGCTTCCCGGCCGCATCGAGCGCTTGCGTACCATCGTTGCGCCGCCCGGTTCGGGCGCGAGCAGCGCCGTCGACGAGGGACTCTGCGCGCTGCTCGATGCGCGGACCGCACGCGAGGCGGGCAGCGCCGCGGCCGGTGAGATGAGCGCCCGGGAAGCCGCGCGGCGCTTCGCGCAGCTCGGCTGGCCGGTGCTCGAAGCCGAATGCCTGGAGCTGGCGGGCGATCGCGCGAGCGCGGTTGCGATCTACCGCCGTCTCGGCTGCGCGTACGAGGTCCGGCGGATCGAGCGCAGCACCGCGCCGGGCGAGCCGCATGCCGGCGTCTTGAGCCCGCGCGAGCGCGAACTCGCACGACTGGTCGCGCTCGGAAAGAACAATCGCGAGGCGGCACTCGAGCTATCGGTCACGGTCAAGGCCGTCGAAAAGTACCTCACCTCGATCTACCAGAAACTCGGGATCAAGTCGCGCAGCCAACTCACGGCCTTCGTCGGAGCCGCCGAACCCGAGCAGCGCCGCTCCGGCTGAGCCGGACGGTTTGTGGGGTTTCCTCGACTACTCTGGAGCGACCGGCGGCCCTAATCTGAGCGAAACACTTGCTCTCGCCGTGCACCGTCGTGCCGGCGGTTCATTGGAGATTGGCCGTGAAGGTTGGTTCGAACGTCCTGACGGGCTCGGGTGTCGCCGTGCTCGCTCTCGTGGTCGCCGCATGCAGCGGCACGCCAAGCCCTGCGCCGCCGGCGCCCCGGGTGACGGCGACGCCGTCACCCGCGCCGAGTCAATCGAACGCTGCGACTCCAACCCCATCGCCGGCGTCGAGTCAGTCGAACGCCCCGACGCCGACGCCCTCACCCAGTTCCGTGGCCTGTGCGACTCGGCCGCTGCCCTCGAGCGGCGCGCTGCTCTACGCCTTGGGGCAGGCGTCGGGCGGTTCCGAGGCGCTATCGGTGGACGCGGGCGATTTCAGCGGCTCTTCGACGACCGGCTACTCCCTCTCGAACTCGCAACTGAACGGCGCGCTGGTGAATCAATTCGACAACTCGGTCGCACTCGATGCGGCCGGCAACGTCTACGTCGGGGACCAACCGGCCAATGGCACGGGTCAAGTCCAGATCTATCCTCCGAACGTCGGCTGTTCGGGACCGATCGGGACCCTCGCCGGCTCGAACACGGGCCTGCAATGGCCTCAGAGCATCGTCGTCGACTCGGCCGGCTACATCTACGTCGCAAACGCTGGCGCCACGGCCTTCTACAGCCAGCAGTACGGGGAAGAGAGTTGCCCGTTCAATACGATCACGATGTTTGCGCCGATCTCGAGCGGAACGCACAACGTTGCGCCGGTCGCGACCATTCCCGATCCAGCCCCCACTCAAGCTTGCAGCCAAGAGACTTCGAACGATGAAATGTCGTTGGCGCTCGACGCGAGCGGGCGGATCTACGCGACATCGTACGAGACATACGATGTCTACGTGTTCCCGGCTCGATCGGGCTCAACGTTGAGTTCGACGCCAGCCGCGACGTTCGTCGGTGGTATCGGAAGTACGACCGGAATCGTGGAACCCACCGGCGTCGCGCTCGACGCCGCGGGAAGGGTCTACGTCTCGATGTTGTTGTATGGCCAGACCCCAAACCAGGGTGGAACGCCGGCCGTCGCGGTCTATGCGGCGAACCCGCAGGGGACGATTACGTCGGGTCCGGTCACGGCCATCTACGGATCGCAGCCCATGATCGGCGTGGGCAGCCTGGCCGTCGATCGTACCGGCGAAGTCTACGTCATGGCCCGCTACAACTCGCAAACCAGCGTTCTCGAGTTTCCGCCCATTTCGCAAGGATCCTCAACCGAGGTTCCGGCTGGAACGCTCACCGGGACCGCCCTCTTCGGCGCAGGCACGACCGTTGTGCCGCTTGCGCTCGCTGCGCACTAGGCGTGAAGCTGCAACCCTGCCGGGGTCCCTGGGCATCCTAGGCGACATGTCGCAGAAGAGTGTTCTCATCACCGGAGCAAGCTCGGGCTTCGGGCGGTTGACCGCCGAGTTGTTTGCGCGGGAGGGTTGGCGCACGTTCGCGACGATGCGCGGCGTATCGTCGTCGAACGCGGCGCCGGCGGCCGAACTGCGTAAGGCCGGCGTCGACGTCGTCGAACTCGACGTCACAAGCGATGCGTCGGTCGCGGCGGCCGCTTCGATCGTTGCGGGCGAGGCCGGCGCGCTCGACGTCCTGGTCAACAATGCCGGCGTCGCGGCGTTCGGCATCCAGGAGGCGTTCACGCCTTCGGCCGTCGAGCGATTGTACGCGACGAACGTGTTCGGGCCGCTGCGCGTCAACCGGGCGTTCCTGCCCGCGATGCGCGAACGGGGAAGCGGGCTCGTCGTGTACGTCAGCTCCGTCGTTGGGCGCATCGTCAACCCGTTCGGCGGCGTGTACGCGTCGTCAAAGTGGGCGCTCGAAGCGCTGGCGGAAGCGTCGTCGTACGAACTGGCGCCGTTCGGGATCGAGATCGCGATCGTCGAGCCGGGGGCGTTTCCAACCGACATCCTCGGCAAGGTCGGCACGGTCGACGATCTCGAGCGCGCCGCGAGTTACGGCGAGTTCGCACGCATCGCCGACACGGCGCCTGCGCGGATCGCGGCCCGCGCCGTAGGCAACGACCCGGCCGACGTCGCGCAGACGATCTTCCGGCTCGCCGCGGCGCCGCCGGGCCAGCGACCGCTGCGCTCCGTGGTTCCGCCGTCGGCGGCGGTCGAAACGATCAACGCGACGCTGGCACCGATCCAGCACGGACTCGTCTCATCGCTCGGCGTCGACGCGCTCGTTCCCAAGACGCTCGTTACCCAGTTGTAGCAATTCGTGGAGTCGCGGCGCTGCGACTGAGGTCGAGCGCTCAGGCGGCTGCGGCGCCGAGGCCCTTTACCGCTTCGATCATTTGTCCGAGGACCGCCGCCGCATCGCCGTACACCATGAAGCAATTTTCCGCGTAGAACAAGCCGTTGACGACGCCGCTGTAGCCTTTGCCCTGGCCGCGCTTGACCACGTATACCTTCTTCGATTTGTCGGCGTTGAGGATCGGCATGCCGAAGATCGGTGACGACTTATCGGAGCGGGCTGCCGGGTTCACGACGTCGTTGGCGCCGATGACGAGCGTCACGTCGGTCGTCGCAAACTCATCGTTGATGTCGGCGAGCTGGAAGATCATGTTGTACGGCACGCCGGCCTCGGCCAACAGCACGTCCATTTGGCCCGGCATCCGCCCGGCCACCGGGTGGATCGCGAACTTGACGCTGACCCCGGCCGCCACCAGAAGCTTCACGAAGTCGTAGAGCTTCTGCTGCCCCTGCGAAACCGCCAGCCCGTAACCCGGTACGATGATGACGCTTTTCGCGTACCGCATGTCGATCCCAGCGTCGCTCGCCTGGACGGGCTTTTCGCTCCCCGCGATCGCGCCTCGCTTGTGCTTCTTGTCCGCGCCGAACCGCTTGAAGAGCACGTTGAAGATGTTGCGATTCATGGCTTTCGCCATCAACACGGTGAGCAGTGTGCCCGCTGCGCCGACGACCATCCCTGCGATCATCAAGGCCGGATTCTGCAGGACGAAACCTTCGAGCCCGACGGCCACGCCGGTAGCGGCGTTGTAAATCGAAATGACGACCGGCATATCGGCGCCCCCGATCGGCAGCGTCATCAAGATTCCGAACAGAAACGCGAGGCCGAAGAAGATGCAAATCAGGCCGAAAACCGGCATCGGCTGCGGGCCACCGGCTACCGCGACGACGATGGCGGCGCCGGCCGCAAGGGTCGCGGCAATGATCGCCGCGTTGAGGATCTGCTGACCGCGAAACTGCAGCGGGGCCTTGAGGACCTGGTCGAGTTTGGCCCACGCGATCAAAGAACCGGAAAGCGAGATTGCGCCGATCAAGGCGCCGAAGAGGGTCACGACCAGTTGCGTCTCGCCGCTCGGCCGGTTGCCGAACAGCTCGACGGCGGCGATCGCTCCCGCGGCGCCGCCGCCCATGCCGTTGTAGATTGCGACCATCTGCGGCATCGCCGTCATCTTGACGGTCTTTCCGCTCCACCAGGCGATCGATCCGCCGAGCGCGAGGGCAACGACTGCGAGTCCCAGGTTAACGAAGAGATGCGGCTTCGCCGCCGCTTCGACGTTGAAGAAGTAGAAGAAGGCAGCGACGACGGCGGCCAACATGCCGACGCCTGCGACGCGAATTCCGGAGGCAGCAGTCGCCGGCGACGACATCCGCTTGAGACCGTACATGAAGAGGAACGCGGCCGCGAAGCCCGTGACGGCAATGAGGAGTTGCGAGGTGGACGTGATCATGACGCGCGGTTACGCTTTTTTCGCGTGGCGGATCGCGTGCCGGCGCCTCGTGTGGTGCGGTTTCGCTTCGTCGGTGGATTTGAACATTTCGAGCATTCGCACGGTGACCGCATAGCCGCCGGCGGCGTTGCCGGCGCCGAGCAGAACCGCAACGAAGCCGATCGACTGCTCGAGCACGTTCGTCGCATTGAGCAAGACGAAGAGGCCGCCGACGACGACGATACCGTGGACGAAGTTCGAACCCGACATCAGCGGCGTGTGCAGAATCGCCGGAACGTTGCCGATGATTACCCAGCCCGCGAACGCGGCCAGCATGAAAATGTAGGC
>Ga0302324_100004834_pt1 | contig 29713 bp, 29 predicted proteins | sample Palsa_T0_1_FD_201949 | JGI IMG/M metagenome (GOLD analysis project Ga0302324, IMG submission 201949) | Peat permafrost microbial communities from Stordalen Mire near Abisko, Sweden - Palsa_T0_1 | ecosystem: Environmental > Terrestrial > Soil > Palsa > Peat permafrost | place: Sweden: Abisko...
TCGCGGCCGTGAGCTCGCGCTGCATCGCGCGGCGGCGGCGGCCGGCATCGCGCCACGAATCGTACATGCCGATCCGGCCGCGCAGGGCCTGCTGATCAGTGAGTACCAGCAGGGCCGGCTCTGGTGCGAGCAGGACTACGAGGATCTCGCCGCGGTGCGACGCCTGGGCGAGCGCCTGTATGTACTGCATAGGCTGCCGGCGCCTGATGTACCGCAGTTCGATCCCTGGTCGGTGGCCCAGGACTACGTGCGGCTGATCGAGGCGGCCGCGCCAGCCTGGCTGGGCCCACAGCAGCTGCTCGAGCCGCTTGCGCGCCTGCAACGCAGTTGTGCCGCGCTGGGCCAGGGCACAGCGGCGGGGAGCATCGTGCATGGCGATCTTGCCCACGGCAACCTGCTCGAGGGCTCGCAGCTGTGGCTGCTGGACTGGGAGTATGCGCAGCGCAGCGATCCGCTCATGGATCTGGCCTGTGTGCTGGCCTACTACCCCGGCGTGCGCCGTCATGGTGCCGACTTGGCCGCTGCGGCCGGTCTCGGCGCGGCGGCGCGGGGCGGGGAACTGGCGCAGCGGGTTTACATCTATCGGGCGCTGGCCTGGCTGTGGCATCTGGCGCGTGGTGAGCCCTCGAGCGCGCCTTGAGCCGGTAGCGAGGGACTGGCATCCCGGCGATCCGGCCGGCAAACTAGCCCGCCCTTGAGTCCCAGGAGTGATCATGCCGACGGTGCGAGTGATCGATCGCGACAATGTGGAACGAGCCCTCGAGGCCCCGAGCGGCGCAACGCTCATGGAGCCGCTGCGCGACATGGACGATGGCGTGGCCGCGATCTGCGGCGGTATGTGCTCGTGCGCGACCTGTCATGTCTACGTCGATGCGGAGTGGCTGTCCAAACTGCCGCCGCCGATGTCCGATGAGGGTGACATGCTGGGCGATCTGAGCGGCCGCCAGGCGAACTCGCGGCTGTCATGCCAGATTGTGCTCAACGATGCGCTCTCGGGGCTCAAGGTCACGATCGCGCCGGAAGAGTAGACGTGCTTTGGGCGTACGTCGCCTTGATCACCGCCGCCCTGGTGGCTGCGGCGCGCATCTTCACGGTCGTGCGCCGCAATCGCGGCCAGATGCATGACGACTGGGACGCGCGGATGGTGCAGAACCTGCGTGCCGCCGGCGGCAACGCCTTCACACCTTACGAGGTCGACTTCTTCTTCAACCTGCCCGACGAGCCGGCCTGCGCGGCGTTGCGTGGGCTGCTGGAACCGGAGGGATTTGCCGTCGATGCGCGCCTGGCCACCGGCGAGGGCGCCAGCGGCTATTCGCTGCATGCGCACAAAGCGGTACGCATATCGGTCACGACCATGCAGGAGTATTCGCAGCGTTTTCGCCGGCTGGCCGAGCAGCACGCCGGCCATTACGACGGCTGGATGACTGATCCTGGGCGCAAGTGAAGGCGCTCAGTGCTGCTTTGCGGTCTGTTTCTTGACCGCCTCGGCGGCGGCGCGGATCGTCTCGGGATCGCCCAGGTAGCGGCTGCTGCGCGGCCGAAGCGCTTCATCGAGCTCATACAGCAGCGGCACACCGGTCGGAATGTTCAGCTCGATGATGGCCTGCTCGGACAGTCCGTCGAGCATCTTGACCAGCGCCCGCAGGCTGTTGCCATGCGCGACCAGCAGCACCAGGCGGCCGCCTCTGAGCTCGGGGGCCACACGTTGCTCCCAATAAGGCTGCACGCGCGCGAGCGTGTCCTTGAGCGATTCCGTGGCGGGAAGATCGGCTGCTGCGACCTCGCGGTAGCGTGGATCGAAGCGCGGATGGCGCTCATCGTCCAGGCTCAAGGGCGGCGGCGGCACGTCGTAGCTGCGGCGCCAGAGCTGAACCTGGGCCTCGCCGTGGCGCTCAACCGTCTGTGCCTTGTTCAGCCCCTGCAGCGCCCCATAGTGGCGCTCGTTGAGTCGCCAGTGGCGCTCGACCGGCAGCCACAGCAGATCGAGTTCATCGAGCATCAGCCATTGGGTTCGAATCGCGCGCTTGAGTACTGAGGTGAACACCAGATCCGGCACCAACCGTTCGCGCTTGAGTTCGCGGCCGGCCTGTCGTGCCTCATCGCAGCCCAGCGGGGTGAGATCCACGTCGGTCCAGCCGGTGAACAGGTTCTCGAGGTTCCAGATGCTCTGACCATGACGCACCATTATCAGTTTTCCCGCCACCGCTTGCTCTCCGGGTAGTGACTTGAATTGACGCGCTTTATAGCAGACCCGGGCCGCTACGCCGGACGTGCCGGGGACCTGGTCGCGGCGAGCGATTCGAGCGCCTCGACCGCGACCGTCAGGGCTGCCAGATCTGGGGTGGCCAGCGCGCGCAGATCACGCAGCACCTGCTCCCAGCGCTCGCGCGCGCCGCGCGCGGCGCTGGCGCGGCCGGTAGCGCGCGCCTTCGAGGCCGGCAGCAGCGCGGCGGCGCTCAGGCGCAGATGGGCCGCGAGACTCACGCTCTGCAGGCGCGCTCGCGCGGCATTGCCCCAGCTGCCGCTGGCGGGCAACTGGTCGATTGCGGCATGCAGCCAATCCAGGCCCAGCTGCGCGCCGAGACCGAAATGCACGCGCGCGACCCCACGTGCGCCCGCGCGGCAGGTGCGCATGAGTTGCACCAGATCGGGAGCGACCCGCAGCGGCTCGAGAGCGGCGAGGCTCTCGGCCAATCGCACCGGCAAGCCCATGGCGCTGTAGCCGGCGCAGCGCTTGAGGTAGCGCGCGCGATCCAGGCCGTCGAGTGCCCCGGGGGTGACCTGGGCCAGCTCGCGCAGCAGCGGTTGCAGCTGCGACACGGCGGCACCGACTTCGGCGTACTCGCGCCGATGGGCCAGCAGCCAGCGCGTCAGGTGGCGCACATAGCCGCTGGTCTCGAGCAGCGCCTGATACTGGTCCGCCGCCTTGATGCGCCCGTCGAGGGCTTCGAGCTCGACCCACAGGCGCCGCAGGTCGGCGCTGTCGCGGGCAATCGTGTAGGCGCGCGCGACCGCCGCGGCATTGGCATCGCCATCCTGCGCACACTGCATCAGCAGCGCCGGGCCGATACGGTTGACGATGCTGTTGGTGGTGGCGGTGGTAATGATCTGCCGGCGCAATCGATGCCGCTTAATGCGCTCGGCGAATCGCCGGCGAAAGGCCTGCGGGAAATAGCGTTCCAGCTCTCGCGCCAGATACGGATCATCGGCGCTGCCGCTGTCCGAGAGCGCGTGATTAAGCGCGATTTTGCCATAGGACAGCAGCAGCGCGAGCTCCGGGCGTGTGAGACCGCGGCCCTCGCGCCGGCGCTGTTCGATTTCCTCATCGTCGGGCAGGAATTCCACCGCCCGATCGAGCTCACCGTGGCGCTCGAGCCAGCGCAGCAGCTGCTGATGCTCGGACAGTTCCTCGAACGCGCGCTGCTCCATGAGGCTGATGGCCTGGCTCTGCAGGTAGTTGTTGCGCAGCACCAGCTCTGCCACCTCATCGGTTGCCGCCGCCAGCAGCCGATTGCGCCGGCTGCGCGCGATCGGCGCGCCGGCATCGGGCGCATCGAGCAGGATTTTCAGATTGACCTCGACGTCGGAGGTGTTCACACCGGCCGAATTGTCGATGAAATCGGCGTTGATGCGTCCACCATGCGCCGCGTATTCGATGCGGCCGCGCTGCGAGAAGCCGAGATTGCCGCCTTCCCCGACCACCAGCGCGCGCACCTGTGCGCCATCGACACGCAGCGCGTCGTTGCCGCGGTCGCCGATTTCGCCATGGCGCTCGCTGGCGGCCTTGACGTAGGTGCCGATGCCGCCGTTCCACAGCAGGTCGACCCGCATGCACAGAATCGCTCGGATGATCTCGACCGCGCTGGCGCGCGGCTGGGGCAGCTCCAGCAGCAGCCGCGCCTCGTGCGCGAGCGTGACCGTCTTGGCGGAGCGCTCGAACACGCCGCCGCCGCGCGAGATCAGGCGCCGGTCGTAATCGTTCCAACCCGAGCGCGGTAGCCTGAACAGGCGCTGGCGTTCGCGCAGGCTGCGCGCGGCATCGGGGTTCGGGTCGAGAAAGATATGCTGGTGGTTGAACGCCGCCAGCAGCCGCATCTGCGGCGATTGCAGCATGGCGTTGCCGAACACGTCGCCGGACAGATCGCCGATGCCGGCCACGGTGAAGGCCTCGCGCTGGATGTCGCGGCCCAGCTCGCGAAAATGCCGCTTCACGCACTCCCAGCCGCCACGGGCCGTGATGCCCATCTTCTTGTGGTCGTAGCCGGCCGAGCCGCCGGAAGCAAAGGCGTCGCCCAGCCAGAAACCGTATTCGGCGGCAATCGCATTGGCGATGTCGGAGAAGGTGGCGGTGCCTTTGTCGGCCGCCACCACCAGATACGGATCGTCGCCGTCGAGCCGGCGCACATCGCCCGGGGGCGTGATACGGCCGGCGACGATGTTATCGGTCAGATCCAGCAGAGCGCGGATGAAGCCGCGATAGCACTCGATGACCTCGCGCTGCTGCAGCTCGCGCGGCGCGCGCGCTGCCAGGCGCCGGGCGACAAAGCCGCCCTTGGCGCCGACCGGAACGATGACCGTGTTTTTGACATGCTGAGCCTTCATGAGGCCGAGGATCTCGGTGCGGAAATCCTCCGGTCGCTCCGACCAGCGGATTCCGCCGCGGGCGATGGCACCCATGCGCAGGTGCAGGCCCTCGAACTGCGGGCTGTGCACGAAAATCTCATACGCCGGTCGCGGCTGCGGCAGTCCCGGGATCTGGCTTGGATCGAGTTTCAGCGACAGCCACGGCCGCGGCTGACCGGCGGCATCGCGCCGGAAGTAATTGCTCCGCAGGGTCGAGCGGATCACTGCCAGAAATGCCCGCAGGATGCGGTCCTCGTCCGGACTGACCACGGCCTCGATCGCGCGCCGGATGCGCTGCTCGAGCAGCGAGGCGCGCAAGCGCGCTGCGCGCGAGACAGCGCCCGCAAGGCGCTGCTCGAACAGCAGGCACAGCGCGCGCGCGGTGTGTGCGTGCGATGCCAGCACGCGTTCCATATAGCTCTGGCTGAACGGGATGCCGGTCTGCAGCAGATAGCGGCAGCAGGCACGCAGCACCGTGACCTGGCGCATGCCGAGCTCGGCGGCGATCAGCAGGCGGTTGAAACCGTCGTCATCGAGTTCACCGGCGCGCACGGCGCGAAAGGCGGCGATCAATCCGGTCGCCACGCGCGCGACCACGAATCGCTGCAGTGCATAGTGTTCGAGTTCGAAGTCCTGGATCCAGACCGTGCCGCGGTCGGCAAGCTGCAGCCGATAGAGGCGCTCGGCGATCACGCGCAAGCCGAAATGCTCGAAGGTGGGCAACACATCCGAGACCGACAGCGCCTCGCCGCGGCGGATGATGGCCAGATGCACCCGATGCGGGCGCTGCAGCGCCGGCCGGTACAGCCGCAGCTGCATCATCTCCGGGGCGCGGTCGATGTCTTCCAGATCGAGGATGTCCTCGACCGCTTGCGCGGCTTCCACGTCCTGGCGATAGGAGGCGGGGAAGGCGGGCTCGTAGCGGCGCTCGAGCGCGCGCGCCCGGGTGTCATCGAAGCGCATCCGCAGCGCCGCGCGCAGCCGATCGCGCCAGGAAATCAGCGCTGCGGCGATATCCTGCTCGAGCCGCTCGACCCGCAGGCGTGGCCGGCTGGTCGGATCGACCCGCACCAGGATGTGCAACTGCGCCAGCGGTCCATTGCCGATCGCCAGGCTCGAATCCAGTTCGCCGCCATGCAGGGCCGCGCGCAGCAGCTGCTCGATGCGGGCCTGCACGTCGGCGTCGCAGCGCTCGCGCGGCAGGTATACCAGGCAGGACCAGAAGCGCCGAAATTCATCGCGCCGCAGAATCAGGCGCACTCGCGAGCGTTCCTGCAGCACCAGTACCTCGCGCGCGCAACGGATCAGGTCCGGCACGCTCGCCTGGAACAGCTCGTCGCGCGGCAGGGTCTGCAGGATGTGCTGCAGACGCTTGCCATCGTGGCTGTTGGGCGCAAAAGGAAAATGCTCGACGATGCGCTTGAGTTTGTGGCGCAGCCAGGGCACCTGCCGCGGATCGGCGCGATAGGCGCTCGAGTTCCACAAACCGAGAATGCGGGCCTCGCCGATCACGCGGCCGCGCGCGTCGTAGCGCTTGACGCCGATATAGTCGAGGTACGCGGAGCGGTGCACGGTCGAGCGCAGATTTGCCTTGGTGATCACCAGCATTTCGTTGGAACGCAGTGCCTGCTGGATATTGGCGGCGGCCACGCCGCTGTCGCGCGTGTGCCGCCGCCGCCGGCGCAGCAGTCCCAGGCCGGTGCCGGGTATGGGTAGCAGCTCCAGCCTGTTGCCGCGCCGATGCAGTACGTTCTCGCGATAGCCCAGGAAGGTGAAGTGATGCGCTTCCATGTACTGCAGCAGCGCGCGGCTCTCGGCAATCATGTCCGCGCGCAGCGGCGGCGGATTGCGGCTGATGTCGGCGCACAGCCGCAGCACCTCGTTGCGCATGCGCATCCAGTCCTTGCAGGCGCGACGCACGTCGGCCAGCGCGGCAATCAGCCGGCGCTGCAGCTGCTGACATTCGGCGGCATCGCCTACCCGATCTATGCGCAGGTACTGCCAGGACTCGTTTCGGCCGCCATCGGCCTGCAGATCCTCATCGAGCGATCGAATGCCACCCAAGGCGTCGCGCTGTACGCGCAGGATCGGATGAATGATGATTTGCGCCGATACCCCGGCCTGCGCCAGCGTCATGCTCAGCGTATTGACCAGGAACGGCATGTCGTCGGTGACCAGCTGCACCTCGGAGTAGGTCGCCTGCGGTGCGCTCAGCACGCGCAGCAGGGTCTGGTTGCGGCGCCGGCGCCGGCCGAATTCGAGCTGCGCGGCGCAGGCGCTGCGCAACGTGGCCTCATCGAGTCGGCGCCATTCCTCCTGCGGCACCGAGCCTTGCCAGGCGCGCAGCAGCGCGGCCGTCAGATGCGCTGGGCGTTGGCGCTGCGGCACGCCACCATCACTCATTCGGCCTGCTCGAGGTCAGCAATCAATGCGCCGAGAAATCGCACCGCCTCGCCGCCGGTGATCACGCGGTGATCGAAGCTCAGCGACAGCGGCATGCGCCAATGCAATTCGACCCGGTTGTCGACCGCGAGCACGTCCTGGCGAACGCGCCCGGTGCCGAGAATGGCCACCGCCGGAGGAACCACCAACGGCGTTGCATAGCGTCCGGCCATGGTGCCGAAATTCGACAGCATGAAGGTGAAATGGCGCAGTTCCTCGCTCTTGACGGTTCGTTCCCGGGCGGCGCGCTTGAGGCGATTGAGCTCGGCGCGCAGCTGCGCTGCGTCGAGTTGCTCGACCTGGCGAATCACCGGCACCAACAGCCCGTCGGGCGTGTCCACGGCCAGACCCACATCGACGTGTTCGAACAGCGTGCGGGTCTGCGAAGCCGCGTCATACCAGGCATTGAGCCCGGGTTCGGTGCGCAAGCCGATCGTGATCGCACGCAGCACCCGCGCGCTGTAGTCGCTGCTGCTGCGCCAGCGATGCAGATCCGCGTCATCGAACACCGAGCAGGCGGCGACGCTGTCGCGCGACAGGCTCATGCTCTGTGCCATCGAGCGCCGCAGACTGCGCAGGACCTGCTGCTGCGCGCCCGCGGCCGGCGGCGCCGGTGGCGCCGAATCCGCCGCGCCCGCACCGGCACCGGCGCGCGACGCAGCCGGCCCGGCCAGGGCCAGCACATCCTCGATGGTGATCAGGCCGCCGCGACCCGAGCCGCTCAGGCCGCCCAGATCGATTCCCAGGCTGCGCGCCAGGGCGCGCGCGGCCGGCACGGCACGCGCGCGCGGCGCCGTCACCGCATTGGCCGCCTCGAGGGCGGCACTGCCGGCGTAGTCGTCCACGCCCGCCGGCATATGGCCTACCACCGTGCCGGAGTCCGTCGCCGCATGGTCCGGCGCGGCTTCGTCCGCGGAACTGCCTGGCGCGCCGGCATCGAGCGTGAATTCGACCAGCGCTGCGCCGATTTCTATGCGGTCGCCGGGCCGCGCGTGCAGCGCCGTGATCGTGCCGGTGACCGGTGAGGGCACCTCGACCACGGCCTTGGCCGTTTCCACCGCCAGCATGGGTGCGTCGACCTCGATGCGATCGCCCACCTGGACATGCCAACGCAGCACCTCGGCTTCCGACAGCCCTTCGCCCAGGTCGGGCAGTTTGAATACTGTCATGAGTGCATGCCTCAATCCGCCAATGTGGTCCGGATGCCGTCCACGATGCGCGCGACTCCGGGGATGTAGTCGTATTCGAGCCGGTAGAGCGGCATGATCGTGTCATAGCCGGTCACGCGCCGGATCGGGCCCTGCAGATCGTACAGCGCCTCCTCGGCCACGGTCGCCGCGATCTCGGCGCCCAGACCCACGGTTCGCGGCGCCTCGTGAACGATCAGCAGCCGACCGGTCTTGACCACCGAATCGAGAATCGTTTCAAAGTCGATGGGCGAGAGCGTACCGACATCAATGACCTCGCAGCTCACGCCTTCGGCAGCGACCTGCTCGGCGGCCTTGAGGCTGTCCACCGTCATCGCGCCCCAGGTCACGAGCGTCAGGTCGTTGCCCGGACGCAGCACGAAGCAGTCGCCGATGGGCAAAGCCTGGCCGTCGTCGGCGACCTCCTGCTTGGCAAAACGGTACAGCCGCACCGGCTCCAGGAAGATCACCGGATCGGGATCGCGGATTGCAGCGAGCAGCAATCCGTAGGCGCGCGCGGGCGAGGAGGGGCAGACCACGCGCAGGCCCGGGTGATGACACAGCAAGGTCTCCAGGCTCTCGGAATGGTGCTCGGGCGCATGAATGCCACCGCCATGGGGCATGCGCAGCACCAGCGGGCAGGTCAAGCGGCCGCGCGTGCGGTTGCGCAGCCGCGCCATGTGGCTCGCGATCTGATCGAGCGCCGGGTAGATGAAGCCCATGAACTGGATCTCGGCGACCGGCTTGAGACCCTGTGCGGCCATGCCGATGGCGGCCCCGGCGATGAGTCCCTCGGCCAGGGGCGAATCCTGCACCCGCACTGCGCCAAAGCGCTGCTGCAGTCCCGCGGTCGCGCGAAACACCCCGCCGTTGGCGCCCACGTCCTCGCCGAGCACGACCACCAACGGGTCGTGGGCCATCTCCCAGGCGTGCGCCATGTTGATGGCCTCGACCATCGTGATCTTCCCCACGCGTCCGTCCTTTTTTCTTTCTAAGGCCTAAGCGCTGCGTAACGACGCGCGTCCTCACGCTGCGCGCGCAGGCCCGGCGGCAGCTGCGCATAGAGATAATCGAACATCGAATCGGTCGATTGCTTGGGCGTCGCCAGATATTGTTTGACCGCCGTCTCGACCGCCTCGCTGCACTCACGGCGCAGCGACTGTTCCTGCGCCTCGCTCCACAGGCCGCGTGCCTCGAGGAACGAGCGCATGCGCGCAATCGGCTCGATGCGCTGCGCCGCCTCGACCTCCGAGGCACTGCGATAGCGTGTGGCATCGTCGGAAGTGGTGTGGTCGCTGAGGCGGTAAGTCAGGGCCTCGATGACGGTCGGACCGCCGCCACGGCGGGCGCGCTCGAGCGCTTCGCCGACGCTCTCGCGCACGATCAGTACGTCATTGCCGTCGACCTGCAGCGCCGGAATGCCGGCGGCGATGGCCTTTTGCGCCAGCGTCTGCGCCGCGGTCTGCGCGCTCACCGGCACCGAGATCGCCCAGCGGTTGTTGACGATCACGCACACCAACGGCAGCGCCTTGGCGCCGGCGAGATTCAGCGCTTCGTAGAATGCGCCCTGCGAGGTGCCGCCGTCGCCGATGAAAACCAGAGCGCAGCGCGCCTCGCCTCGGATCTGGAAGGCGAGTGCGGCGCCGGCCGCATGCGGCATCTGCGAGCCGATCGGCACGCAGAACGGAAAATCCTGCGGATTGCGGCGATAGACGGCGCCGCGCTCATCCCCGCCCCAATACAGCAGCACGTCGAGCATGTCGACGCCGCGCCAGAATTTGGTGCCCACTTCCCGATACACCGTGAACAGCACGTCCTCGGCGCGCATCGCCGCGCCGACGCCCACGTGCGTGGCCTCATGCCCCAGGCACGACGGGTAGGTGCCGAGCTTGCCGGTGCGCTGGAGATTGACCGCCTTGGTGTCGAACACGCGCGCGCGCACCATGCCGCGGTAGAGCCGCTGCAGCAGCTCGGTGTCCTCAGCGAAGGCGGGCAGCGGACCGCAGAGCGTGCCGTCGCTGGCGAGGCAGCCTCGGTAGGGAATCTCGAAGCGCGCGACCACTGTGCCGGAACTCATATGCAGAATCGTAGCATTGAACGCCCGGCGGCATTAACGCACGCCGGGGTCGGGCCCGGCGAAGTGCGCATCGCCGCCGTGATCGAGCTGCGCGACCAGGGCGCGCAGCTGCTCGAGCAGCTGCTGCCGCGCGGATGCCGGCATCGGCTCGAACAGGGCCCGGGTGTGTGCGGCGGTGTGCGGCAACAGTTCCAGGACCAATGCCTCCCCGGCCGGCGTGATGCGCAGGATCGTGCGGCGGCGGTCCTGCTCGCTGGCCACGCGCGTAATGAGTCCGCGCTCGCACAGGCCGTCGGCTACTCGCGTCATGTTGGCCGCACTCTGCGCGACCGAGGCGCATAGCTCGCTCGGGTGCGCCACGCCATCGGGCTGGGAGAACAGTGTCATCAGGCTACGAAAGTCGGTCTCATTGAGGCCGTGCGGGCGCAGCGCCTGCTCGAGCAACGCCGAGATTTCACGACCCAGCAGCACCAGCAGCCGCAGCGCCACGGTCTCGGTGATCGGGATCTCGCTGAAGCGCGCCGCGGCCCGCCGCACCGCGGCTTCGATTTCCAGGGCACGCTGTCCCAGGCGCCCGGCGGGCGGTGACGAGGCGAGGCTCACGGGGTTATTTTATCGTCGAAATGTTTCGCGGGTGACATTTCCGTGCACAAATACCACACGGGATGAACCCGCTCAACCGCGCCGCGAGCGGGCCAGGTAGGCGGCCGTCTGCATCTCGATGAGGCGGCTGGCGGTGCGCTGGAATTCCTGCTGCAGGCGCGCGCCGCGATACAGCTCGGATGGCGCCGCCGCGGCCGACACCACCAGTTTGGTGCCCTGGTCGTAGAACTCGTCGACCAGCGCGATGAAACGGCGTGCGGCGTCGTCCTGCTCCGCGTCGCTGAACACCGGCACGTCGGCCACCAGTACGGTGCGAAATTCCTGCGCCAGGTCGGCGTAGTCATTCTGGCTGCGTGAGCCTTCGCACAGGCTCGCGAAGTCGAACCAGACCACGTCGGCTCGCGCGCACACGGCAGTCAGCGTGCGACCCAGGATCTGCAACTCGGTGCGGCACCCGCCATGCTCGCCGGCCAGTTCCGTGAACAAGCGCTGCAGCCGCGCGCCGCTGTCGGCGGCGTGGCTGTCGAGATAAATGGGCGCGCGCTGCAGCTGACGCAGCCGGTAGTCGATGCCGCCGTCGAGCGGGCACTGTTGCAGTTTGTCCTCGAGCAATGCGATCGTCGGCAGGAAGCGGCTGCGCTGCAGGCCGTCGCGATACAGCTCGTGCGGTGCCAGGTTCGAGGTGATGACCAGCAGCACTTGGTGACGCAGCAGGGATTCGAACAGGGCGCCGAGGATCATCGCGTCGGCGATGTCGCTGACGTACAGCTCGTCGAGACACAGCACCCGGGTATGTGCCGCCAGTGCCCGTGCCACCGCCTCGAGCGGCGCGCGCCGCGCGCTCAGCCGCCGCAACTGCTCGTGCACGTCGCGCATGAAGTGATGGAAATGGCTGCGTCGGCGCTCGGGCAGCAGCAGGCTGTCATAGAACAGGTCCATCAGCATGGTCTTGCCGCGGCCCACGGGACCGTACAGGTAGACGCCGCACGTGCCGTGCGCGCCGGCGGCCCGTCCGCTCGCTCGCCGTAGCAGACGCGGTACCAGACGCCAGAAGCCGCGCGCATCGCGCTGCAGCAGCCGCGTGCGCAGCGCCTCGAGGCGCTCGAGCGCCAGGTGCTGTGCGGTGTCGTCATCGTAGCCGCGAACGCGCAGCTCGTGCGCATAGCGCTCGCGCAGCGTCGGAGCGCTACTGGAGGGCACGGGCACCGGCCTCGCTGGCCGCCAGATCGGGCTCGCCCAGCGCCGCGAGCAGGGCGGTGCGCGCGGCATCGCGCAAGGCCAGCGGACCATGGTGCGGGCGCGGCAGTGGCGCGAGCACCTCTACCTCGATCGGCCCAGGGCGCGGCAACACCCGCCCCGGCGGCAGGCAGGCGCGCGTGCCGCGAATCGCCACCGGAATGAGCGCCATATCGGCGCGCGCCGCGGCGGCGAAGGCGCCGATATGGAAGTGCCTCAGTCCGACTTCGGCGCCAAAGGTGCCCTCGGGAAAAAACACCAGCGCCTGGCCGCGCTCGGCCATGCGCAGCAGACGCCGTGCGTCCCGCGAGCCGCGACGCCGATCCTGCCGCTCGACGAATTCGGCGCCGATACGCCGCAACAGCGTTCCCGCCAGCGGCACCGAGGACATCTCACGTTTGATGACGAAACTGAAGCTCGACGGCAGCGTGGCCTGCAGCACGACGCCGTCGAGGTAGCTGACATGGTTGGCGACCACAACGCAGGGTGTCTCGAGGCGCTCCAGGCCGCGGATGCGCACCCGCATGCCGATGAGTGTCAGCACGCTTCGCGCCAGCGCGCGCACGATGGCGCGACGGCGCGCGAGCGGGTAGCTCAGCAGCAGCACCGGCAGCACTGCCGCACCGAGGGTAACGAACAGCGTCCAGGCGTACAGTCCGTAGGCGATGCGCAGCACGGCATTGCCTTCGAGCCGTGACGGGCTGGGATCGGCCGTGGTTAGCTGCGGATCTGCCACTGGATGGGATCTTCGGATGTGATGCAGTTCTCTTTATGTTAACGGTCAGGCGCGCCTGTGAGGGTCATCACATCGAAGCGCGACCGAAGCTCAGCATACTGCCGCGGCCAGATCAGCACCGATACCCAGGATGTTTCATTGACCAGACAGGCAACAGTCACCGTGGCGAGTGTCAGCAAGGATCCGGTCGATCCACTTATTACGCGCTTTCTCGACGCCGTTTGGATGGAGCGCGGCCTATCCTCCAACACTCTGGCGGCCTATCGCGCCGATCTGGTCGCGCTGTCGCGCTGGCTGGCGACATGCCACGTTTCCCTGCCTAAGACCGGCCGTGCCGATTTGATGGATTTCATTGCCGCTCGTGTGCACGGCGGGGCCCGGCCGCGTTCCACGGCCCGGCAGCTGTCCTCGTTTCGCCGCTTTTTTCGCTACCTGATCCGCGAAGGTCTGATCGCCGAGGATCCGACCGCGCAGATCGCGATGCCAAAGATCGGCCGCTCGCTGCCGCGCTCCTTGAGTGAATCGGAGGTCGAAGCGTTGCTGGCAGCCCCGGCAGTCGCCGACCCGCTCGGCCACCGTGATCGCACCATGCTCGAGGTGCTGTATGCGACCGGTCTGCGCGTCTCCGAACTGGTGCATCTCAAGCTCGGCCAGGTCAACATGATTCAGGGCGTGATCCGCGTGCTCGGCAAGGGCAATCGCGAGCGCCTGATCCCGCTCGGTGAGGAGGCGGTGCGCTGGCTCAAGACCTTCGTCGAAGGAGCACGCGCCGACATTCTGCTCGACCGCAGCACCGATTTCCTGTTCCCGACCCGGCGCGGCGATCGCATGACGCGCCAGGCGTTCTGGCACATCATCAAACGCTACGCCCGCAAGGCCAGCGTCGATCGCGATCTCTCCCCACATACTCTGCGGCATGCGTTTGCGACCCACCTGCTCAATCACGGCGCCGATCTGCGCGTGGTGCAGATGCTGCTCGGCCACAGTGATCTGTCGACCACGCAGATTTACACGCACGTGGCGCGCGAGCGGCTGAAAGAGCTGCATTCGAGCCACCATCCGCGTGGCTGAGCGCTGCTGACCGGCCGAGGCACTCGGCGTGGTATATTTGCAGCCATGAAAGCGCAGCGCCATAGCTCCCCTGCGGCCCGCTTGGCCATGCTTGCTGCTCTCAGCCTGGCGGCTGCGACTGCCTGGGCGGGAGACGCCCAAAGCCTCACGCAGGCGCTGGACGCGAACCCCGATCTGGTTGCGAACGCCGATGCGGCCGCCGCCAGCATTCCAGGGGTCAAGAAAGAGGATGTCCGGCCGACGCCCGTCGCCGGCGTGTTCGAAGTGCGCCGCGGCGCCGATATCGTCTACATGAGCGGCGATGGCCAGTACGTCTTCACCGGCGATCTGTACAACGTCGCCAATCACAACAACCTGACCGAGGCGCACCGGCGGGTGCTGCGCCAGAAACTCATCGAAGCGATCCCTGAATCGCAGATGGTGATCTTCTCTCCGCCGCAGCCGAAGTACACGGTCACCGTGTTCACCGACGTCGACTGCGCCTATTGCCGCAAACTGCACAGCCAGATCGCCGACTACAATCGGCTGGGCGTGCGCGTGCGCTATGTGTTCTACCCGCGCACCGGTCCGAATACCGAGTCGTGGCGCAAGGCCGAGCAGGTCTGGTGTTCCGCGGACCGCAATTCCGCGCTGACGCGTGCCAAGCTCGGTCAGGCACTCGAGGCCAAACCCTGTGCGGTGACGCCGGTGGCGCAGGAATACGCGCTCGGCAAGGCGATCGGGCTCGAGGGCACGCCGGGCATCGTCGCCGCCAATGGGGCCATGGTGGGCGGCTATCTGCCGCCGCAGGCTCTGGTCGACGAGCTGGCCCAGCAGACCACGGTGCAGTGATCCGCGGCTGACGCGCCGCAGCGTTGAGCCGCCAGGCGCTCAGCGCTCGAGCAATTTGAGCTTATCGGGCTTGCCTTCCCATTCCTTCGCGTCCGCCGGGGCCGGGCCTTTTTCGGTGATGGCAGGCCACTTCTTGGCCAGCTCGGCATTGAGCTGCTTGAACGGCTCCTGTCCGCTGGGCAGCTCTTCCTCGGAGAAAATCGCCTCCACCGGACATTCAGGCTCGCACAGCGTGCAATCGATACACTCATCCGGATCGATGACCAGGAAATTCGGCCCTTCCCGAAAGCAGTCGACCGGGCAGACTTCCACACAATCCATGTACTTGCACTTGATGCAGGTTTCCGTCACGACGAAGGTCATTGTTGCTCCGGGCCGATTCTGGCCGCGTATTGTGCCAAAGCTCACTGGGCACTTAAAGCCGCCCGCGGGTCGCGCCTAGGCCCGCAGGGGATGCTCGATGTCGCTGAAGTGCAGCGACTCCAGCGCCGCGCGCCGATCTTCAAAATAGCAGCGCAACGCGAACGTGATGCTCGGAAAGGCGATTTCTGCCCACGGAATCAGCGCTTCCTCGTACAGCCCGGCTTCGAGGCTTTCGGCGCCGACGCCGTATTGTCCGCCGACCAGGTGGGCACGGAACATCACGTGCACCTGGGCGGCATGCAGCACATGCGTGATCGCCAGCAGCGAGCCGATCTCCACGCGCGCCAGGGCCTCCTCCAGCGATTCGCGCGCGGCGGCGCCCTGCAGCGACTCGCCGTTTTCCATAAAGCCCGCCGGCGTGGTCCAGTAGCCGCGCCGAGGCATGATGGCACGCCGGCACAGCAGGATTCGACCCTGCCATTCCGGTACGCAGCCGACCACAATGCGCGGATTCTCGTAATGAATGCTGCCGCAGGCGATGCACACGGCGCGCGGCAGATTGTCGCCGGGTGGTATGCGCATCTGCACCCGCTGACCGCAGTTCGAACAGAATTTCATAGTTGATTCAGGTATCGTACCCGCACCGAGGGAAGCTCTGCAGCGGAAATAGGCGACGCCGCGATGCCGAGCATGCTCGCGGCCTCGTGGCGGAACTGGTAGACGCAGTCGACTCAAAATCGACCGGGCTTGCCCATCTCGGTTCGACTCCGAGCGAGGCCACCATATTCGACACGCCATGACCGTCGGCTTCAAGCGCAGCGATTTCGATTACCCACTGCCGTCCGAACTGATCGCGCAGGCGCCGCTGCCGCAGCGTTCGGCCAGCCGGCTGCTGGTGCTCGACGGCCGCAGCGGGCAATGGCAGGACCGCCGCATCGATCAGTTGCCGGCGCTGCTGCAGGCCCGCGACCTGCTGGTGTTCAACGACACGCGCGTGCTGCCGGCGCGTCTGCCGGCGCGCAAGCCCACCGGTGGACGCATCGAGATTCTTCTCGAGCGCACGCTGCCGGCAAGGCGAGCCCTGGTGCAGCTGCGCGACAGCAAGTCCGTGCGGCCGGGTCTGGCGCTGCACAGCGCCGGCGGCGAGCTGCGGATCCTCGCCCGCCGCGGCGAGCTATGGGAGATCGAACTGCCCGCGGAGCCGGTGGAGTTTTTCGAGCGGCACGGCCAGGTGCCCCTGCCACCCTACATCCGGCGCGCGCCGCAGCCCAGTGACCGCGAGCGCTATCAGAGCCTGTGGGCGCGCGTGCCGGGCGCGGTCGCGGCCCCGACCGCGAGCCTGCATTTCGATGCCGAGCTGCTGGCGGCGCTGCAGGCGCGGGGTATCGAGCGCGCCTGGGTCACGCTGCATGTGGGGGCGGGCACGTTTGCGCCGGTGCGCACCGATGATCTGGCCAATCACCGGCTGCACAGCGAGAGTTACCAGGTCGGTCCCGAGACCGTGGCGGCAATCGAGCGCACGCGCCTGCGCGGCGGCCGCATCGTTGCGGTGGGCACGACCGTGGCGCGGGCGCTGGAGTCGGCTGCGGCCGCCGGCTTAAGGCTGCTGCCCACGAGCGCCGATACGGCGCTGTTCATCCAGCCCGGGTATCGTTTCCGTGTGATCGATGCCTTGCTGACCAACTTCCATCTGCCGCAGTCGAGCCTGCTGATGCTGGTATCGGCCTTTGCGGGCCGAGACAGCGTACTGGCCGCCTATGCCCATGCGGTTGCCGAGCGCTACCGCTTTTTCAGTTACGGCGATGCCATGCTGGTGTATCCGCAGCCCCAGGCGTGCGCCTCGACATGAGCGCCGAAGCATCCTGCCTGCGCTTCGAGCTGCTGGCCCGCGACGGCGCGGCACGCGCAGGTCGGCTGAGCCTGCCTCATGGCAGCGTCGATACCCCGGCGTTCATGCCGGTCGGCACCTACGGGACGGTCAAGGCGATGGCGCCCGAGGAGCTCGAAGCGCTGGGCGCGCAGATCGTGCTGGCCAACACCTTCCATCTGATGCTGCGCCCGGGAGCCGAAATCGTCGGCCTGCACCGCGACGGCCTGCATGGCTTCATGGGTTGGGAGGGACCGATTCTGACCGACTCCGGTGGCTTCCAGGTGTTCAGCCTGGCGCAGCTGCGCCACATCGATGAGGACGGCGTGCGCTTCCGCTCCCCGGTCGATGGCGCGAGTGTGACCATGCGCCCCGAGGATGCGATGACGGTGCAGCGCGCGCTGGCCTCGGACATCGCCATGGCATTCGATGACTGCACGGCCTACCCGGTCTCGGAAGCTCAGGCGCGCGAGTCGATGCAGCGCTCGATGCGCTGGGCGATGCGCAGCTTCGATCACTACTACCGCGCGCCCGCGCCCCCCGGCAACCTGTTTGCGATCGTCCAGGGCGGGATGTACGAGTCGCTGCGCCTGGAGTCGGTGCAGTGGCTTGCCGCACGCGATTTCCCCGGCTACGCCGTCGGTGGGCTGGCCGTGGGCGAGTCCGAGGCCGAACGCCTGCGGGTGCTGGACTGCGTGGCAGCGCAGCTGCCCGCGGATCGCCCGCGCTATCTGATGGGGGTGGGCTATCCGCAGGACATCGTCGCCGCCGTCGCGCGCGGCATCGACATGTTCGACTGCGTGATGCCCACGCGCCATGCGCGCAACGGCCACCTGTTCACGAGTGCGGGCATCATCAACATCCGCAACGCCGTCTATCAGCGCGACACCGGACCGGTGGATCCGGCCTGCGGCTGCCCGACCTGCCGACGCTATTCGCGCGCCTATCTGCGACATCTGGATCGATGCAAGGAAATCCTCGGCGTGCGCCTGGCCACGGTGCACAACCTGTACTTCTATCTGCAGCTCATGCGGGAGATTCGCCACGCCATCGTAGAAGGGCGGTTTGCGGCGCTGGCAGAGCGGATCCTGGCGACGCCCCGGCGTTTGGCAGTGCCTGTGGCATAATGCCGCCCCTTTAGCGGCCGCCAGGCACCGGCTTGGGCGGTATATCAGGATATAAGCGGCTCGACCGCAGGCATGAGGCAAGCATGAGTCTATTGGTCAGCGATGCGTACGCGCAGTCGGCGGGCGGCGCCCTGGGCGGCGGCGGAGTCGGCCAGATCATCATTCTGGTGGTCTTCGTCGGGGTGTTCTATTTCCTGCTGATTCGTCCGCAGCAGAAGCGGATGAAAGACCAGCAGGCCATGCTCTCGCGGCTGGCCGCGGGCGATGAGGTGGTCACCAGCGGCGGCATTCTCGGCCGCATTACCGAAGTCAACGACACGTTTGTGACGCTGGAGATCGCCGAGGGCGTGCGCATCAAGGTGCAAAAGGCACAGATCACGCAGCTGATGCCCAAGGGCACGCTCAAGAGCGCCTGAGCGCGCCCGAGTCGATCGCATGCTGGAATTTCCGCGCTGGAAGTATGTGCTGGTGGCGCTCGTGATGCTCGTCGCGGCGCTGTTTGCGCTGCCGAACGTGTTTGGCCAGGATCCGGCGCTGCAGGTGGAGCGCAAGGACCGCGCGCCGATGGACGACTTCGCGCGCCAGACGATCGAGGACCTGCTGCGCAAGCAGCAGATTGCCATCAAGCGCGATTATCTCGACAGCGGCCGACTGCTCCTGGCGTTCAATGACGTGGCCGCGCAGCTCAAGGCGCGCGATACCGTGGATGCGACGCTGTCCGACCTCGACCGCTCGGCGCTGTCGAATGCGACGCGCGCGCCAGCCTGGATGCGCGCGCTTGGCCTCAAGGCCATGCCGCTGGGCCTGGATCTGCGCGGTGGTCTGTACCTGCTCTACCAGGTCGACGTCAACGGTGCCGTGAGCCAGCTGCTGGAGAGCTACGAGCAGAGCTTTCGGCGCGCGCTGAACGAGGCCAAGCTGCCGTTTGCGGATATCACCACGCTCAACTCGGGCGCGGCCGGACAGACCGACGGGCTGCGCGTGACGCTGCCGGCGGGCAGCGATGGCGCTGCAGTCATCGTCGCGCTCAAGCGGGTCGACAACAGCCTGATTTTTCACGTCAGCAACACCGGCAGCGGTCCGGCCGTCGACATGTTGCTGACCCCGGCGCAGATCAAGGCACGCGAGGACTATGCGCTGGAGCAGAACCGCACGACGCTCATGAACCGGGTCAACGAGCTTGGGGTATCCGAGCCGATCGTGCAACGCCAGGGGCTCGATCGCATCAACGTGCAGCTGCCCGGCGTGCAGAACTCCGCCGAGGTCAAGGATCTGCTGGGCAAGGTCGCGACGCTCGAATTCCGGCTCGTGGATACCCAGAACAGCCCGGTGCAGGCCGAGCAGAGCGGCCGCGCGCCGCTCGGCAGCAAGCTCTACAAGCGCAAGGATGGCTCGCCGATTCTGCTCAAACGCGATGTCGTGGTCACGGGCGATGAGCTGACGCAAGCCACATCGACCACCAGCCAGGAAGGGCCGGCGGTATCGATCAAGCTCGATGCCCGCGGCGCCGAGTCGATGCAGCGCACCACGCGCCTGAACGTCGGCAAACCTCTGGCCGTGGTCTACATCGAGAAGAGCCGCAAGCAGATCGATCTCGACGGACAGAAAGTGCAGCGCGAGACCACGACCGAAACGGTGATCAACGTGGCGACGATCCGCGGCGTGTTCGGGCCGCAATTCGAAGTCACGGGACTGTCGATCGCGGAGGCGCGCGACCTGTCGCTGCTGCTGCGTTCCGGATCGCTGGCAGCCCCGGTCGATGTGGTCGAGGAGCGTGCGATCGGGCCGAGCCTCGGCCAGGAGAATATCGACAAGGGTGTCCGGGCCCTCGAGATCGGCATGCTGGCGGTATTCGTGTTCATGGCGCTGTACTACCACGCCTTTGGGCTGGTGGCCGACGTCGTGCTGCTGGCGAACGTGATCCTGCTGACCGCGCTGCTGTCGATGCTGCGCGCCTCGCTGTCGCTGCCCGGAATCGCCGGCATCATTCTGACCGTGGGCATCGCCGTGGACGCCAACGTACTGATCTACGAGCGCATCCGCGAGGAGTTGCGCAACGGCGTCTCGCCACAGGCGGCCATTCGCGCCGGATTTGACAAGGCCTTCTCCGCCATCGCCGATTCGAACGTGACCGCGCTAATCGCGGGGCTGGCGCTGTGGGTGATCGGCACCGGCGCGATCCGCGGGTTTGCGATCGTGCTGACGCTCGGGATCGCCACCTCGATGTTCACCTCGCTGCTGGGCAGCCGCGCGCTGATCTCGCTGATGTACGGGGGGCGCCGCAAGGTTGCCCGGCTGTCGATTGGTTGAGTCGATTCGTTGATCAGACTGTAAGGACGAGACCGTGGAATTCTTTCATCGCGCTACCAGCTTCCCGTTCATGTCCACGCGCAAGGTGTGGTACGGGCTGTCCATTGCCCTGATCCTGATCTCGATCGTCTCGCTGTTCACGCGCGGCCTGAATCTCGGCGTCGACTTCACCGGCGGCGTGACGGTGCAGGCGAGTTTCCCCTCGGCGGTCAACCGCGACGCCGTCAGCAGCGCGCTGGTGCGCGCGGGCTACGCGGATCCCCAGGTCACGATCTTCGGCACCTCGCGCGATATTGCCATCCGTCTGCCGCCGACCAAGGAGAACACCGAGGCGGTGCGCGTCCGGCTTGAACAGATTCTGCGGGGCGTGGATGCCGGGGCTGAAATCCGTCAGGTCGAGGTCATCGGGCCGCAGGTCGGTGGCGAGCTGCAGCGCAGCGCCGTGCAGGCGTTGCTGGCAACGCTGCTGCTGATCTTCGGCTACATCGCGGTGCGCTTCCACACCTGGCGGCTGTCCTTCGGAGCCATCCTCGCGGTCCTGCACGATCCGATCCTGGTGCTCGGCACGTTTTCGCTGACCCGCACGAGTTTCGATCTGACGGTGGTGGCGGCGATGCTGGCGGTCATTGGCTACTCGCTGAACGACACCGTCGTGGTATTTGACCGAATCCGCGAGCGCTTTCACGGCAGTCGCCGGCTCGAGCCGGTGGTGGTGCTCGATCAGTCGATCAACCAAACGCTCTCGCGCACCATCATGACCAAGGTCGTGACGCTGATCGTGGTCGTGGCGCTGTATGTACTGGGCGGTCCGGTGCTGCGCGGCTTCTCCGAGGCGCTGATCATCGGCATCCTGGCAGGCACCTACTCGTCCATCTACATTTCCAGTGCCGTGGCGCTGGACTGCGGCCTGAAGGCCGAGCACCTGTTGCCCTCGTCAGTCAAGCGGCCGGTCGACAGCATGCCGTGAAAGCGCAGCAGCGCGCGGTGCGCCGATGCTCCCGGCGCTGATGCAAGCCGATGGCGCTGTGGCGCTCGCGACGCTGTCGCTGCTCGAGATCGTGCTCGGGGTCGACAACCTCGTGGTGCTGTCGATACTGGTCGGACATCTGCCGCCCGCGCGCCAGCGTGCCGGCCGACTGATCGGCCTCTGCCTCGCCATGCTCACGCGGCTGGCGCTGTTGTTCTCCATCGTCTGGCTCACGCGTCTGCGCGCGCCCTGGTTCGTCGCCTTCGGGCACGAGGTGTCGCCACACGATCTGATCCTCGGAGTCGGCGGCCTGATTCTACTGGCGCAGAGCGTGACCGAGATCCATGCGACGCTCGAGCGTGCCGCAGCCCCGGTGGCGCATGCGCGCTTGCGCCGCGGCCTGCTGCTGGTCGTGTGCCAGATCGCCTTGATCGACGTGGTGTTCTCGCTCGACTCGGTGTTCACCGCGGTCGGGCTCGCGCGGCCCGATCAGGTGCTGATCATGGCCGCGGCAATCGTGATCTCGGTGCTGGTCATGATGTGGGTATCGGGACCGGTGAGTGCGCTGATCGAGCGCTATCCCACGGTCAAGGTGCTGGCCCTGTCGTTCCTGGTCCTGATCGGTTCGGCGCTGATCGGCCAGGCCTTCGGGCTGGAGGTGCCCAAGGGATATCTGTACTTCGCCATGGCCTTTGCGCTCGCGGTCGAACTCGTCAACATCCGCCTGCGGCGCGGCAGCAGAGCGCGCGTGGGGCGCGACTAGCGACTAGGGCGAATGCGAGCCCTCGCTGTCGGTGCAGCGCAGACGGCTGTGCTGGTAGCCGTAGAGAAAATAGACCGCGAACCCGAGTAGGCTCCAGAGCACCAGCCGCATCCAGGTACCGCTGGGCAGAAACACCGCCATGCCGGAACAGAAGAACACGCCGAGCATGGAGATGATCCAGACGCCCTTGATCCGGAACGGGCGCGGCAGGTCGGGGCGGGTGTAGCGCAGTACCAGCACGCCGACGCACACCACGATAAAGGCGATCAGCGTACCGATCGATACCAGCTCACCCAGAATGTCGATCGGCAGCAGTCCGCCGAAAGTGGCGGCCAGCAAGCCGGTGATCAGCGTCGAGATATGCGGGGTGTGAAATCGCGGGTGCACGGCGCCGAAGACTTTCGGCAGCAGCCCATCGTGCGACATGGTCAGCCAGATGCGGGCCTGAGGAATGATCATGGTGATGATCACCGAGGTCAGGCCGCAGAGCGCGCCGATCAGCACCCAGAGCTGCAGCCAGTCGAGTTGCGGGTGCGCCTTGAGCGCCACCACGACCGGGGCGGCATCATCGAGTTGCTGAAAGGGCACCAGCCCGGTCATGACGCTCGACATCAGGATGTAGAGCACCGTGCAGATGCCGAGGCTGCCGAGCATGCCGATGGGCATGCCACGCGCCGGATCCTTGGCCTCCTGTGCCACCGTCGAAACGCCATCGAAGCCGATATAGGCGAAGAAAATCACGCCCGCGGCGCGAATGATTCCGGACCAGCCGAACTGGCCGAAAGTGCCGGTATTCTTGGGAATGAAAGGCACCCAGTGGGCGGTGTTCACGTAAGACGCCCCGAACGCTATCACCGCCAGCACAATGCTGACTTTGATGGCGACGATCACGTTGTTTACGGTGGCCGATTCCTTGATGCCCTTGTAGCAAAGGGCGGTGGCGAGCAGGACGATGAAGATCGCCGGCAGGTTCAGGATCGAGTCGGTTCGCGCCACTTCGTAGCCATCGCCGACTGCCTTCAGCGGCGCGCTGGTCAGCGTTGCCGGCAGAAAATTGATGTGAAAGTAATCCAGCAATCCGACGAAGTAGCGACTCCAGCCGACCGCGACCGTGGAGCAGGCCATCATGTATTCGAGCACCAGATTCCAGCCGACGAACCAGGCGACGAATTCGCCCAGGGTCGCGTAGCTGTAGGCATAGGCGCTGCCGGCCACCGGCACCATGGCGGCGAACTCGGAATAACACAGACCGGCAAACATGCAGCCCAGTCCGGCGATGATGAACGAGATGGCGATGGCCGGGCCGGCGTGCTGCGCCGCCGCCAGGCCGGTGAGCACGAAGATGCCCGTGCCGATGATGCCGCCGATGCCGAAGGCGATAAGCGCGGGGATGCCCAGAGCCCGTACCAGCGTTTTGCTCGACGCCTCCCGCTGATAGTCCTGAATCGGCTTGGTGGCGAACAGTCCCTTCTTATCCATGAAAGTCCCTGTGAGGCAGCTGTCGTGGCGCACTCTACACCGTCGTCCGGGGCGGCACGCTGTTTTGCAGGTGCTTACTGGTGGCGCAGCGCTTCGGGTACGTGAGGGGCCAGGGCCTCGATCAGGGCCTCGTACACTTTTGGCGCGCCGGCGACGATATTTGCCCCAAGTTGATACTCATTGCCGCCCAGGGTGCCGACGCGGCCGCCGGCCTCCTGGATCAGCAGCGTGCCGGCGGCGGTATCCCAGGGCTTGAGGCCAAGCTCCCAGAAACCATCGACGCGCCCGGCCGCGACATAGGCCAGATCCAATGCCGCCGAGCCCGGGCGGCGAATCCCGGCCGTCAAGCGCGTCAGGGTGCGCAGCATCGCAAAATAGTTGTCGAGGTAGGGGTCGGCTTCGCGGAACGGAAATCCGGTTGCCAGCAGCGCGCCCTCGAGCGTGCGCTGCTTGCTCACGCGCATGCGACGGTTCTCAAGGTGCGCACCGGCGCCGCGCGCGGCGGTAAAGACCTCCTGGCGCATCGGATCGTAGACCACGCCGATCTCCAGCCGGCCGCGCTGTTCGACCGCGATCGAGACCGCAAATACCGGAAAACCATGCAGGAAATTGGTGGTGCCGTCGAGCGGATCGATGATCCAGACCGTGTCGTGCTCGCCGCTGCGGCCGCTTTCCTCGGCCAAAATGGCATGCTCGGGATAGTGCTTGCGCACGATCTCGATGATCTCGCGTTCGGCCGCCCGATCGATCTCGCTGACATAGTCATTGCGCCCCTTGGAGGTGACCTCCAGGCTCTCGAGACGTACCAGGCTGCGGACAATGATCTCGCCGGCGCGGCGGGCGGCGCGCACCGCAATATTGAGCAGGGGATGCATGGCAACGTGACTTCGAGGCTGGCAACGAGATATACCGTTAGGATAACAGGTCGTGTCGCACTCAATTCGCATCGTACTGGTTGCAACCTCACACCCCGGCAACATCGGGGCGGCCGCCCGCGCGCTCAAGAACATGTCGCTCGAGGATCTGGTATTGGTGCGGCCGAAGCAGTTTCCTCATCCGGAAGCCACCGCGCGCGCCTCCGGCGCCGATGATCTGCTCGCGCGTGCGCGCGTGGTGCCGGATCTGGCCTCGGCGGTCGGCGATTGCGGTCTGGTGCTGGCGACCACCGCTCGCGAGCGCGACCAGAACTTTCGCGTCATGGATGCGCGCGCGGCCGCGCAGCGCCTGGTGCAGGAGGCGGCGCATCAGCGCGTGGCGGTCGTGTTTGGCGCCGAGCGCAGCGGGCTGAGCAACGCGGAGCTCAACTGCGCGCACGCGCTGCTGCGCATACCGGCCAATCCGGCCTACGCCGCGCTCAATCTGGCGATGGCGGTGCAGATCGTGAGCTACGAGATTCTGTGTGCGCGCGGCATCGTGTCCGAGCCGGCCGACGCGCGCGCCGTGCCGCTGGCGACACCGCAGGAGATGGAGCGCCTGTACGCGCACCTGGCCGAGGTGCTCGAGCAGATCGATTTCCGCGATCGCACCCAGCGCGGTACGCATCTGATGAATCGGATCCGCAGGTTCCTGCAACGCGCCGAGCTCGACGCCAACGAGGCCAACATCGTGCGCGGCATTCTCACGGCCGTGCAGCAACAGCGGCGCCAGGCCGGAGAGCGTGCGTGAGCGCGCTGGCACCGGTATATCTCGACTACGCGGCCACGACGCCGGTGGATCCGCGCGTGGCCGCGGCAATGACTGAATGCCTGACACTGACCGGGGTGTTCGGCAATCCGGCCTCGCAGCACCATTACGGGCGGCTGGCGCGCGCGCGCGTGGAGAGCGCGCGCGCTCAGGTGGCCGCACTGATCGGCGCCGCAGCGCCGCAGATCATCTGGACCTCGGGGGCCACCGAGTCGAACAACCTGGCGATTCTGGGCACCGCGCGCGCAGCCGCCAGGCTCGGCAAGCACATCATCACGGCGCGCAGCGAGCACAAGGCGGTGCTCGATCCCTGCCGCCGGCTCGAACAGGAAGGCTTGCGCGTGAGCTATCTGACCCCGGACCGCGACGGGCTCATCGACCCGGCACAGGTGCGCGATGCCCTCTGCGCCGACACCGTGCTGGTGTCGATCATGCACGCCAACAACGAGATTGGCGTGGTGCAGGATATCGAGGCCATCGCCGCTCATTGCCACGAGCGCGACGTGCCCCTGCACGTGGACGCGGCGCAGAGCGCCGGCAAGCTCGAGATCGATCTGGCGCGCAGCGGCATTGATCTGCTGTCCCTGACGGCGCACAAGCTCTATGGACCCAAGGGAATCGGTGCGCTGTATGTGAGTCCGCAGCGTCGCGCGCGGCTGCAGCCGCTCATGTTCGGCGGTGGCCATGAACGCGGCCTGCGCTCGGGCACGCTCGCGGTGCATCAGATCGTGGGCTTCGGCCTCGCCTGCGAGCTGTGCGGCGCCGAGCGGCCGGCGGACACCGCTCGCATCGAGGCGCTGCGAACGCGCCTGTGGGAGGGCTTGCGGGGCATCGATGGCGCGCTGCTCAACGGTCACCCGACGCGTCGTGTGGCGGGAATCCTCAACGTGTCCTTTCCCGGGGTCGAAGGCGAGAGCCTGCTGCTCGGCCTGCCCGAACTGGCGCTATCGACCGGTTCGGCCTGCAATTCCGACAGCGATGAGCCGTCTTATGTCTTACGGGCGCTGGGTCGCAGCACCGAGCTGGCGCAGAGTTCGCTTCGCTTCAGCCTTGGCCGCTTCAGCCGCGGCGAGGACGTGGAGCTGGCGCTCAGGGCGGTCCGGCGCGAGGTCGGGCGACTGCGTACGGTGGCCCCATGAGTCGCTGGGATTCCGACCTGCTCGAGCCGCAGGTACGCCAGCTGTTCGCAGCCCTGGATCACGCCGGGGAGCCCGGTGGCAGCGCCGGCGCGCGCATCGTCGCGGCAGAGGCCGGCCGCGAGGCGCTCGGCACGCGGGTGCGCTTCGCCCTGCGCATTGCCGAGCATCGGCTGCTCGAGGTGCGCTATCGCGCCTACGGCTGCCCGCACACCCTTGCGACCTGCGAGTGGTTGGCGCGCACGCTCGAGGGCCGCCGTCTGGATGCCCTCGGCCTGGGAAGTCCGCTCGATTGGGCGCAGCGCCTGGGCGTGCCGGCGGCTAAACTGGGACGATTGCTCGTGGTCGAGGATGCGCTGCGTGCCGCGCTGACACAATCATGACAAAAGCGTAGTAAAATGAGATATCTGGAGAAGCCCGTTATGGCAATTTCTTTGACCGAATCGGCCGCCGCGCGAGTGCGCAACCGCCTCGCGAGTCGTGGTCGCGGATTGGGGCTGCGCGTGGGCATCAAGACCACGGGCTGCTCTGGCTATAGTTACGTCGTTGATTACGCCGATGAAGCTCGTGCGGACGACCTGGTATTCGAATCCCTCGGCGTGAAGCTGTTCGTGGACGGCGCGAGCCTGCCCGCGATCGATGGCACGCGGATCGATTTCGTGCGCCAGGGGCTCAATGAGAGCTTCCGTTTCGAGAATCCGAACGTGCGCGGCGAGTGCGGCTGCGGCGAGAGCTTCACGGTCTGAAAAGCCTTAAAAGACGGGCACTTCCGCGTTCGAATTGATTGCCCGGCCAGCCTCGCAACGCCTATACTGCCGGCCATTTTTCGGCACGGAGGTCATCATGGCGCTCGAGCGCACCCTGTCCATTGTCAAACCCGACGGCGTGGCCCGCAATTTGATCGGCGAGGTCTATCGCCGCTTTGAGAGCCAGGGTTTGAAGATCATCGCAGCCCGCATGCTCAAGCTGTCGCAGCAGCAGGCGGAGCTGTTCTACGCGGTGCATCGAGAGCGGCCGTTCTACCAGGATCTGGTGCAGTACATGACTTCCGGGCCGGTCATCGCCCAGGTGCTCGAGGGCGAGAATGCGGTAGCCAGGCACCGCGAGATCATGGGCGCGACGGATCCGAAGAAGGCCGCGCCCGGCACGATCCGCGCCGATCTGGCGCAGAGCGTGCAGGCCAATGTGGTGCACGGTTCGGATGCGAGCGATACCGCGGCCCATGAGATCGGTTTTTTCTTCAGCACCACGGAGATCTGTCCGCGCGCATGAACGAGCTGGCGCCTGCAGTCGGGGACGGGGATGCGCGGGTCAACCTGTTGGGACTGCCGCGTGCGCAGCTGCAAGCCTGGTGCGCGGGGCTTGGATCCAAGCCCTTTCGCGCCCGCCAGCTCATGAACTGGCTGTACAAGCGCGGCTGCGATCGCTTCGAGGACATGAGCGATCTGGCCAAGGACTTTCGCGCCCAGCTGGCGGCGCAGGGGCAGATCGGCCTGCCGCAGATCCTGAGCGTGCAGCGCGCGAGAGACGGCACCTGCAAGTGGCTGCTGCGCGCCGATTCCAGCCAGGCGTACGAGATGGTCTACATCCCCGAGACCGATCGCGGCACCCTGTGCATCTCCTCGCAGGTCGGCTGCGCGCTGGACTGCTCGTTCTGCGCCACCGCGCAGCAGGGCTTCAATCGCAATCTGAGCACGGCCGAGATCGTCGGCCAGGTCTGGCTCGCCAATCGCGAACTGGGATTCAAGCCGGGCGGTGAGCGCATCATCACCAACGTCGTGCTGATGGGCATGGGCGAACCGCTCGCCAACTTCCGCAACATGGTCCCGGCGCTGGATATTTTCCTGGATGATCTGGGGTTCGATCTCTCGCGCCGGCGCGTGACGCTGTCCACCTCGGGGCTGGTGCCGCAGATCTACAAGCTGGCGCAGCAGACCAACGTCGCGCTGGCGGTATCGCTGCACGCGCCCGACGACGCGCTGCGCAGCCAGCTGGTGCCGATCAACCGTCTGCACCCGATCGCCGAGCTGCTCGAGGCCTGCTGGCATTACATCGATGAGCGTAATGGCCGCAGCGTGACCTTCGAATACGTGATGCTCGCGGGCGTCAATGATGCGCCGTCGCAGGCGCGCGCCTTGGCGCGGCTGCTCGTGGGGCATCCGGCCAAGGTCAATCTGATTCCGTTCAATCCTTTTCCGGGCAGCCCCTACCGCCGCTCGAGCGACGGCAGCGTCGAGCAATTTCGTGACGAACTGCTGCGCGCCGGGGTCATGGTAACCGTGCGTCGCACGCGCGGTGAGGACATCGATGCGGCCTGCGGCCAGCTGGTCGGCCGCGTGATTGATCGCACGGTGGTGCGTCTGGGCGAGCGCGTGGCGACGGCCGCCGCGCGCAGCCGCGACAGGCTCAGCGCATGAACGCGCAGGGCGCCGCGCGCTGGGCGCTGCTCGGGATCGCCGCGACGATGCTGGCGGCGTGCCAGAGCAATTCGGGTGTGCCGAAGTACACCGAGAGTCAACGCGACAAGGCCGCGGCGGCGAACCTGCAGCTGGGCCTGCGATATCTGGAGCAGGGCAATCTGGGGCTCGCCAAGACCAAGCTCGAACGGGCCGAGGCCGAGGATTCGCACAGCGCCGATGTCCACAGCGCGCTCGGGCTGCTGGATGCGAAGCTCGGCAAGGACAAGGAGGCCGACAAGGAATACGGCACGGCGCTGTCGCTCAAGCCGCGCGATCCGGACGTGCTCAACAGCTATGCGGTGTTCCTGTGCAGCCATGGCCGCGCGGCCGAGGGCGTGCACAACTTCGAGGAAGCCGCGGCCAATCCACTGTATCGCTCGCCATGGGCCGCCTACACCAATGCCGGGGTGTGTCTGCGCCAGGCGCATCACGATGTCGAGGCGGCGCAGCTGTTCGTGCGGGCTCTGCAGTCCAATCCCGGCTATTCGGAGGCGATATTCCAGGCATCGGATCTGGACCTGCAGCAGCAGAAGTACGCGGCCGCGCGCCTGCGCATCGATTTCTTTCTGACCAACAACGCGGCCACCCCTGATCTGCTGCTGCTGGGCTGGCGCATCGCGCAGGCACAAAGCGACGCCACGGGCGCGGCGCACTATGCCCAGCGCCTGGCCGCGGAATTCCCGAACTCCGCACAAGCGCGCTCCCTGTCGGCGAGTCAGGCCAATCCGGGCTGACGATGAGCCAGGGGGACAC
>Ga0302324_100004835_pt1 | contig 29712 bp, 21 predicted proteins | sample Palsa_T0_1_FD_201949 | JGI IMG/M metagenome (GOLD analysis project Ga0302324, IMG submission 201949) | Peat permafrost microbial communities from Stordalen Mire near Abisko, Sweden - Palsa_T0_1 | ecosystem: Environmental > Terrestrial > Soil > Palsa > Peat permafrost | place: Sweden: Abisko...
GGCGGCCGCCCATTTTACTCCTCGTCGGCCAGTGTTGTGGTTCTCGCGCATCCCGCGCGAAACTGGTTCAGCCGAAGTATGCCACCGTCTGTAGTGTCTGACCGTATCCAGTTGTAGCAGGTTCCCCGGCCCGCTGCCGAGGCTTAAAGGCCTAGCCGCAGCTGCGAGCCGGTTGGGGTCGGGGGTGTGAACTGCGAGGTCTGCAGGGGCTCCCCTGAGCGCGTGCGCAGCTTCAAGCGCTGGCACGCAATCCTGAAGCGTTCTCTGAGCAATTGGGCGTAGGGCCCGGTTCCGCGCATGCGGGAGCCGAAGTGTGGATCATTGTCGCGGCCGCCACGCATTTCGCGAATAAGCGACATAATGTGACTGGCGCGCTGCGGAAAATGCTCGGCCAGCCACTCCCTGAACAGATCCTTAATCTCGTACGGAAGGCGCAGCAGCACATAGCCCGCCCATTGCGCCCCGGCTTGCGCGGCTGCAGCAAGGATCGCTTCCAGCTCGTGGTCGGTGAGTGCCGGGATCACCGGCGCCACCAGCACTCCGCAGGGCACTGCGGCCTCGTGCAGCGCAGCGAGCGTGCGCAGACGCGCCTGTGGCGATGCCGCGCGCGGCTCCATGAGGCGCTTCAGCTCGTTGTCCTGTGTCGTGATGCTGAGGGCGACGCTCGTCAATCCTAGCCGCGCCAACTCCCCGAGCAGGTCCAGGTCGCGCAGCACGAGTGCGCTCTTGGTGATGACCGTGACCGGATGGCGCGTGCGTGCGAGCACCTCGAGTATCGAGCGCGTGACGCGCATGCGCCGCTCGACCGGCTGGTACGGATCGGTGTTGGCACCTAGGGTGATGGGCTTGCAGACATAACCTGGCCGGGCGAGCTGCGTTTCCAGCACCTTCGCCGCGTCGGCCTTGTAGAAAAGACGTGTCTCGAAATCCAGCCCCGGCGAGAGTCCCATGTAGGCATGGCTCGGGCGGGCGTAGCAGTAGATACACGCATGCTCACAGCCTCGATACGGATTGATGGACTGCTCGAACGGAATGTCGGGAGAGTCATTGGTGCTGATGAGCTCGCGCGCAGCTTCCGGCTCGAGCGTCGTGTCGATGCTCTCGGGTGATTCCTCCATATACCAGCCGTCGTCGACCGTCGCGAGCTGCTGGCGGTCGAAGCGCCCGGGCGGGTTCGAGAGGGCTCCCCTGCCGGTGAAGGACTGGCGGCCGATGATCGTACGGCGCATCGTTGGACTGTACACATATACAGTATCGAAGAAAAGGCGGCCGCGCAGCTCCGCCGCACGCTGCGGCCTACTTCACGAGGCGCAGCGAGAACGGATAGCGGTACACCTCGCCCTCGCTCGCCTTGATGGCGGCGATGAGCGTCATGACCAGCCAGACGATGAACAGCGCCGTGCCGAGAAGGATGCCGATGAACACCAGCATCAGCAGCGTGCACACCACCGCGCCGATCAGCACGGAGATGTTGAAGTTGAGGGCTTCCTTGGCGTGCGCCGCGACGAACGGTGATTCGTCGCGGCGTGCGAGCCACACGATCAGCGGTCCGAGCACGATGCCGATCAGCGGCATGACCAGTCCGGCGAGGGCCGAGAGGTGTGCGAGCATGCCCCAGGTGCGCTCGTTTTCGGTCGGCGCACTGGCGGGAGCCGGAGTCTCGCTCGGATCACTCATGGCACCTCGACAGTATCTCTCCGGGCGCGCTCGATAGCACGCCGCTCCAGCTCACAGCCGCATCGGCGGGTACGGGGGAGTCAAGGTGAAGGCCGCTCGCCGGTGTAGCCGGATAGCTCGCCGTGGCATGATCCTTCCCGTGGGAGCCGTAGAGAATCGTGCCGCTACAAGCCGCGTCAACAGCGCGGTGGAATGGGCCGGCTATCTGGGGGTCGCACCGCTCCTGGTGTGCCTGGCAGCCGTCGGCCTGTTGCCCGAGTACGCCGCGCGCGAGCTCGCGCAGCGCGGGGCGATCGCCTGGGGCGCGCTGTTGCTTGCGTTCGCCGGCGCCGTGCACTGGGGGCTGGCACTCGCCGGACGCCTGAGTTTCGAGCGCACGCGCATCGCCGCGGCGCTCGCGCCGCTGCCGGTTGGCGCGGCGGCGGTGGTCCTGGGCGGGCAGCGCGCGCTCGCGCTGCTGGTGGTCGGACACGGGAGCCTGTGGCTCTACGAGCACCGCGTCCTGGGCAGCGCGCTGCCGCCTTCCTACCTCGCACTGCGCCGGCAGGTGGCGCTCGCGACCTGCATGCTGCTCGCCCTCACGATGTTCGTCTCCGACACCGCCGGACTCAGCTGAAGGGGAGCAAGCGCCTCATGGAAGACTTGGGATCCGCCGCGTGGCTGCGCCGCCTGATCACCGTGGTCGTGCTCGCCGGACTGGTGCTGCTCGGCTTCAACATCATGGATCCCTTCATCGTGCCGCTGCTGTGGGCGGGCATTCTCGCGTTCGTCAGCTGGCCGGCCTACGAGTGGCTGCTGCGTGTGTTGCGCGGTCGCGCCATCCTCGCAGCGCTGCTCGTGACCACCGCCGTATCGCTCGCGGTGATCGTGCCGCTCGCCTGGCTCGCGATCGTGCTGCGTCTGGAGATCGTGCAGGCCTACCACGAGGCCGAGCGGCTGCTGGCCGGCGGCATGCAGCTGCCGCCGGCGCTGATGCGGTTGCCATGGATCGGGGATCAGCTGCGCGACCTCACGAACCGGGCTGCGCAGGATCCGCACGCTCTCGGACTGGAGCTGCGCAAGATCACCGACCACTCCTTCGATGAGATCGCGCACGTGGTCGGCGGCATCACCCGCAACGCCGTGAAGCTGCTGCTCACCGTGGTGAGCCTGTTCTTCGTGTACCGCGGCGGGGAGAGCTTCGCGCAGCAGCTCGCGCGTGCGCTCGGGCAGGTGCTCGGGCCGCGGGTGGACAACTATCTGCAGGCCATCGGGCAGACCGTGAAGGCGGTGGTCTATGGCCTGGTGCTCGCGGCCGCCGTGCAGGGGGTGCTCGTGGGCCTCGGCTACTGGATCGCCGGTGCCGGCGCGCCGGTGTTCCTCGCCGCGCTGACGACGGTATGCGGGCTGATCCCGTTTGCGGTTCCGGCGCTGCTGATCGGCGTCGTCCTGTGGCTGGTTGCAGCCGGCCACACGGTGGCGGCCGTCGCGCTGGCGATCTGGGGCAGCATCGTCGTCGGCTGGACCGACCACATCGTGCGCCCGTTCCTCATCAGCCGCGAGGCGCAGATCCCGTTCCTGGTGGTGATGTTCGGCGTGCTCGGCGGCCTTGCGGCCTTCGGGCTCGTGGGTCTGTTCATCGGCCCGGTGATCCTCGCCGTGCTGCTGGCGATCTGGCGCGAGTGGCTGCTCGAGAGCGGCCAGCCGACCTGAGGGCTGGCGGCCCTCAGGCGCCCAGGAACAAGCGGTACGCCGGGTTGGCTGTCTCCTCCACGTAGGGGTAGTGCAGCTCATTCAGGTGCCCGATGAAGTCCGCTCGCTCGAGCGGCGGTACCTGGATGCCGGCGAGCACGCGACCGTAGTCCGAGCCGTGATTGCGGTAGTGGAACAGGCTGATATTCCAGCGCGAGCCGATCGCCTGCAGGAATTTCAGTAGCGCCCCGGGGCGCTCCGGGAACTCGAAGCGATACAGAAGCTCGGCCGCGATGCCGCCGCCGTGGCCGCCGACCATGTAGCGCACGTGCAGCTTCGCCATCTCGTCGTCAGTCATATCGGTGACCGTGAAGCCCGCAGCGCGCAGCCCGTGCACCACGGCGTCCTTCTCCTCATTCCCCTGCGCGAGCGCCAGGCCGACGAAGATCTGCGCGCGCTCGGCGCCGGCGTAACGGTAGTTGAACTCGGTGACGCTGCGACGCCCGAGCACCTCGCAGAAGTGCAGAAAGCTCCCCGGCCGCTCCGGGATCACCACCGCCAGCAGCGCCTCGCGCTCGCCACCCAGATCGGCGCGCTCGGCGACGTGGCGCAGGCGGTCGAAGTTCATGTTGGCGCCGCTGTTGATCGCCACCAGGCGCTTGCCGCGCCAGCCCTCGCGCGCGAGGTATTTCTTGACCCCGGCCACGGCGAGCGCCCCGGCGGGCTCGACGATCGAGCGGGTGTCCTCGAACACGTCCTGGATCGCGGCACAGATCTCGTCGGTGGATACCAGCACGACCTCGTCGACCAGCCCGCGGCACAGCGCGAAGGTCTCCTCCCCGACGCGCCGCACGGCGACGCCGTCGGCGAAGATGCCGACGCGCTCGAGAGTGACGCGCCGGCCCGCCTGCAGCGAGTCGTGCATGCTGGCGGCGTCTTCGGGCTCCACGCCGATGATCTTCACTTGCGGGTACAGATACTTCACGTACACCGCGATCCCGGCGAGCAGCCCGCCGCCGCCCACCGGCACGAAGATCGCATCCAGCTCCCCGCCGCTCTGGCGCAGGATCTCCACCGCGATCGTGCCCTGGCCGGCGATCACGTCCGGATCATCGAACGGATGCACGAATACCAGCTGCCGCTCGCGTGCGAGCTGCACGGCGTGCTCGTTGGCGCTGTCGTAATCGTCGCCGTGCAGGAGCACCTCGGCGCCGAGGTCGAGGACCGCCTGGACCTTGATCTGCGGGCTGGTCTGCGGCATGACGATCACCGCTGGAATGCCGCGTCGCTGCGCCGCCAGTGCCACCCCCTGTGCGTGGTTGCCGGCCGAGGCGCATACCACCCCGCGCTGCGCGCTGCTGGCCGACAACTGCGCGATACGGTTGTAGGCGCCGCGCAGCTTGAAGGAGAACACCGGCTGCAGGTCCTCGCGCTTGAGCAGCACGTGGTTACCCAGCCGCCGCGAAAGGCGCGCCGCCTCCTCGAGAGGCGACTCGATCGCTACGTCGTAGACGCGCGCCTTGAGGATTCGCTCGATGTAGGGACTCGCCACCGCACGAGCTTAGCGGCGGCGGCGAGTGCTGTCAGCGCTTGTCGCTCCTGTCGCTCCCGCCCCGGCGCACGGCGAAGCGATACTGCGCGCGGCCGATGGCGACCTGATCACCGTCCCTGAGGGTGTGACGGGTGACGCGTCGGCCGTTGACCAGCACGCCGTTGGTGCTGTTCAGGTCCTCGATGATGGCGTACGCCGGCCCGACCAGGATGACCGCATGGTGGCGGCTGATGTACTTGGCGTCGATCTGCATGTCGTTGTCGGGAGTGCGCCCGATGCTGGTCTTGCGACCCAGCACGCGCACGACCTCGCTGCCGTTCTCGCCGCTGCTGATCAGCAGGCGCACCGCACCGTCGGGCGGGGGCTCCGGAGCAGAGGCCTCTTCGTCTTCGGCAACTGCGCGTAGTGGGGCGAGGACATCGCCCTCACCGGGCGGGGTTTTCTCATCGGCGCTGCTGCGCAGCTGCTGGTTGGACTTCTCGAGCTCCTCGATGCGTATGCCGCGGTTGCGCGCTTCGGATTCGAGGCGGTTGACGGTGTCTTCGGCGGCCCGCAGGTCGTTCTCGAGCTCGCGTAGGCGCATGCTCAGTGTCTCGACTTCCGAGCGCAAGCTCGCGGCGGAACTGTTCTGATCGGCAATCTCCTGCTCGAGCTGCCGCGCGCGTGTCTCGGTGGCGGAGAGCTTCGCCAGGTGTCCGCCGCGCTCCTCCTGTGCCGAGCGCAGCACGCTCCCCCAGGCCTCCATCTCCGCGCGCAGCGTGGTCAGCTCGGTTTCCAGCTGTGCGGTGCGCTGGCGCTCCACGGCGAGCGCCCCTTCAAGCTGCGCTCCGCGCGCGCGCTCGGTAGGCAGCGTGCTTTCGAGGGAGGCCGCGCGCGCCTCGGCCGCAGTCGCGGCGGCACGCGCGAAATCCACCTCGGCGTCGAGGTCCGCACGCTGCGTACGCAGCTTCTGCAGCTCACTCTGCAGCTGCGAATCGGTGCTCTGGTGCTTGAGCGTCTCGGTCTCAAGCTCGCGCAGCCGCGCGCCACTGGCGCTCAGCTCCTTCTGCAGCCGCGCGATGCTGGTTTGCAGTCCCTGTGACTCCTGGCGCGCCTCGCGCAGCTGCGCATCGCGCTGCTGGAGTGTCGCGCTGAGCGTGCTCGTCTGCTGCTCGAACTGGGTGATTTGCTCGGCACGCTGCGTGAGCTGCCTCTCGCGCTCGCGCGCCTGGCTCTCGTGGGTACTGAGCTCACGCGCCTGACGCGCAACGACTGCGGCGCGCGTATGCACCTGGTGGTGCAGGTCGAGTACCTGCTCCTCGGAGATCTGGCGCCGGCCCTCGACACTCTGCAGCGACTCGAGATAGCTCACCGCGCGGGTGCGCGCGTGGCTCAAATCCTGGGTCACCACCGAGACCTGCGAGCGGCTGCGGGCGAGGTTGGCCTCGTGCTCGACGAGGTCCGCGGCGCGCTGCGCGCGTGCGAGGCGCTCGTGCTCCTCGAGCCTGCGCTGTAATTGCACCTCCTGCTCGCTGGCGGCGTGCGCCTGAGTGCGCATCTGATCGCGTACCTGGGCCAGCTCGTCGACGAGCGCCGCAGCGCGCAGCTCCGCGGAGGCGCGCGTGCGGATGGCTTCCTCGAATTGCGTCGCGTGCTGTGCGGCCTGCACCGTGGCTGCCGCCTGTCGCTGCTCGAGTTCGGCGAGCGCGGTGATGGCGCGCTGCTCGGCCGTTGCGGCATGTTTCTCGGCGGCCGAGCGCGCGCGCTGGGCGTCCTCGAGCTGGGCTGCGTATTGCAGAGCGTTCTGCGCCGCCCCGCTCTGGTGCTGATTCAGCTCGGTGCTGAGTATCTCCACGCGCTGCTCGGCTGCCGCGGCGCGCTCCTCGTTGACGGTGCGCGCGCGCATCAGCTCCTCGAGCCGTGCTGCGGTCTCGCTCCCCTGCTGGGTGGCGGTCTCGATGTGTTGCTTCAGCTCGGCGCTGACTGCGGCGAGACGCTGCTCGGAATCCGCATGAGCGCGCTGGGCCTCCTCGCGCAGCCGCTCGAGCTCGGCGCTGAGTGTCGTGGCGCGCTCTTCGGCATCCGCGTGTGCGGAGCGCGCCTCGTCACGTGCATGCTCCAGCTGCGCCAGCCGCTCCCCGCGTGTCGCCAGCAGCTCCTGGGTCTCGCGCAGTTGCTTGACGAGGGACTGCAGCTTGCCCTCCCCGCGGGCTTCATCGGCGACGGTCTCGAGCGCTGCGCGCACGCTGGACGGCACGGCCCATTGGTCGGTGCCCGCGTGCGTTTGCTCGAGCGTTGCGGCGTCATCGACACCAGCCGCATCGAGCACCGGCAGTTCGGCCGTGCTCTCCAAATCGGGCTGTGATTTCACCGGCGCATGGGCGGGAGGCATGGAGCGAGGATTCATCTTTAGTCCCCTAATTCGTTATAGGGAAAAGTGTAGCCCCGCTGCGTGTCAGTTCCGCATACGGAAACGCCAATATGTGAAGCGAATCGCGAAAAAAAGAATCTTACGTCACCTCGAGAAACCCCCGCACCGCATCGGCAAGGGGCTGGGGCGCCCCAAATAGGGCCGCGGCCCCCAAAGCGAGCTCGGTGACCGTGGCACCGGGGGGCAGCTCACACACGCCCGCGGTGGCCTCCGAGGGCTCATCGCGGGAACGCAGCACCAGCAGCGGCTGCGTGATCTTCGCCAATTGCTCGCGCAAGGGGTAATCGAGCGATGCGTTGAGCGCCCAGTGCTGCGACTGCGGATCCTCCGCGACAGCCTCGCCAGCGCGAGCACGCGCCTCGGCCGCGTGTCGCTCGATCTCGCTCCGCTGCGGCACGGAAACCATGACGACGCGCACGACCTGCGCCGGGCGCGCCACGGCCAGCTCGGTGGTAAGCACCACCCCGGTGCCGAGCCCCAGCACGGCCAGCTGGCGCACCCGCATGGTGTCGAGAAAATCTCCGAGCGCGGCGGCGTAGTCGGCGATCGTGACGCTCGCCGGCGGCGGGTCGGACTCGCCGAATCCGGGGAGGTCCGGGGCGTACACCGAGCGCTCGCGCCCGGCGAGGGCGAGAAAATGCCTGAAGATGCGGCCCGAGCCCGAGAAGTCCTGCACGCACAAAAGTGGCGTGCCCTCCTCGAAGCCTCCGCCGGAGGGCATGGCGCTGTGCACGTGCAGCTGTCCGTAGCGGCACTCGAAGTAGCCGCGGCGTACGCGCGCCTCGGCCTGTGCCGGGCGGGGGTCATGGCTGCGTTTTGGCACGGCAGCATAGTGCCATGAGCACCAGTTCTCTTGCGCCTGGCGCGCGGGTGCGTACATTTAAAGTCAGGCACCTACGAGGTATGACGCATGCAACGTCTGACACGCACAGCGGCACTCGGCGCGCTGCTGGCACTGCTTGGCGGGTGCGGCCTCGTCGAGACCGGAGCCACCGCGGCTGCCGGAGCCAGCTCCGCGGCGCAGCAGGCCGCAGCGGCCAAGCAGACCGAGGATCAGGTCAAGCAGCAGCTGGAGCAGGCGCAAAGCGCGGCTGCGGCGCAGCGCGCCACGGCCGAGCAGGACTCACGCTAGCCAATCGCGGCCCGCACCCGCCGGCCGCTTCGCGCTTCAGCGCCTGCGCCTGGCCCGTGCCCTGCCTCGTGCGCCCCGCCCCGCTGAGCGGCGCGCAGACCTGCGGGCGCTCTTGCGGGACTTGCCTTTGGCCTTCGCCGGCTTTCGGGCCGCTTTCTTTGCGGCCTTGCGCGCCACTTTCTTCTTGGCCTTCTTCTTCGCCTTCTTCACCGGTTTCGCTTTCTTCGCAGGCTTTGCGGCAGGCTTTGTCGCTGCGGGCGCTGCGGCAGGCTTTGCCGCTGGCACCGGTTTCGCGGCAGGCGCTGGTTTGCTCGCCAATGCGGCCGGCTTCGGCGGCGCGGGCGGCTTTGCGGGAACGGCCGGTTTGAGCGTCGGGGGCGTGCCCTTCGGCTGGCTTGCCGCACCTGGCGGCTGCTGCACGGCAAACGCGCCTCCCTGGGGATCGGTCATGACTGCGATCCAGCTACCGCCGGGAACCTCCATCGGTCCATTCAGCAGGTGGCCGCCGGCGGTTTTCGCCGCTGCCACCGCGCGGCTCGAGTCCGCGACCTGCACGTAGCTCAGCCAGGCTGGTGCACTGGCGGCGCCCTGCGCAGCGTATATGCCGCCGACCTGAGTGCCACCGTGCTCAAAGAGCTGATACACGCCCCTGCCGCTACCCATGTCGTGACCCGGGCCTTTCCGCCAGCCGAACAGCTCCCCGTAGAAGCGCACCGCAGCGGCCACATCGGTAGTCGCCAGCTCGTGCCACGAGAATCCTCCCTGTGCCGGGCTGGCCCCGGGCGGCGGCGCACCGGCAGCGGGGGTGAAGACGGCGAACGTCGCCCCCTGCGGATCGGCGAGCACCGCGAAGCGTCCCACGTTGGGAATGTCTCCAGGGGCCTTGCACAGGCGCGCCCCGAGGCCCTGCGCCTGGGTGCAGATGGTATCGACGTTCGGCGTGCCGAGGTAGATCAGCCAGTGCGGCGGCGCACCGCCGCTGTCGGCGGGCTGCGCCATGAGGCCGCCGATCTGGGTCTGCCCCGCCATCCAGATCGTGTAGCCGGGCATGTTGGAAGGCGCGGTCCGCCACGGTAGGACCTTGGGATAGAACGCCGCGGCAGCGGCCGTGTCAGACGTCATCAACTCGTGCCACACGAATCGTCCCAGGACCTCGGCGTTGCTCATGGTGAGTTTTCCTCTTGTTTGCGAGCGCGATCATCCACCGTCGACGAGCGGTGCGACATTCTGCCCGTCTCCGCTGGCTACTTCCATGACTGTTGTGCGCTTGGCGGATCGAACTGCGCCCGTTCACGCCACATCAGATACAGCCCGCTCGCGATCACGATGCCGCCGCCCAGGCACACGCGCAGCGAGGGCTGCACGTGCCACACCACGCGATCGATGGCGACGCCCCAGGGGAGTGCCGTGTACTCGAACGGAGACACGATCGAGGGGGGTGCGGAGCGAAATGCCTCGGTGAGCAGGTATTGCCCGATGGCGGCCAGCACCCCGAGCCCCACCAGCCAGCTCCAGTGCTCGCGCTGGATCGCGACCCAGCCGGGCGCGGCAATGCAGGTGGTGAAGAGCGTCATGAGCCCGATCGTCCAGAACACCACGCTCACGGTCGTGTCCGTGCGGGTGAGTACCCGCACGGTGATGGAGCTCAGCGCGTAGCACGCCGCTCCCAGAAGCGCCGCGAGTGAGCCGAGCGTCCCGAGTCCCGCAGCGCTCGGGCGCAGCATGATGAGCACGCCCCCCAGGCCCACGACGATCGCCAGCCAGTGGCGCCAGTGGATGTGCTCGCGCAGCAGCGGCACGGACAGGGCGGCGATCAGCAGCGGCGCGGACAGAAACACCGAGTAGGCATTGGCGAGAGACAGCGCGCGTACCGCGTAGATGAAGCCGCCCAGCACCCCGACGCTCAGTACCCCGCGCAGCAGATGCATCGGCCAGCGCCGGGGCCTGAGGTCGCGCACGCGCCCGGCGAGCAGCACCGGCAGGAGCGTGAAGGGGAGCGAGGTTGCCCCGCGCAGCGCCGCAACCTCCATCGGCGGGTAGTGCGCCGCCAGCAGCTTCAGCAGCCCGTCCATGAACGAGAACGCGGCGACCGCGACGATCATGATCCCGATTGCCCGCAACCTCCCCTGGCGCACGCCTCACCCGCTCAGGTCGGCCTCCGCCTGCCGGCCGGCGCCCGCCACCGTGCGGTAACCGGTGCCCAGCAGCCGCGCCGGCAGCGGGAACGCGCTTACCAGCGAGACCACGAGCGAGGAGGCGTAGGGCACCGACTGGACCAGGAGCACCACGATCCAGGCGAGGCGGTCGGGGCCTGCGCTCTCGGGCAGCCCGGTGTGGGAGACCGCCCAGGCCGACAGCAATAGCCCGGTCATCATCAACGTCTCTTCGCGGGCGGCCCGCAGCGCAGCCCCAAGTCCGGCGCTCGCCCCGCCCTTGGGCGTGCGGAAGAACGGCTCGCGCTTGGTCAGCAGCCCCTTCACGCTCGCCATGCCGATGGTGTGGGTGAGCGCCAGCCCCGCCAGTGCCGCGGCGAGGGTCTGGCGCAGGTTGGCGCCGACTCGCACGCGATACAGGTGCACGAGCTTTGCGAGCTTGAACGTGAACAGCGACAGCGGCAGCACCGAGTACATGACGAGCGGCGGATCGATCCTTCCGGGCGCCCACACCATGGCGGTCGACCAGCCGAGGGCTGCGAGGTTGAACAGCATGTTGCAGCCGTCGGCCACCCACGGCAGCCATCCGGCGACGAAGTGATAACGCTGTCCGGCCGAGAGCGGCCCGCCTTCCATGAACAGCGCGCGCGCGTGTGCCTTGAGGATCTGCATCGCACCGTACGCCCAACGGAAGCGCTGCTTCTTGAAGTCGGTGAAGGTGTCGGGCATGAGGCCGCGCCCGTAGCTGGTGGTGACGTAGCTCGCATCGAAGCCGGCCTCGAAGATGCGCAGGCCAAGCTCGGCGTCCTCGGTGATGCACCACTCCGCCCAGCCGCAGCGCTCGAGCTGCTCGCGCCTCACCATGGTCATGGTGCCGTGCTGGATGATGGCGTTGCGCTCGTTGCGCGTGATCATGCCGATGTGAAAGAAGCCGCGGTACTCCGCGTAGCACATGGCCTTGAAGGCACTCTGGTCCGCGTCGCGGTAATCCTGCGGCGCCTGCACGATGGCCAGGCGCAGATCCTCGAACATCGGCGTCAGGTCGCGCAGCCAGTTCGGATCGACCACGTAGTCGCTGTCGATGACGGCGATGATCTCGGTGTCGGCCGCCATGCGCGGCAGCGCGTAGTTCAGCGCGCCGGCCTTGAAGCCTGCGAGCGGGGCGACGTGGAAGAAGCGGAAGCGCTCACCGAGGGAGGCGCAGTGCGCCTGCACCGGGCGCCACACCTGCTCCTCGGGGGTGTTGTTGTCGATCACCAGCACCTCGAAGTTGGGGTAGTCGAGGCGCGCGAGCGCATCCAGGGTCTCGATCAGCATCGCCGAGGGCTCGTTGTAGGCCGGCACGTGCACCGAGACTTTCGGCGGGCGCTCGCTCGGCCTGAGCAGCACCGCACCGCCCCGCCGCCGGTACGACACCCAGTGGGCCTCCGCCCACTCGTGCGCCTCGGCGAGCAGCACCAGCATCACGCCCAGCATGCCAAGCAGCAGCAGCACGCCTGCGATGACGCTTGCGACCGTCATGTACTGCTGCGTGAAGTCGTAGAACACCCACACCGCGATCGCCGAGGCCGTACACACCACGAAGGCGAGGAAGCTGCGTCCGCGGTTGCGCAGTGTGACGCTTGTCAGGTACATGAGCCCGAGGACTGCGAGCGCCACCACCACCGACACCGCCGCAAGCAGGTGCCATTCGGGCACGCGCACGATGGGCGCGGTGAACTCGAACTTCGGCCGGCGGTTGACATCGTACACGCCCCAGTAGGAGCCGACCGCGCCTTCGAGGTACGCCTTCCACGGCTGATCGAACGCCTCCATCACGTAATAGACGATCTCCTCCTTGTCGGCGCGGTGCAGGAAGCGTCGCAGGAAGAGCGCCTCGTTGGCATCCGATGCCACCGCCGACTCGCGCGTACGGCCACGGCTCGGCCAGCCGATCTCGGCCACCACGATCGGCTTGCGCGGGAAGAGCTTCTGCAGGCGCTTGAACTGCGCCAGCGAGTACTCGACCGCGACATCCACCGGCACTCCCTCCCAGTAAGGCAGCAGGTGCACCCCGATGAAGTCGACGTGCTGCGCAAGCTCGGGGTGCGCGAGCCACACATACCAAGTCTCCGCCGTTCCCACCGGCGCTTCGATCGCAGCGCGCGCGCGATCCAGGTATTGCTCGAGCTCCCCGATCGGCAGGTCGCCGCGGAACAGCACCTCGTTGCCGACGATGACGCGCACCACGTTCTCGTGGCTGTTGGCGATATCGATCACCCGCTGCAGCTGCTCCTCGTTCTTGTCGCGGTGGCCGTCGATCCAGGCGCCGAGCGCGACGTTCAGATCGTGGCGGTCGGCGAGCTCGGGCACGTCCGCAAGCGTGCTCTCGACGCTGTAGGTGCGCACCGCGTTCACCTTGCCCTCGAGCAGTGCCAGGTCCGAATCGATCTCCGCATCGGTGGGCATCTGACCGTGGGTCGGATCCTCGTTGGCGCGAAACGGCGAGAAGGCAAACCCCTGGATGCGCGCCGGCCACGGCGGCTCGCGGCTCGGGCGATTGAGGTAGGCCCATACCGCGATGGTCAGCGTAGCGAACAGCGCCGCGATCAAGAGGCTCGGAAGCGCTTTCATGCGCGGCGCGCTGCGCTACCAGCTGCCGGTGTTGGGCATGGACTTCCACGGCTCCGCGGGCGCGAGCGACTCGCCCTGTTGCAGCAGCTCGATGGAGATGTTGTCGGGCGAGCGCACGAACGCCATGTGCCCGTCGCGCGGCGGCCGCAGGATGGTCACGCCGTGCTCGGCGAGACGCGCGCAGGTGGCGTAGATATCCTGCACCGCGTACGCGAGGTGCCCGAAGTTGCGTCCGCCGCCGTAGGTCTGCGGGTCCCAGTTATGGGTGAGCTCCACCTGCGCGCTCTCGTCCCCGGGTGCGGCCAGGAACACCAGCGTGTAGCGTCCCTGCGGGTAGTCCTTGCGCGAGAGCTCCTGCAGACCGAGCGCATCACGATAGAACCTGAGCGAGGCGTCGATGTCGGTGACGCGAACCATGGTATGCAGGTACTTCATGAGCTGAGCCTCTTAAAACCTACCTCGGGGGGCGTGGCGCGATACCGAGCGCCTGCTCGATGCGCGCCGCGTCGTAGATTCTGCCTCCTTTCATTACCAGGTCCACCTTCTCGATGTCGGCGATCCGCACGCTCGGGTCGCCATCCACCAGGATCAGGTCGGCGAGCTTGCCGGGCGCGATCACCCCGCGCTCCCCGCTCGCGCCGATCACCTGTGCGGAGCTGAGCGTGGCCATGCGCAGCACCTGTCGGGCGGGAATGCCCGCGCGCGCATACAGCTCGAGCTCGTGATGCAGGGCGTAGCCGGCGCTCTGCGAGTCGGTTCCGGGAATGATCGGCACGCCGGCCTCATACAGCCCCTTGAGCAGCTGCAGCATCGCGGGGAAGGCCTCGCGGTAGGCGGCCTCCTGACCAGCGGGCACGGCCAGTGCCCCGGAGAGCATGCCGCGGCGCACCTGCGGGGGCATGCGCGGGGCGATCCGTTCGAGTCCGGGGGTGAGCGCGGCGGGGTCGCCGCAGAACAGGGCCTCGAATATGCCCACCGTCGGATCGAGCACCGTGTGGTGGCGTACGAGATAGGTGATGAACTCGCGCACCTGCGGCTTATCGGGGGTGAACTCGCGCGCGTGCTCGGCGACCGCCGTGAAGCGGTTCATGTTGCGCGTCTCCTGGACGCGATCGAAGAGAAAATTGAGCACGATGAAGTTCAGGTGCTGGATCTCATCGGCGCCGGCGGCGACGAACTGCCGCGCGCTCATGAATGCCGGCACGTGGCCGCTCACGCGCAGCCCGCGCGCGTGCGCCTCGTCCGCAATCACCGGCACCAGGGCAGGCGGTACCGAGGAATAGATCTTGATCTGTCCGTAGCCGTGGTCGGCGTACCAGTCGACGTCTTTGATCGCCTCCTGCGCCGAGTCGACCCGCATCTTGGTCGGACCGGCGAGCGGCCCGGTGCCGTCGATGATCCCGGCCTTCCAGACGCGCGGCCCGAGCTCGGTGCCGGCATCGAAGCGCGCCACCCGCGCAAGGAACTCGTCGGTGTCGTTCGCCATGTCGCGCGCACTGGTTACACCCGTGGCGAGGTCGAGCACGCCGGTGTAGTCGCCAAAGTGCTGGTGGTTGTCCCACAGTCCTGGCATGAGGAAGCGGGCGCGCGCGTCCATCACCTCGGCCCCGGCCGGTGCGTGCACGTCGGCATCCGCGCCCACGCGCACGATGCGCGCGCCGCGCACCAGCACGCTCGTGCCCGGGGTGACGGAAAGGTCGCGCGGATCGAACAGCCGCGCGTTGCGGATCAGGAGCGCGCCTGCCGGCTGGCGCGCCTGCGCGCTCGCCAGCTGCGCCGACCAGGCATCGCTCGCGCGCCCCTGTGCGGCGGTGAGCTGCGGCAGCAGGGCCTGGGTCGCGGGCGTCAGCACCACGAACCAGCCGGAGACGATCGCCGCGGTCGCCCCGTCGCGCGCGAGCCAGATCGGCGTGGGCGTGAGGTCGACTCCGCTGATACGGTACTGAATTGGCGCGCTATCGGCTGGCGTGTCTGCCAGGGGACCCACGCGTTCGATCGCCGCCTCGCCCGCCGGCAGCAGCGCCAGGCGGTGCTGCGGCGCCTTGAGGAGCGCGCGCGCCAGCACGCCCAGGAACTCCGGCGGCGCATTCACCGGCAGGTAGAAGGCGCCCCCGGCGGCAGCTTCCCCCTGCTCGAAGCGGTTGTGCCAGCTCACCTTTGCGCCCGCCACGTGCAGCGACTCGCTCACCGGCACCTTCATGTAGTCGTTCCCGGTGCCTGAGTACTCGAGAGGGATCCCGGCCGCATCGAGCTTCCACGTGGCCACGATGTGGTCGCCGCGGCCGCGATCGCTGAAGGAGAACTCCGCACGCGTGCTGCCGTCTGGCTCGCTGCTGATGGTCTGCGAGCCGGCCGGGTTGCCGAGAATCAGGATCGTGTCCAGGCGCGGCGCGGCGGCCGCGTGTGCCTGCAGCACGAGCAGCAGGAGCGGGAGAAAGAAGGTTCGGACCGCCTTCGCGCGCAGCGCGTGCCTCATCAGAACATCTCGGAGGCCCCGGGCGTCTTGATGTCGACCTTGTGACGCGAGGGGATGAAATCGCCGGTGATCATCTCGTCGTAGCCCTGCCCCGGCCCCACCATCGGATACACGCCGGCATCCGGATCGATCATCACTTCAAGAAACGCCGGTCCCTTGAAGCCGAGGAACTCGCCCACTACGCGCGGCACGTCCTCCTTGCGCGTGAGGCGCGCGGCATAGCGAAAGCCATCGGCCTGCGCGGCCTTGACGAAATCCTTCTTGTGCAGCGAGCGGTCGCTCGCCGACAGGCGCCCTTTGAAGAACAGCTTCTGCCACTGCTTGACCATGCCGTCGCCGAAGTTGTTGAGCACCACCACCTTCACCGGCAGGTCGTAGGTGGTGACGGTCTCGAGCTCCCCGATGTTCATGCGGATGCTGGAGTCCCCGTCGATATCGATCACCAGGCGCTGCGGGCAGGCGATCTGCGCCCCGATCGCCGCCGGCAGACCGAAGCCCATGGTGCCCATGCTGCCGGAAGTGAGCCACAGTCTCGGGGCCACGAAATCGCAGTACTGCGCCGCCCACATCTGGTGCTGGCCGACTCCGGTGGTAATGATGGCCTCACCGCGCGCGTGACGGTTGATCTCCTCGATCACGTAATAAGGCTGGATGAGCGGGCTCGCGCGGTCGTAGTTCATGGCGTAGACGCGCTTGAGCTCGGCGAGCTCGCTGAGCCAGGGCGCGAAGTCGCGCCGGAAGGCGCTCTGACGTCCGTAGGCCGTGAGGGCACGCAGCGCCTCCAGCATCAGCCCGACGTGACTCCATTGCACGCGCTTGACCTTGTTGACCTCCGCGCGATCGACGTCCAGATGCGCGATGCGCCGTGCGCCCTTGGCGAACTTGTCCGGCACGCCTGCCACGCGATCATCGAAGCGCGCACCGACCGCAATCAGGAAGTCGCAGTCATCCACGGCGTAGTTGGCGAACGCCGCGCCGTGCATGCCCAGCATGCGCATGGACAGCGGCTGGGTGGTGGCGAGGGAGCCGATGCCCATGAGCGTCGTGACCACCGGGATATTGAAGGTGGTGGCGAACTCGGTGAGCGCCTCGGAGGCGTTGCCGTTGATCACCCCGCCGCCGGCGTAGATCAAAGGACGCTGCGATTCCTCCAGCATGGCGAAGAAGCGCGCTGCGGCGGCGGTGTCCAGTTCGGCGTGCTTCAGCTCCTCGGAACGGCGCCGGAAGCCGGGGATCGGCAGCAGTCCCTCGCCGCGGAACACGCCCTCCCAGTTCTGCACGTCCTTGGGGATATCGACCACGACCGGCCCGGGGCGGCCGGTGCGGGCGATCTCGAAGGCCGTGCGCACGGTGCTCTCGAGCTTCTCAGGGTTGGTGACCAGGAAGATGTGCTTGGCGACCGCGCCCATCATCGTAGGCACCGGGGCCTCCTGAAAGGCATCCGTGCCGATGGCCGCGGTCGAGACTTGCCCACAAATTACGACAATCGGTACCGAATCTGCCATGCAGTCGCGCACCGGTGTAACAGTGTTCGTCGCGCCCGGACCGGAAGTCACCATGCAGACCCCGACGCGGCCGCAGGCACGTGCATAGCCGGCGGCCATGAAGCCGGCCCCCTGCTCGTTCGCCGGCACGATCAGCGGGATCTGCCGCTGGCCGCTGCGCGCGGCCTGCTCGTTGTAGAGGAACACGGCATCGTAGGTGGGCAGGATCGCCCCGCCGCTGTAGCCGAAAATCGCACTCACTCCCTCATCGGCGAGCACCTGCATGATCATGCGGGCGCCGCTCATGCGCTCGCCGGCAAGCGGATGCCCCGCGGGGCGTGGCTGTACGCTCAGGTCACTCATGGAATAGCTTCGTCGACGGGACAAACGAGCCTAGCAGCTTGGGTCCGTGGTGCAAACCTGCGGCGATCCTTTATTCTGGCTGCCCAATCTCATGCGTCACATCATCGCCATCCTGCTGCAGAACGAGGCCGGCGCCCTGACCCGCGTCGCCGGCCTGTTCTCCACGCGCGGCTACAACATCGAGTCGCTCTCGGTGGCCCCCACCGACGACCCCATGGTCTCGCGTCTGACCCTGGTCACCACCGGCTCCGACCAGGTGATCCAGCAGATCGTCAACCAGCTGAATAAGCTGGTGGACGTGGTGAATGTGCTGGACATGACGCGCGGGGAGCACCTGGAGCGCGAGCTCGTGCTGCTGAAGCTGCGCGTGGACGCCTCGCAGACCGACGCGGTGCGCGGCACCGTGGTGCGCGGGGGCGGCAGGGTGCTCGATCCGGCCCTCGAGGGCTTCATCGTCGAGCTCACCGCGAGCGAGGCGGAGGTCAACTCCTTCGTAGCCGACCTCGGTCGGCGCGCCGAGCTTCTGGAAGTGGTGCGCAGCGGCGCGCTCGGGATCGGCCGCACTGCCCGGCCGCTTCGCGCCAGACCCACACCGGTGGCCGGCTGAACCCGTACCTGTCCTAAGACCAGCGCCAGGGGATTCCCCAACCCATCCTGCACGAGCGCTCGAGCCAACAAGACGACGGAAGGAAACAACGATGAGAGCAACCACCCCCCGCGCAGCCGCTCTCGCGGCACTGACTGCGGTGAGTCTTCCGGGCCTGATGCTCGGCGCAGACACCCCACCGGCCGGGCCCCCGGCGACGCCCCTGCACGAGGTCATCGACAGCTATCACGGGACGCAGGTCAAAGACCCCTACCGCTGGCTCGAGCAGGCCGACGCGCCAGAGGTCGCGCAGTGGATCGATGCGCAGAACGCCTATACGGACGCGGTCATGTCAGGGTTCAAGGACCACGGGGCGATCGTCAAGCGTGTCGGTGAGCTCGCGCTCACCTCCACACAGCGCTTCGAACCGAAGATCGCCGCGGGCACCCTCTTCTACATGCGTCAGACCCCACCGCAGCCACAGGCGGTGCTGGTCGCGCAAGGCTGGCCGAGTGGCGAGCCGAAGATCCTGGTCGACACCAATGCCGCGCACGGGGACAGCGCCATCACCAATTACTGGCCATCGCCCGATGGCCGCAAGATCGCCTACGGCACCGCACGCGGGGGCGATGAGGACACCACCATCCAGTTTGTCGACGTCGCAAGCGGCACGCAGGCGAGCGATGCCCTCCCCCACGCCGGCGGTGGCACAACGCCGCAGGCGCTGGTATGGGACGCCGACGGCAAGGGCGTGACGTACGTGCGGCTGCCGCTGCCGGGGAGCGTTCCGGCCGCGCGCGCGCAGTTTGACGCGCAGCTCTATCACCACACGCTCGGGACGGCCCCCAGCGCCGACACCGCATCGCTCGGCAAGCCGCCCGCTCCCATCGCCGAGCACCACCTGCTGGCTTCCGCCCATGGCGAGCACGCCGCGGCCTTCATCTACTACGGCGACGGCACTTACGAGAACGTGTATCTGCGCGCTGGTCGCACCTGGCGCAAGGTACTGGGAACCGAGGCGCAGGTGCGCGCGGTGGACAGTCAGACTAGCGGCGCGGCATGGCTCGGTGCGCAGCTCCTGGTGCTGTCCTTCCAGGATGCCCCGCGCGGCAAGCTCCTCGCCCTGGACGCCGCGGGGCACGCGCGCGTGCTGCTGCCGCAGCAGGACTGGGCCATGAACGGCGTCGCCGCCATCAAGGGCGGTTTCCTCCTGGTCGAGGTCAGCGGGCCGGACTGGCGCGTACGCCAGTTCACCGCCGAGGGCCGTCCCGTGCGCACGCTGGCGCTGCCGCAGACGGGCATCGGCATCAGCGCACTCGCAAGCGATGAGGACTCACCGCTCGCCGTCATCGCCTACGCAGGCTGGTCGGTGCCCTCTCGCTGGGCGACCTACGATGCGGGAAGCGGCACGCTCACCACCGTGTTCGAGGTCAAGCCGGCTGCGGACTACTCGCGGGTGCATACCTGGAGGCTCGACGCTGCCTCCACCGGCGGGGTGCGTGTGCCGGTCACGGTGCTCGCCCTCGGAGAGCACCGGCCCGATGGCGCCCGGCCAACCATTCTCACTGCCTATGGCGGCTACGGACTGACGCGGCCCCCGAGCTTTGTGGGCACGACGCTCTCCTGGCTCGAGCGCGGGGGCGTGTACGCCGTGGCCAACATCCGCGGCGGCGGGGAGTACGGTGAGGGCTGGCACCAGGACGGCAGTCGCGGCAACAAGCAGCATTCCTTTGATGACCTATATGCCGCCGCCCAGGCACTCATCGGCGCGCATTGGACCGATACGGCGCACCTCGGGATCGTCGGCGGCTCCAACGGCGGACTGCTCATGGGGGCGGCACTCACGCAGCACCCGGCGGAGTACCGTGCGGTGGTGAGTCTCGTCGGCATCTACGACATGCTGCGCTCGGAGCTCTCCCCCAACGGCGAGTACAACACCAAGGAATACGGCACGGTCACGGACCCGACCGAGTTCGCCTGGCTGTACGCCTATTCCCCGCTGCAGCACGTGCGCGCGGCAACGGCCTACCCGGCGGTACTGCTCATCACCGGCGAGAACGATCCGCGCGTAGCCCCCTGGCACTCGCGCAAGTTCGCCGCGGCGCTGCAGAAGGCGAACACCTCGGGGCGGCCGATCCTGCTGCTCACGCGCAAGAACGAGGGGCACGGGGTAACCTCCTCATTCAGCCAGCGGGTCGGCAACACCGGAGCGCTGCTCAGCTTCTTCGCCGAGGAACTCAGCCTGCCCGCCGCACCGGCCGCACCGGCCGCAAAGTGAGGGGCTTGACGCACGAGCGCTACGGCACCAGTACGGTGGAGCCGGTGGTGCGCCGTCCCTCGAGATCGCGGTGCGCATCGGCGGCGCGGCTCAGCGGATATTTCTGACCGATGAGCACGCGTATTTTCCTGGCGCGCACGGCGGCGAAGAGCTCGCGCGCCGCCGCGGTCAGCTCCGGGCGCGTGCTGATGTAGTTAAAGAGCGTGGGGCGAGTGAGGAAGAGCGAGCCGCGGGTGCCCAGCTCCAGCGGGCTCACCGCGGGCGGCGGCCCCGAGGCGTTGCCGTAGCTGACCATCATCCCCAAACGCCTGATGCAGTCGAGGGAGTCCATGAACGTATCCTTGCCCACCGCGTCGTAGACCACCGCGACGCCTGCGCCGCGGGTGAGCCCCTTCACTCCGGCCACCAGCTCATCGCGCCCGGAGATCAGCACGTGACGGCAGCCGTGGCGGCGGGCGATTTCCGCCTTCGCTTCGCTCCCGACCACCCCGATGACCTTGGCGCCGAGCGCGCGTGCCCACTGGCACAGGATGAGACCCACGCCGCCTGCGGCGGCGTGCACCAGGATCGTATCTGCGCGGCTCACGCGGTAGGTGCGCCGGATCAGATAGTGAGCCGTGAGACCCTTCAGCATGAGTGCTGCGGCCTGCTCGTCGGAAATCCCGCGCGGTACTTTCACGAGCCGCTCGGCCGCAACGTTACGCACCTCGCTGTAGGCCCCGGGCGTTGAGTACACGTACGCGACCCGCTCACCGACACGAAACCCGCGCACCCCGCGCCCGAGCACGGTGATGACGCCGGCGGCCTCGCGTCCCAGACCGCTCGGCAGCTTTACCGGGTACAACCCGGTGCGGTCGTACACGTCAATGTAGTTGACGCCGATTGCAGTGTGACGGACCTGCACTTGCCCCGCCCCGGGCTTGCCCGGATCGAGGTCCTCGCTGCGCAGCACCTCAGGTCCGCCGGTGGTGTGAAAGGTAATCGCGGTGGGCATACGCAAAGCATAGCGCCTGGCGCGGCGGCGCGCTTTTGCGCCCCGCAGCAAGCCGCCGGAGGGGAGCTTAGGGACTTCGCGCGCAGTTAGAGCGCGGAGTCGTCGGTTTCCCCGGTGCGGATACGGATCACCCGCTCGATGTCGGTGATGAAGATCTTGCCGTCACCGACCTTGCCGGTCTTGGCGGCCTTCATGATGGCCTCGATCACCTGGTCGACGAGATCCCCGCGCACGGCAACCTCAATGCGTGTCTTGGGCACGAAGTCGACGACGTACTCGGCGCCGCGGTACAGCTCGGTGTGTCCCCTTTGCCGCCCGAAGCCCTTCACCTCGGTGACCGTCATGCCCGAGACGCCGATATCCGACAGCGCGGCGCGTACATCGTCGAGCTTGAAGGGCTTGATGATCGCAGTGACCAGTTTCATGGGTGAGCTCCGGTTCCTTGCCGCGCGAACGAATTTGCAGTTTTCATGCCACACCGTGAAATGAGGCTAAACCCCTGAAAGCTGCACGGCACCGAGGCGACCGCCACCGACACTATGCACCAAACCGGAGCCCCCAGCCGTGACCGTTGCGCTTTGCTGGTGCGGTCACGGACCTCCATGTGCTTGGGCTATTCTGTCCGGCACATGTACGAGCAGATCGTCATCGCCGGAGGCGGTCAGGCCGCCGTCCAGGCTGTCGATACCCTACGCCGTAAGGGGTTCGCGGGAAAGCTGACCATCGTGGCAGAGGAGCCCTGGCTTCCCTATCAGCGTCCGCCGCTCTCGAAGAAGTACCTGGCCGGGGCGCTCGAGCGCGAGCGTCTGCTGATCCGTCCGGCGCAATTCTTCGCCGACCACGCCGTCAGTACGCACACGGGGCGGCGCGTCGTGGACATCGCACCGCGCGAGCGGAACGTGCGCCTCGATGACGGCCTGGTGCTGCCCTGGGACGCCCTGGTGCTCGCCACCGGCGCGCGCCCGCGGCGGCTGAACACCCCGGGCGCAGAGCTCGAGGGTATTCACTACCTGCGCACGATCGCCGATGCCGACCGCATCCGCGCCGCCTGCGCAGGCGGGGGCCGGGCGCTGATCATCGGTGGCGGCTACATCGGGCTCGAGGTGGCGGCGACCGCGCGCGAGCTCGGCATGGAGGTCACCGTCCTGGAGATGGCCGATCGCGTCATGAACCGCGTGACCTGCCCCGAGGTTTCCGCGTTCTACGAAGCCGAGCACGCCCGCCGCGGGGTGCGCATCCGCTGCAACCAGACGGTGCGGGCGCTGCATGGCCATGCCGGCAGCGCCCGCGTGCACACGGTGCTCACCGAACAGGGGGAGGAGTACCCGGCCGACCTCGTGATCGTCGGCGTCGGTGTCGTGCCCGCGGACGAGCTGGCAAAAGCGGCCGGACTCGACTGCGAGAACGGTGTAGTGACGGATGTGTACTGCCGCACTTCGCACGAGGCCATCTATGCCGCCGGCGATTGTGCCAGCCACCTGAACCGCCAGTACGGGCGGCACCTGCGCCTGGAATCGGTCGACAACGCCTTCGAGCAGGGCAGCACCGTGGCCACGAACCTGCTCGGCACCGCCACAGCGCACGACAAGGTGCCATGGTTCTGGTCCGACCAGTTCGACCTGAAGCTCATCATCGTCGGGGTCGCACACGGCTACGACACCGTAATCGTGCGCGGCGCGCCGGCGAGCCGCAGCTTCAGCGTCTGCTACCTGCGCGGCGGGGAGTTCATCGCCATCGACAGCATCAACGCGCCGAGAGACCAGATGGCCGCGCGCAAGCTGATCGCCGCGCACGCCCGCCCGGACCTCAATCGCCTCGCCGATCCGGGCATCGCACTGAAGGACACGGTGTAAGTCGAGCTCGCAGTTGCGCCTCAGCGCGCGCCGACTGCCGCGCGCGCGTACACCTCACGGCCCATGAACCAGGTCTCGAGCACGTGCGTGGCGGCGATCTGATCCGCCTGAGCGTGCTCAGCGAGCGCGAGCACGTTCTGGTCGAGGACAATGAAGTCCGCCGACTTGCCCACTTCCAGCGATCCGATCTCGCGCTCGCGTCCGAGGAAGCGTGCGCCGGTGATGGTGTAGGCATCGAGCACCTCGCGGATCGATATCCCCTGGGCTGCGTTGAGGCGCTCGGGCACGTTCTGGCGCCGCGTAAGCGCGACAGCCATGTTGACGAACGGCTGCGGATCGCGCGTCCCGACAGGTGCATCCGAGCCGGCCACCAGGATGCCGCCGGCCTGCTGGACGCTGCGCACCGGATAAACGTGCTCCTCGTAGTAGCTGCCCGGCACGTGCAGCGCTGCGTAGCTGTTACCGTGCACGGTCTGGATGAAGGGGATCACGCTCAGGTCGTAGTCCAGATCCACGCTCATCCACGAGTAGGTGAAGGCCACGTACAGATGATTGCGCCCGATGCGCTCGATATCGGCGGAACTGGCAAGCTGTACGTGGGCGATACCGTCGCGGGTGCTCGTTACGCCATCAGCGGCGCGCGCCGCCTCGAGCGCATCGAGGGCGGCGTGCACCGCAGCGTCACCGATGGCGTGGATGTGCAGGTTGAAGCCGGCCAGGTGGAAACGCTTCACGAATTCCATGATCACGCTGCGCTCGTGCTGCAGCTGGCCTGAGTAGATCGCGCACTGCGCCGGGTGAAAGCCGTGGACGCGCCGGAACTGCACCGCATCCGGCGGCGCTTGCGCGCGCACCTGCCTGCACAGCTGCGAGTCGGTATCGACATAGCCTTTGACCGTCGCCCGCCCGCCCGCGTCGACCCCGAAGATCGGCTGCAGAAAGGGCTTAAGGCTCGCCGCGTCCGGCAGTGTCGGGGGCATGGCATAGGGATTGCCCTCGAGTACGCCGTCGGCGAACAGCTTGACGGTGTCCGCGTGCAGCAGCGGATTGCCGGCGTAGCGCGCGCGTATCGCCTTCGCCTTCTGGAGCATGGTGTCGTAATCGACGCGGCCGTCTGCGAGACGAAACTCTTCGGGGTCGTAGAACTGCGCGAGCGTCGTGCGCACCGTCAGCTCGTTGCGCGCCAACAGCTGCTCGTACACCGGCAGGCCCTCCGGAGAGGCCATGGCATCGAGCATCGCGGTGATGCCGACACTGTTGAGTCGCTGCGGCACGCGCTCGGGGTGCTCGAGGACCTTATCCAGATCGTTGTACAGCATGCTGTTGCGATTTACGGCATAGCGGGCGTCCTCGTTGACCGCGCCGTCCGGCTCACCGCGCTCATCGACACCCACCAGATGCGCGTAGCGTGCGAACTCCTTCGCCAGCGTCGCCTTGGAAAAACCCAGCCGCTGACCGGATGCGCTTTTCGCACCCGCGAGTGCCACGCTGTTGTAGGCGTTGTGGTGTCCGTCGTCCCCGAGCAGCTCGATCGGCGAGTCGCTTGAGGCCCGGTCGAGTGCGGCTCGCAGTGTCGGGTTGGCCGCATCCGGCTGATTGCCGTCGGTGTAGTTCCACTGGTGCACGCTCAGCCACTGGCCGGGCTTGATGTGGTAGCGGGCGATGCAGGCCCGCACGAAGTCCGACACCTGCGCGAGCGAGCGCGCCTTGTCGCTGAGATCGCAGAAATCAAAATCCACGATATCGAGCGGATGGATGTGCGCATCGACCAGACCGGGCAGCACCAGCTTTCCACCCAGGCGCTCGAGGCGGGTGTGGGGGCCAACCCAGCCCGCAGCTCCCGCGGCGCTGCCTATGTAGACAATGCGCCCGCCGCTGACGGCGAGCGCCTGCGCCATGTGGTGTGCGGAATCGGCGCTGTAGATGGTCGCATCGGTGAGCACGAGGTCCGCAGGCGGCTGTGCGCTGGCACGCGCCAGCATGCAGCCGAGCCCCGTCAGGGCGGCGAGCGCGAGCCGCGCCAACGCCCTGCGCCGCCGGGCGTCGCCCCGCAGGAACGGGAGGTGCCCCCTCGCCTCATTCATCATCGCATGAGCACCAGCAGGTCCTTCGCATCCACGCTCTGCCCCGGGCGCACCAGCACCTCGGCCACCTCACCGTCGCGGTCCGCGCGCACCGCGGTTTCCATTTTCATTGCCTCGAGCGTCAGCAGCACCTGCCCGCGTGTGACCCGGGCGCCGGGGGCCATCGTCACAGTGGTCACCACGCCCGGCATGGGCGCACCGACCTGGCGCGGGTTGCCGGGCTCGATCTTGCGCGGCGGTGCGCGCTTGGCGACCTGGCTCTTGTCGGGCACGCGTACCGAGCGCGGCTGGCCGTTGAGCTCGAAGAACACCGTGCGGGTTGCGTCCTCGTGCGGCTCGCTGCTGGCGAGGTAGCGCAGGATGAGCGTCTTGCCGCGCTCCAGGTCGATGCTGATCTCCTGCCCAGGCTCCATGCCGTAGAAGAACACCGAGGTGGGCAGGATGGCCGGATCCCCGTACTGCAGCCGCTCGCGCGCGTACTGCGCCCACACGCGCGGGTACATCAGATGCGAGGCGAGGTCCTCGTCGGTCACCGGACGCGGCAGCCGCTGCTGGATGCGCTCGCGCTCGGCGGCCAGATCCACCGCCGGCATGGCCGCCCCGGCTCGGGTGCTGAGCGGTGCTGCGCCCTTGAGCACCTTGCGCTGCAGCTCGAGCGGGAAGCCACCGTAGGGCTGTCCCAGCTCGCCGCGGAACAGCTGCACCACGGACTCCGGAAAGGCGACCTCGGTGTCCGGATCGAGCACCTGCTCGCGGCTGATGCCGGCGCTCGCCATCAGCAATGCCATGTCGCCGACCACCTTGGAGGTGGGCGTCACCTTGATGATGTCGCCGAACATCTGGTTGACGTCCGCGAACGTACGCGCCACTTCCGGCCAGCGTGTCTCGTCGATGCCGAGCGCGCGCGCCTGCTCGCGCAGGTTCGTGTACTGCCCGCCCGGCATCCCGTGCACGTACACCTCGGAGGCCCCGGAGCGGATGTCGCTCTCGAACGCGGCGTACTGGCGTCGCACCTGCTCCCAGTAGGCGGAGATCTGCCGCAGCTTGTCCGGATCGATGCCGGTGTCGCGCGGGCCGAAGCGCAGCGCCTCCACGATCGAGCCCAGGTTCGGCTGCGAGGTGAGCCCGCTCATGGCATCGATCGCCCCGTCGATCGCATCCGCACCGGCGGCGACCGCCGCCAGTACGCTGGCGGCGCCTATGCCACTGGTGTCGTGAGTATGGAAGTGAACCGGGAGCCCCGTTTCCTCCTTGAGTGCCTTGACGAGCTCGTACGCGGCGCGCGGCCGCGCCAGCCCGGCCATGTCCTTGATGCCGAGCACGTGGGTGCCGGCGGCCTTGAGCTCGCGCGCCAGCTTCAGGTAATAGTCGAGGGTGTACTTCGTCTCGCGCGGGTCGCTCAGGTTGCCCGTGTAGCACAGCGCCGCCTCGCACAGCTTGCCGGCCTCGCGCACCGCGTCGATCGACACGCGCATGTTCTCGACCCAGTTGAGCGAGTCGAAGATGCGGAACACGTCGACGCCGCGCTCGGCCGCCAGCTTCACGAAGAAGCGCACCACGTTGTCCGGATAGTTGGTATAGCCGACCGCGTTGGCCCCGCGCAGCAGCACCTGCAGCAGCAGGTTCGGCAGCCGCGCGCGCAGCTGCGCCAGGCGGTCCCATGGGTCCTCGCGCAGAAAGCGCATGGCGACGTCGTAGGTCGCCCCGCCCCAGCACTCCACCGAGAACAGCCCGGGCAGCAGGCTCGCGTAATACGGGGCGATCGCCGTCATGTCGAGCGTGCGCAGGCGGGTCGCGAGCAGCGACTGGTGCGCATCGCGCATGGTGGTATCGGTGACCAGTACACGCTCCTCGGCGAGCATCCACTGCGCGAACGCTTCCGGCCCGAGCTCCTCGAGCTTCTGGCGCGTGCCGGAGGCGGGCGGGGCCAGCACCCCCGGGGGCAGGCGTGCCGGGTTCGAGTGCGCGGGCCGGGCGCGGCCTTTGACCTCCGGGTTGCCGTTGACGATGGTGGTGCCGATGTAGGAGAGGAGGCGCGTGGCGCGGTCGCGCTTGCGCGGCCAGTGAAGCAGCTCCGGGGACTCCTCTATGAAACGCGTGGTGTAGTCCGCGCTGGCGAAGCGCGGGTGCATGATGAGCTGATCTAGGAAGCGCAGATTGGTGACCACGCCGCGGATACGAAACTCCCACAGCGCGCGGTGCATGCGCGCGATGGTCTCCTGCGGCGTTGGCGACCAGGCGGTCACCTTGACCAGGAGCGAATCGTAGGAACGGGTGATGATGGCGCCGGTGTAGGCGGTGCCGGCGTCCAGGCGGATGCCGAACCCGGCGGGGCTGCGGTAAGCGGCGATCTTGCCGTAGTCGGGAATGAAGTTGTTCTGCGGATCCTCGGTGGTGATGCGGCACTGGAGCGCATGCGCACTGACGCGGATGTCGGCCTGCGCGGGCACCCCGCTCTCGGGCGAGCCGATGCGCGCGCCCTCGGCGATGCGGATCTGCGCCTTCACCAGGTCGATCCCGGTCGCGCATTCGGTGACCGTGTGCTCGACCTGGATGCGCGGATTCACCTCGATGAAGTAGCAGTGCCCGGTATCGGCGTCCTGCAGGAACTCGACCGTGCCGGCGTTGCTGTAGCGCGCGGCACGGGCGATCGCGAGCGCCGCGGCGCACAGCTCAGCGCGCTGCGTGTCGCTCAGGAACACGGCCGGTGCGCGTTCCACCACCTTCTGGTTACGCCGCTGCACGGTGCAGTCGCGCTCGAAGAGGTGCACGAGGTTGCCGTGGACATCGCCCAGGATCTGCACCTCGACGTGGCGCGCGCGTCGCACCAGCTTCTCCAGGTACACCTCGTCATTGCCGAAGGCGGCCTGCGCCTCGCGCCGCGCAGCGCGCAGCTGCTCCTTGAGCTGCGCGTCGTTCTCCAGCACACGCATGCCCCGTCCGCCCCCGCCCCAGCTCGCTTTCAGCATCACCGGGTAGCCGATGCCGTGCGCCAGGCGCGCGCACTCCTCGAGGTCCTGCGGGAGCGGTGCAGTGGCCGGCATGACCGCAACGCCTGCGGACACGGCGAGCTCTCGCGCACTGATCTTGTTGCCGAGCAATGCCATGGTGTCGGGCTCGGGGCCGATGAACCGCACGCCGGCATCGCCGCACGCGCGCGCGAACCCGGGGTTCTCGGACAGGAAGCCGTAGCCGGGATGGACGGCGTCCACGGCCGCCTCGCGCGCCACGCGCAGGATGTCGCCGATGTCCAGGTACGCCTCGACCGGCCCCTTGTCGCGTCCCACGAGGTAGGACTCATCCGCCTTGGTCCGGTGCAGCGAGAAGCGGTCCTCCTGGGAGTAGACCGCCACGGTGCGCAGCCCCAGTTCGCTCGCCGCGCGCATCACGCGAATGGCGATCTCGCCGCGGTTGGCAACCAGGACGCTGCGGATCCGCTGCGACGTGGCAGGTTTCACTTTATATTTGACCGTCGGACGTCAGGGGGCCCCGCCACCGGCACGCACGCGATAGGCGGTTCGATCATAGCAACTCTCGGGAATACGATGTCGCGTCTGCAACTGTCCGCAATCCTGGGCCTGCTCTCACTGGCTGCCAGCGCAGGTGTCATCGCCGCAGCGCACGCCGAGCCACGGCCGATCGCCCTGGTCATCCACGGTGGCGCCGGGGTCATCGAGCCCTCAAGGATGACGCCGGCCAAGGAGGCCTCCTACCGCGCCGGCCTCGAGGCGGCGCTCGCTGCAGGCTACGCGGTGCTCGAACGCGGTGGCAGCAGCCTGGATGCCGTAACGGCGGCGGTGCGCACCATGGAGGATGATCCGCAGTTCAACGCCGGCCGCGGCGCGGTGCTCAATCACGATGGCGACGCGCAGCTCGATGCCGCCATCATGGACGGCAACGGCCCGCACGCCGGCGCGGTGGCCGCGGTGCGTCACATCAAGAACCCCATCGAGCTTGCCCGCCTGGTGATGGAGAAGAGCCCGCACGTGCTGCTGGTGGCCGAGGGTGCCGAGGACTTCGCGCTCGAGCACGGCGTGGTGCTCGTGCCGCGCAGCTATTTCCGCATCGAGGCGCGCGAGCGCGAGCTCGAGGAGGCGCGCGCCATGCCCGCCCCGAGCGCCGGCCTGCGGGTGAGCGCTCAAGAGAGCATGGGCACGGTGGGGGCGGTCGCCCTGGACCGCGCTGGCAACCTCGCCGCCGCCACCTCCACCGGCGGACTTACCAACAAGCTTCCGGGCCGGGTGGGCGACTCCCCGCTCATCGGCGCGGGCACCTATGCCGACAACGCCTCCTGCGCAGTGTCCGGCACCGGCCAAGGCGAGTACTTCATCCGCCAGGTGGTCGCCTATGACGTGTGCGCGCTGGTGCAGTACCGCCATATGACGC
>Ga0302324_100004838_pt1 | contig 29700 bp, 32 predicted proteins | sample Palsa_T0_1_FD_201949 | JGI IMG/M metagenome (GOLD analysis project Ga0302324, IMG submission 201949) | Peat permafrost microbial communities from Stordalen Mire near Abisko, Sweden - Palsa_T0_1 | ecosystem: Environmental > Terrestrial > Soil > Palsa > Peat permafrost | place: Sweden: Abisko...
GAGAAGCCGCAGATATTCCGTTGTTCTTCACATGGATTCCTATTCTCGCCCTGCTCAGTAATTACGACCAGCAGATCTGTCTCATCCATGTTGGCACGGAGGGCTGTCTCTCCTGCTCCACCGCGTTCGATAAGTGCCGCAACCCGGCCAGAATCATCAACTGGGCTAATGCGGTTTCCCGCTCCGCCGTCGCCAGACCGGCGATCCGCTCCACGATCTTGTGGACCGCCTCTTTATCGTCGCGCAATCGTGTCAGGATCGCAATGATATTATCGCCCACGTCCCCGCTCTCCAGCAGAAGGTCGCCATTCAGCGTGCGAATGTCGATCAGGCGATACTCGAACGCCAGGCCGGGACCGTGCAGTTGGTTCTCCATGTGCATGGGGGCTTCACCCACGTAGAGTAGAATCTGCCGCGGGAATTGTCCGAGCAGCCGATGCACGCCGAGACAGTATTCGACCATCCGGAAGGGCATCGCCGGGTCATTACTGCTTTGCAACTCCAGGTGGACCAAACGGCCGTCGACAGTCTCGCCCAGAAGATCCAACCGCAGGTTCTGGACTTTCGGCAGTTCCACATCCAACCACTTTGCGACCGTGGTGCCGGTCAACTCGCGCATGGTCAGCGAGGCTGAACCTTGCAAAAGCAACTTCAAGGCTACATCGTATTCCTGCACTACGGATAAGGGTGGGTTAGCCGGGGACTTTCTCTCATCCGCTACTCGGCCTGGATGGTGGCGCCGGGGAAACTGCGTGGGCAGGTATCTGCGCCTGCCCACGTTGGGGAAGGACAGTTACTTCTGGGGCGGGGTGGTGGCGGTGCCGGAACCAGTCTTGCTTGCGCTGGTCTTCTTGCTGCTGTGCTTCGAGGTCTTCTTGGCCTTCGCCGGCGCGGTGCTCTTCTGGCCCGATGCCGGCTGGCTCTGTGTGGCCGGCGCGGTGGACTGCGCAAAAATCATGGGCAGGCTGGCGGCGGCGAAAACGATAGCGAGTAAACTTTTCTTCATGTCGATCTCTCCTTGCGGGACGTTTATTTGTCCCGTCCATTCCATCTTGCGGCAACGGCCGTTTTAATACGATAGACTCGAAAGGCTAACTCGCGAGCGAAAGAAGACGCCGGAATCGCCCGGCCATAGCCCCGATCAGGGCCCTCGATTAGCCCCGATAGGGGATATCCGCCTGGCCCGCCCTAGCGCCATCATGGACTTGGAGGACTGTGAAAGAACATTCACCTGCGCCTGCCCGCCGCATCACGCACCGCAGCCTGCTGCGCGTTTTGATCGCCGGTTTCAGCCTGGTGATCGTCCTGCTGCTGGCCGGCGCCTTTATCGGCATCGGCAATATCCACAGCATCAAGGAGAACGCCGCGCGCCTGGTGCGGGAGCAGCAGTCCACCAACCGCCTGCTCGAAGAGGTGCACCGGCAGCAGGCCAGCCTGAGCGAGGTCTTCTCCATCCTGGCGCGCGATCCGGATTCCATCGATGAAGGCAAGATCCTGTCCGAATTGGATGAGGCGGACCGCAACATCGACCGCATCGTCGCGGAGGGCGCGCAGACTCCGCAGCGGCCCCTCTACGATCAGCTTCGGCAGACTTCCGCGGCATTCTCGGCCGAAGCGCGGCGATTGCTGGCGGTCGAGGAGCCCGAAACATTTTCGTCGCAGGATCTGTTCCGCGATCACGAGGCATTCATCTCAGTGGTCGCCAAGCTCATCGAGTTCAGTTACCGGAGGGCCGTCGCGGCGCAGAATCAGATCGACCAGCGTTCCGAGCGCCTGGTCAAACAGTCCGCCGCCTTCCTGGCCGCGTTTCTCACGCTGGCATTGCTCTGCACGGTGCTGACGGTGCGCTTCGCGGCGCAATTGCTGCGCAAAATGGAGTGGCAGGAGAGCGAATTGAGCCGGGTTTCCTGGCACATGCTGGAAGATCAGGAGAGCACGGCGCGGCGCTTCTCGCATGAGCTGCACGACGAGCTCGGACAGTCGCTGACCGCCGTCAAGGCCAACCTGGCCGCCCTAGGCGCCGCCCCGGACGCATCGCGGCTGGACGATTGCTTGCGGCTAGTCGACGAATCCATCGGCAATGTGCGGCAGATGTCCCAATTGCTGCGTCCCACAATTCTGGACGACTTTGGTTTGGAAGCCGCGTTGCGCTGGCTGTGTGAAGGTTTCACGCATCGCACGGGCATCCAAACGGAATTCAAGTCCGGCATTTCCGGCCGGCTGCCCGATGAGACCGAAACGCACCTGTTCCGCTTGGCGCAGGAGGCGCTCACCAATGTGGCGCGGCATTCCGGCGCGCGCCACGCGGCCGTCACATTGGACTCGCAGGGTGGCGAGGTGCGCCTCTCCATTCGCGACGACGGGCGCGGTTTGCCGGCTGCTGGCGCAGGACCGCGCGGCATGGGTATGATCGGGATGCGGGCCCGCGCGCGCAGCGTGGGCGGCGACCTGAGCGTGCGCTCCAAAGCGGGACAGGGCGTCGAGATCGAAGTCCGCGTGCCGGCCGGCGGCGTAGAGCATGAGAGAAAAGATTCACATCTTGTTGGCTGACGATCATGCGGTGGTGCGCCAGGGATTCAAAATGATCCTGGCCGCGCAGCCCGACATGGAAATCGTGGGCGAGGCCGGCAATGGCCGCGAAGCCCTGGATCTGGCCGGCCAGTTGCAGCCCGACGTGATCGTGATGGACGTGGCCATGCCGGAGTTGAACGGCATCGAAGCCACCCGCCGCATCGCCGATCTGTCCCCGCGTTCGCGAGTGCTGGCGCTGAGCATGCACAAGGATTCCGTGTACGTCCGCGAAATCCTGCGCGCGGGGGCCCGCGGCTACCTGCTGAAGGATTCCATCGCCAGCGACCTGCTGGCCGCCGTGCGCGCCATCGCCCGCGGGGAAGGCTACCTGAGCCCCGGAGTATCGGACGCGGTGCTCAACGATTACCGCCGTCACGTGACCGACCCCATCGATTTGCTCACCAGCCGCGAGCGCGAAGTGCTGCAGATGATCGCGGAAGGCAAGACGAACAAGGATATCGCCACGGTGTTGAACCTGAGCGTCTACACGGTGGACGCGCATCGCGGCCGCATCATGGAGAAGCTCAACGTACATAGCGTCACCGACCTGGTGCGGTTCGCGGTGCGCTGCGGGCTGGTGGATTGAGCGTATGCACAACGGGTCTTGCTGTGACCACACCTGGTCACGTGACCACATATCGTTATCAACCTAAGGTCTCGCAGTCGCACGTTGCGCGCAGTCTTGGTGTTTTGGCCGGTCAGCCGCAGCGGGATGCTCCATCCGGAGGCGTTCGGTCCTTCTCGTGCTCCGCATCTAGCCTGAGGTGCAATATGTCGAAAACCGCAGTTGGTTTGTTTGAGAATCCGGGCGTGGCGGACGCAGTCGTCCACGATCTCGATGCCTGTGCTTTCCCTCAAAACGAGATTCGCGTTCTGAGCGAGCCGCTGGATATGGCGGTTGCCGGAGTGACGAGTATCCCGCACGTCGACTTCGAGGTAGGTTTGGGCCGGGAGCTTCAGGCAATCGGCGCAAACGTACAGGAGGCGAACTCTTACATTCAAGGAGTGCGCCATGGAAGAGTCCTCGTTTTCGCGACAGGATCGAACGAAGACGTAGACAACGCGGCCGAGATCATGAACCGACACGGCGCGATCAAAGTGGAAGAACTCGTCGGCCGCGAACCGAGTGATGGCAGCCTGCCGGCCAATTACCTGCCCGTCGCACACGGTGATTCACTCCAAACCGGGCGCATCCGCCAATCGGGCGATGGCGTCCGCATGTTTGTTTGGTAGGACAGGCATCCTGGCCTGTCCGCATACCAGCGTTCGCCATATGTATAATAGATACATATGTCGAACGCCGATATCAGCGGCCTCCAAAAGGGCAGCCTTGAGATGATCCTGCTCGCGCTCCTCGAAGCGCGCGCCCGCCACGGCTACGAACTCGCCAAGTTGATCGAGTCCGAATCCGGCAACAAGCTCCAGTTCCACGTGGCTTCCCTCTACCCCATGCTGTACCGCCTGGAACGCAAGGGATTGGTGGAAGGCCGTTGGGTGGAGAAGGCGGGCGAACGCCGGCGCCGTTTCTACCGTCTCACCGCGCAAGGGCGCCGCGCGCTGGCCCAGCAGCGGCGCAGTTGGCGCGAGTTCGCGCACGCACTCAACCGGCTGACTGGGTTCAACCATGCCTGACTGGCGCGCGTACGTAAACGGCCATCTGCCGCGGCTGCAAGTCCCGCCCGAGCGGGAAACCGAAATCGTCGCGGAACTGGCCTTGCAGTTGGACCAGACCTACACCGAAGCCCTGGCGGGCGGGGCTTCCGAGGCGGATGCGCTGCGCCGCGCGGAGGCGCAATTCGCCGACTGGCGCGAACTGGGGCGCCATATCGACGCAGCCGAAGCGCGCATCGCGGCGCAATTGGAGCCGTCGCGCGGCGGAATGCTGGCGGGTTGGTGGCACGATCTGCGGTACGCCGGGCGGTTCCTCCGGCGCAACCCGGGCTTCACCGCAATCGCGGCGATCACCCTGGCATTCGGGATCGGCGGAAACACCGCCGTCTTCACCATGGTCGATGCGGTGGCGCTGCGCAGCCTGCCCTATCGCGACCCCGGCCAATTGATGGCTATCGAAACCCGCAAGGCGCAGCAGCCCGAGTTGGAGCCGTGGACCTCTGGCATTGGATCTTGCGGATATGCGCGCGCACACAACCGCGTTCTCGGCTATCGCGGGGATCAGCCCGGTGTGGAACGTTGTCTTAACAGGTCTCGGCGACGCGCAGCGGCTCACGGCGCTCTACGTCTCGGCGGATTTCTTCCCCATCTTGGGAGCGACGCCGGGCGTGCAGCCGGCTCTCGGCCGCACCTTCCGGCCAGATGAAGACAATGGCGCACGGCCCTCCCACGTCGTCATGCTTTCCTATTCCTATTGGCAGCGGGAGTTCGGCGGACGCGCCAGCGCGATCGGCAAGTCCATGGCGCTGGACAATGCGTCGTACACCGTCATCGGCGTGCTGCCGGCCGCATTTCGCTACGAGGGCGAACCCCTGGCGGGCACGGCCGAGGATATCGACGTCTGGTTTCCCTTATCCGCCAATCCGCTGGCCGGGTCGCCCCGAGGACTGCGCTTCTTGAAACTCGTCGCGCGGCTAAAGGCAGGCGTCTCGCCGGAGCAGGGCGGCCACCAGATGCGCGCCCTGGCGGCGGCTCTGGCGGAGAAGTATCCCGGCACAAACCGCGGCTTCGCTTTCGATGTGCAGCCGCTGCGCGCCCAGGTCACCGGACGCTTTCGCGTGGCCATGCTGCTGCTCCTGGGCACGGCCGGCTTCGTCCTGTTGATGGCCTGCGCGAATGTCGCCAATCTGCTGCTGGCAAGGGCCGCCACGCGCCACAAGGAAATTGCCGTTCGCGTGGCGCTGGGAGCTTCGCGCTTCCGTCTGCTGCGGCAGCTTCTTACGGAGAGCTCTTGTCTGGCGGCGGCCGGTGGCGTCCTGGGACTGGCGGTCGCATTCGCCGGATTGAAATTTCTGATGGCGGCCGCGCCGGCCAGCCTGGTACGCGCGCGAGATGTCCGGCTGGACCTACGGGCTCTGACATTTGCTTGCGCGGCGGTCTTGTTGTGCGCGGTGGCCGCGGGGTTGCCGCCGGCGTGGCGCATAGTGCGCGCCGATATCGAGGCCGCCCTGCGCGAATCCGGACGCAGCCTGACCGCCGGCCATCACCGGCTGCGCGCGGCGCTGGTGGTGGCGCAGGTGGCGGCGGCTCTGGCGCTGCTGGCCGGCGCGGGGCTGCTGATCCGCAGCTTCCAGCGCCTGCTGGATGTCGACCCGGGCTTTAATGCGCGCAATCTGGTTACTATCTCGACGCAATTGCCGCAGGCCGCCGGCGCCCCTGCGCAACGCACGGCCATGTACCGGTTAATCCGGGACCGGCTGCTGGCCGTGCCGGGAGTAGTCGACGTCGCGGCAGTCAGCCGGTTGCCGTTGATGGGAATGAACCTGAGCACCTGGGCCTTCATCGAAGGCAAGTACACGCCGGGCGAACCAGGCGCGGACGTGGAATATCGCGCGGCCACGCCCAGCTACTTTTCCACCATGGGGATTCCGTTGCGCGCGGGTCGCATCTACGACGATCGCGACGACCCGAATGCGGCATCCATCACCCTGATCAACGAGACCATGGCGCGCAGGTTTTGGCCGGGTGCCGATGCGGTGGGCAAGCGCATCAAGCTCGGCGACAACCCGGAGCAGGCGCATTGGATCACTGTGGTGGGCGTGGTGGGCGACGTGCGACACGTGGGCATCGACACCCAGCCCCTCCCGGAGATTTACCGCCCTTACGCGGTGAATCCGCTGGGCGCGCCGGTGCTGGTGATCCGGACCGCGGCCGATGCCCGGCCGCTAGTGAGCGCGTTCAGCGCCAAGGTTCGTTCCGTGAGCGCCGAGGTCCCCGCATACAACGTGTGGCTCATGCAGGATTTGGTGGATCGCTCGACGGCGCAGCGCCGCTTCGTGATGTGGCTATTGAGCGCCTTCGCCCTGACGGCGCTGTTGCTGGCTGCCGTCGGGGTGTATGGCGCAGTAGCGCAATCGGTGACCCAGCGGACGCCGGAGATCGGGCTGCGCATGGCCCTGGGCGCTTCGCCGGCGGCTGCATTGATGTTGGCGCTGGGGCAGGGAATCCGGCTGGCGGCTGCGGGAATTGCCATCGGCGCCGCGGCCGCGGCGGTCTTGGCCCAACTGATGCGGAAGATGTTGTTCGAAGTGCAGCCGTTGGACCCCACGGCGTTCGCAGCCGCGGCCGTGGCGCTGGCGGCGTTTGCCGCGCTCGCGAGCTACGTGCCGGCACGCAAGGCCGCGCGCATCGACCCGCTGGAAGCCCTGCGCCGAGACTCGTAATGTGGCGCACGCCCGTGGCGTGCCGCGTTCACACTCGTGTGAACGCAAGGTGCTCTGCGCTCGCCCGATCCCCGGAACGAGCAGGCGGATGCTGCTACGCTTGCTTGTGCTGCAAAAAGATCGCGCGGCTCTCCCTAAATCGGTCGAACAGAAGCAGGCGTCCCCATGAGTGGGGACGCGGCACGCACGAGTGCGTGCGCCACGCGGAGTTATGCGAACTTATACTCGCCCGGCACCGGCAGCGGCGGCACGTCCAGCTTCATGTCGTAGTCGAATGCCTTCGGCTGCAGGTCCAGAGGAGAAGCCATCATCTGTTCCCAGGTAAGCTCCTGGCCGGAGTAAGCGGATTCGCGCGCCATGATACAAGTCATGGTACTTTCCGCCACCGCCATGCCATCGTTTATATATGGACCCTGGCCCCGGATGCTCTTCACCAGGGCGATGTGTTCCTGCACATACGGGTCTTCGCCACCCTTCGGTCCCATGTCCTTGCAGTTCGTGCGGCCACGCGTGCCGACGATCAACTCCGAGACATCCTGGTAAGTGGGTTTCCGGAACTGGCGGCAGTGACTCGACATGTGCACGCCGTTCGCATAAGTGAAATCGGCATCGATATGATCGTAGATGTTGCCGTAAAGTTCCGTGCGCGGCCGCCACGCCGCGCCGCCCGAGGCGAACACCTTGGCCGGGTGCGTGCCCATGAACCAGTTGATCACGTCGATATTGTGCAGGTGCTGCTCCACCACCTGGTCGCCGCACAACCACACGAAGGAATACCAGGCGCGATGCTGGAATACCATGTCCGACCACTTCGCATCGCGCTCCTTCTGCTGGATCACCGGCGTTCCGACCCAATAACCGTATGCCGCCACGATGTCGCCGATGGCGCCGTCGCGCACCCGGTTCCTGGTCTCCACATAACCGTCCTGGTGGCGGCGTTGCGCGCCCGACATCACAGTCAATTTCAGTTCTTCGGCTTTCTTGGACGCCGCCATCACCTTGCGCACGCCCACCGGATCGGTGCCGAACGGCTTCTCCGCGAAGATGTGCTTCTTGGCTTCCACCGCCGCCACGAAGTGCTCCGGCCGGTAGCCCGGAGGCGTGGCCAGCAGCACCACGTCGATGTCCGAAGCCAGCACCTTCTTGTAAGCGTCGAAGCCGATGAAGTGATGGTCCGGATCGACTTTCACCTTAGCGGCCACGCCGGTATACTCGGAATCGCGGATCTCGCCCAGCGACTTCTCCAGGTGGTCTTCGAAGATGTCGCCCATGGCCACCAGTTCCACGTTCTCGTTGCCATGCAGAAACTGTTGGGCCGCCGCGGTGCCGCGTCCGCCGCAGCCGATCAGCCCGGCCTTCAGCTTCTCATCGCCCGCGCCGCGCACCAATTCCGGCCGGATAATCGTGAATGCCGTGGCGGCCACGCCCGCCGCCGTGGATTTCGTCAGAAAAGACCTTCTGGAGATTTCGTTCGTACCGTTTTCCATGCTTTCACCTCGCTGGCCCTCACGTGGGGCTTTCAGGTGCGATTGTATCGTATTACCGTTAAAGCATGCCTAACGCGGTGGCGCTGAACCTGACCGCCGCGGTTCTACTCCCGCTCGCCGCGCTGGCCGCCGATTGCCGTTTCACGCTTGCGGACCAATCGAACTGGGCGGCCAAGGCGGGCTTTTACATGGACCTCGAGAACTCTCCCGCGGGGACGGCGAAGTTTTGCAAATTGAAGACCATGACGGTGGCAGTGGGAGTCGCCAACGGTTCCCAATGGCGGTTCATCGTCGCCAATCCCCGGTGGAAGCTCGATCACGACTACACAGCCAAGGCCGTGATCGGGCCCGCGCGCTTCGAACTGTACCTGGACGGGCGGCGCCTGGGTCACAGCGCCAGCGGATTCGCGGGCCTGCCGAACCGGGACCTGCTGGCGAACTCCGTGCCGCCGTGGGCGTCAGGCGCCGGCAATTATGTGCTGATGCAAAGTTCTCTGGAAGCGGCGGCCAGCGGCGGAGCCACGGTTTCGGAGACATTCGCGCCGGCCGCGCGGCCAGTGCCCCTCATGCTGCTCGCGCCGGCGTCCATCTCGCGGAACGTGCCGTTCCCATACGCGGCTGGTGCATCGTTGACCGTCACCGCCGTATTCCGCCTGACCGCCGCATCGCCGGATCCCAAGAGCTATGCGCCGTATGTGGATACCTACGGCCAGAGTATCCATGCCAGTTTCCCGGGGAAGATTCAGACGGACTCCGATCTGCGATCCGCCGCCGCCGAAGAGCAGACGAAGCTTGCCGCTTGGGGAATGCCGAGCGGCTACGACGCGTGGGGCGGCGTCCTCAACGCGGGCTGGCGGGATGCGGCCACGCGCTTCTTCCATGTAGTCCGGCACAACGGCGTGTGGTGGCTGATCTCGCCGGCCGGCAATCCCTGCTTCTACATCGGGCTGGACACCGGACCGCTCACCACGGGCAACAACACTCCCGTTACCGGCCGCGAATGGGAGTTCGCCGCGCTGCCCCCGCGGACTCCGCCGTACGACGCGGCTTGGAGTTCCGGGGACTGGGGCAATAGCGGAATCGCCAGCGTCTCGTTTGACACATGGAACATGATTCGCAAATACGGCAGCGACGCGTGGCGGACCACCGCTGCAAACCTCGCCGTCCAGCGCATGAAAGCGTGGGGATTTTCAGGCTTTGGCAAATGGGCGGGCGACGCCGGCAATTTGCCCATCCTGCCGGTGCTCGAAGGCTACCATGTGCCGCTGCTGAAGCGCCACGCCGACATCTTCGATCCCCAGGTGCAGGAGTTGTTTCGAGCCTCTTTGCGGCAGCAGATGCAAGCCCGCGTCAACGATCCGTTGATCCTGGGCTGGTCCTACGGCAGCGAGTACGACGAGATCGTCACGCCGGACGAGGTCGTCGGCATCCTCGGTATGAGTGGCGCCACGCCCGCGAAACGCGCGCTTCTGGACCATGCGCTGCACGCAATCTACGGCGGGAATGTGGCCGCGATGGCTGCGGCCTGGGGCGGCAACGCGACGCCCAAGCCGCCGTCCGCGGACATTGAGACGCTGCGCGAGTATTACGCGGATCGGTATTACGGCTTTATCTATCAAACGGTGAAGAGCATCGATCCGAATCATTTGTACTTCGGCTCGTGGATCGTCCCCGGATGGTGGGTCAATGCAGCCGATTGGCTACTGATGTCCGCGCATGTGGATGTGATTGGCTACGATCGTTACGCGCCCGCGTTCGAAGACAGTCTGCTGAGTAGTCTGGCGAAGTCCACCGGCAAGCCGATCTTTCTGGGCGAATTCTCGTTTCCACCGAGCTACAATCTTTCGCGCGGCTACCGGGCTTACGCCGCGGTGAGCGCTCGCGACGACGCCGATGCCGGCGCGCAGTATCGCGCCACCCTCGAGGCGGCTGCCCGCAACCCTTGGTGCGTGGGCGTGGCGTGGTTCGAATATCGCGATGAGCCGGTGTCGGGCCGCGGGTTGCCAGGTGAAACGGATCGCGGCCTGGTGGAAGGCGAGGACTACGCATTCGGGATGGTGGATGTGGCCGATCGGCCTAAGTACGACTTGGTTGAGCAGGTGCGGGCTAGTAATTTGGCCATGGCGCAGCGCCGATTGGCGGCGCCTTAGATTGAATGCCCCAAATGTGGGGCGGCCAATCTTGGCCGCAGCCGCCCTTTTGGGCGGCCAGAGCCGGCTGAAAGCCGGCTGCGGGCAGGATTGCCCGCCCTCCAGGAACTGGCTATCCGCCGATCGCGTACATCGGGCGCGGCGGCGCCACGAACCGCGACGTATTGATCTCGTGCCCTTCCCACTTGCCGGCCACGTTGCGGCGAATCAGCGCCGCGATCTCTTCGTCCGGCGCTCCGCCGCGCAGCATCCCCTTGACGTCGTCTTCCTCGATGGCGAACAGGCAATACCGCACCTTGCCATCGGCCGTGAGCCGCAGACGATTGCAGTTCATGCAAAACGGACGGCTCACCGAGGCGATGAAACCCACCCTCCCGATGCCGTCGGCGAATTGATATTCGAGGGCCGGCGCGCGCGGGTCCGCGTCCGGGATGGGAATCAGCGGCGCGATTTCCCGCGAGAGCGTCGCGACGATATCGCCTGCCGACAACACCTTGCCGCGCTCCCAAAGATGCTGCGCATCGAGCGGCATGAACTCGATGAAGCGCACTTCGAATCCGTTCTCGCGCCCGAAGCGCGCCAGCGGAACGAGATCCGGCTCCACCAGATTCTTCACCGCGACCGCATTCAGCTTGATGGGGCCAAAACCCAGCCGCTTCGCTACGGCGATTCCTTCGAGCACCTTATCCAACTCGTCGCGGCGCGAGATCTGGCGGAAGCGCTGGCGGTCCAGCGTATCCAGATGCACGTTGAGCCGCCGCAGGCCGGCCTCGTAAAGCGGCCCGGCAAGCTCCGCCAGTGCTACGCCGTTGGTAGTCAGGGCCAGATCGCGGATACCGGGAATCGCGGCCAGGCGCCGGATCAGCACAGGCAGATCCCGCCGCACCAAAGGCTCGCCGCCCGTCACGCGCACCTTATCGATCCCCAGCCCCACCGCGATACGCGCAAACCGCTCGATCTCTTCAAAGCTCAGGATCTCGTCGCGCGGGACAAACTTCACGCCCTCTTCCGGCATGCAATAAAAGCAGCGGACATTGCAGCGGTCGGTGACACTGATCCGCAGATTGGTGTGGATGCGGCCGAACGAATCGATCAGTGGGGAGCTATTCACAGGCAAACTGTCTCGGTGTCTTGATTCTAACAGACGCGGCCTTTCAGACGCGGCAGATTGACAACTGCCGGAACAGCGCGCGCAGGGCTCCGCCGCGATGGCTGACCGTCAGCTTGCGCTCCGGCGCGGCTTCGCCGAACGAGCAGCCAAACGGCGGATAGTAGAACAGCGGGTCGTAGCCGAATCCATGCGGCCCGCGCGGCTCCTCCAGGATTTGGCCTTCCACCGCGCCGCGAAACGTCTCCATTAAACGCCCGCCATTCACTAGAGCAATCACGCAGACGAATCGCGCGGAGCGGTCGCGCACGCCGCGCATTCTCTCCAGCAGCAGTTGGTTGTTGGCCTCGTCGGTGGCGCCCGGTCCGGCGAACCGCGCCGAATAGACCCCGGGAGCGCCGCCCAGCGCGTCCACTTCCAGGCCGGAATCGTCGGCGAACAGCAGCCCCGGCGCGCGTTGGCCGTAATACTCCGCCTTCAGGATGGCGTTGGCTTCGAAAGTGGCGCCAGTCTCTTCGCACGGCGGCATATCGGCGAGCCCGGGGACGGTCTCCACCTGGAAGCCGCCCTGCTGCGCCGCCAATTGGAATTCGCGCAGTTTGCCAGGATTGCCCGTAGCGCAGTACGCGGTCACGCGATGCGGACCACGCGCTTCTGGATTTCGACCAGCTCGGCGATGCCGCTCCGCGCCAGCGCCAGCATGCGCGCCATCTGCTCATCGTCGAACGCGTGGCGCTCGGCGGTAGCTTGCACCTCCACGAAGCGGCCTGTCCCGGTCATCACCACGTTCATGTCGACCGCCGCCTGCGAGTCTTCTTCGTAACACAGGTCGATCATCGGCTCGCCGCCCAGGATGCCCACGCTGGTGGCGGCCACATAGTCGATCAACGGCAGGCGCTTGATCATGCCGTACTTGACGCACTGTTGGAGCGCCAGCGCCAGCGCCACGAACGCTCCCGTGACGGAGGCCGTGCGGGTGCCGCCGTCGGCCTGCACCACGTCGCAATCGAGAGTCACGGTGCGCTCGCCCAACAGCGCCGTGTCCACCACGGCGCGCAACGAGCGGCCGATCAGGCGCTGGATTTCGTGCGTGCGGCCGGAGGGCCGGCCCTTGTTGACTTCCCGCGGGGTGCGCTTCATGGTGGCGCGCGGCAGCATGGAGTACTCGGCGGTCACCCACCCTTTGCCGGTTCCGCGCAGGAATTGCGGCACGGAATCTTCCACCGAGGCCGCGCACAGCACGCGCGTATTGCCCACCGCGATGAGTGTGGACCCTTCCGCGGTCTGCAGGAATCCGGAGGTGATTTCGACCGGACGCATCTGGTCCGGTGCGCGGTTGTCAGATCGCATATTTCATCACGAAGTAGAGAAAAAAGAGCACCAGAATGAAGCCCGAAGCCAGCAGGATGACGCACGGAAGACCGCCCTGCGGCGCGGCCCGGCTCTTCGATTTGCCTTTTGCCAGTTTGAACTTCGCCATCCTAAACGGCCGTCATAAGCGATGGTAGCATTGTGGGGCGGGCCTCCAGGCCTGCGCGGGGCCCCCAGGCCCCGCTCTTGCTCGAACCGCGACCGTAAGGGGATAACGGTAACAGATGACCCGCCGCTATTGGATTGTTCTCGCCCTCGTATTGAGCGCATGCAGCCAGCCTCCACGCACCGCCGCGACTCTGCTTCCGGCCAGCGTAAGCGGAGTCTGGCAACGGAAGTCGCTGCACGGCATACCGCCGCCGAAGCCCACCATCCTGCGCGCCTTCGAGGCGGACTACGAGGGCGCCGGCAAAGTAACAATCGATCTGTATGAAGCGCAAGGTTCCGGGACAGCCTTCGAGATGACGCAACATTGGCGAGCGGTCCCGAATACGGTGTTCTTCGATAAGGGCAGGTATTTCGTGGTGGTGAAGTGGGTGCAGGCGGACCGCAAAGCGCTTACCGCTTTCGTGCGCGGGATGCAGAAGGTGCTGGAGGAATGAGCGGACAGTTTCACGCGCGTAGATGGGAGGGACACGACTGCATTGGTGGCGGCGCTTTTCAGACGTGGGCGTTCTTTGTCCAGTTGACGTAACCGAGACTTCACGGGAGTAATCTCCCAGGGCGCCGTATCCGGAGCCGAAGCAACAAGTCCGACAAAACCAGCCAGGGCGGAGTCGCTGACCAAGGGCGTTTTGCGTGGATTCATGCTGCAGGATTTACGAGATGATTTCAGGAGCGTCGACGCAGACGAACCATATCCTGAGGCCGGTGGGCAGGCTGTGGTACTCTGAGACACTCCATGCCGTTGGATCTCGCTGACATCCGAGCACTCGTCGATACCGGCGAATTCCAGCAGTTCATCGGAGAAGTAGAAGGTCAGCACCTTGACGCCAAGAGCCAACCATACCTTTTCACCAGCGGCAACGACGCAAAACGAGAACTCGCGAAAGATGTAGCTGCGTTCGCCAACGCCGCCGGTGGATGCATCATCGTCGGAGCAGAAACCACCCTCTCAACCCTGCAAGCGGGCGAACAGATTACTGCGCTCAAACCATTTCCGGGAACGCTCTTTAGCCCGGACCAATACGCAAAAATCATCGCCGAATGGCTCTACCCGCAACCAAGCGAACTCATAATTAAGTGGTACCCCGACGGAAACATCCCGACGAGCGGCATCGGCCTCGTCTTCGTCCCCGAACAAAACGCAGCGACGAAACCCTTCCTAATCAGGCGAACCATCGGCGACAAAAAGACCACCGTGACCCTCTTAGGTTACGTGGAACGGCACGTTGATAGGACTGACATCATGTCTGTTGTCGCACTCCACCATGCGCTGCGCACTGGCATGAATCTCGAAGCAACGCTCCTCAGCCGCATCACCAATCTTGAAACACTTCTCCAGCGGCAACTAGCCAGCACACCTGTCCTCCGATCGAGCTCACCAACGCAAGTCGCCATCACGGCCAGACGCGTGGCGCGAATCCTCACGCAACCGCAGCTCAGCGACACCCGCACCCTTGTCACTATCGTCACGCCAGTTCCCCGTCGGAACTCCGATCGATCTTCTCGGACCATCCCAACAGCACTCGTCGCGCAGTCGAAAACCCACCCGAGCTTCGACCGCGCGGTTGGGGAATTCGGACCGGCGGGCCAGCACGGTTTATCGACGGCGATTTCATCCAGACCGAAGGCTTCCGCGAGGTTATCAACCTCTATCGAGACGGACAGCTCATAGTCGCCGTGCGCATTGATCGGGAGGGCCTCGCGTGGGCCGACAAGAGCGATAGCAGGATTCACCCCCTTGCATTCGTTGAATTCGTGACGAACACCCTCACCTTCTATCGCCTCGTTCTCGCCGACATGCGCATCACGCCACACGCTCTGAACCTCGAGCTTCGGCTTGGCAATCTTATCATTAACGCCGAGGGGACGTCACTGCCGGCGGGCGGGATAAACAATATCGGGTGGACATACGGCTCCAAACCCGCTCCCGCGGCAGCATGGTCGCGCACCGTCACTGTCGACGCATCCGCTTATGACCCCGCGCGGGCTTCGTTTCTCCTCCTTCGCGAAGCATACGTCTGGTTTGGGCACGCGGAGGAGGATATCCCCTACACTAGCGGTACAGGGGAAGCCCGGGTGATCGACACTGCGGCGATCGGCAGCATCCGATGATGTGGCTGGCCGTGTTAAGCCGCGATGCCCTCGTGGAGGCCGATCATGTCGCTTGCGAAAGCAGGAGGCCCTTGCCAATATGTGCCATTTTTGGCACAATGGAGTTTGATCGACCGCTCCAAGAAGCTCCCGGCGTTCTTCTACGAATCCGCCCACGGCAACCGGCCCGTACGGGAATGGGTCCTTGGGCTAACATTGGAAGATCGCAAACTGGTGGGCCGGGACATTCAGAAGGTCGAATTCGGCTGGCCGCTCGGCATGCCCTACTGTCGCAATCTCGGCAACGGCCTGTGGGAAGTGCGGTGCGACCTGACTGATGGAAAGATCGGGCGGGTGATTTTCTGCGTGGCGCGGGAGCGCATGGTGCTGCTGCACGGTTTTATCAAGAAAACGCAGAAGATGCCGGCCCGGGACCTGAGACTCGCGCTTCAGCGTATGAAGGAGGTGCTCTGAGATGGCAAATAAAAGGAAGGGTAAGGTTGGTTCATCCTTTGATGGTTTTCTTGCCGAACAGGGCATTCTGGAAGAGTGCGAGGAACAGGCCATCAAGCAGATCCTCGCCGATCAGATCAAAGCTGCCATGGAGAAGGATCGCCTCACCAAAGCGGCGATGGCCGTCCGAATGCAAACCAGCCGTAGAGCACTCGATCGTTTGCTCGATCCCACCAACACGAGTGTTACATTGCACACTCTTCAGCGGGCGGCTGTGGCAATCGGGCGTCAACTCCGGCTGGAACTTACCTGAAGCGGCGAATACCAGTGCGTCCGATTCCCGTAGCAGGCTCACCCGGCCAACGCTCTGCGACCAGTCTCGGCGGCGAACTGGTATACGGCGGGGAAGTCGTCCTTCTCGAGGTGATGCTCATCGAGAATCTGCTCCTCGGTCATTCCGGCGCCTAGCCATCCGAGGATGTCCCACACCGTGATGCGCAAACCCCGAACGCATGGCTTGCCGCCACGCTTGCCGGGCTCGATCGTAATCCTTGCGACTGTTGCCGACATTGTTCTGAGTATGACACGACTTGGCACGCGGCCCCGGCTGCGGGCAAATTGCCCGCCCCGCAAATCACCTGGTCGCATCGACCACCAACCACGCGTAACCGATACAGAAGCACGCCAGCGCGCTGAACCCCAACGCCTGGTTCCCCGAGTACTTGAGCCGGGTGTAGGAATCCGGCGCCGGGTTGTGCCGATGATGCTCGTAACGGAGCACCAGGAAGGTCATGAAGAGCACGCCGTAGATGATGCTCATGGCCACCATAAACATGGGCGAGGCGAAGGACTTCAAAGAGCGGCCGCTTGACTGTTGGACCAAGTTCGACGAGCCGACGAGCAGGACAATGGAGCCGGCCGCTATCCCCAGCATCAATTTGGTGATGTCCAGGTATATCGGAAGCAGCCCCTTCCCAAACTCGCCCTCCACCCCTCCGGGATCGAAGCTGAATGGCGCGGACTTCGTTCTCAGAAAGACTATCAGCCACACGACGGCGAACAGCCCGAGCGAGGTCGCGATTCCGGGAAAGCCGGGCAGGAGCATGCATTCAAGTATATTGGTTTCGTATGGTGTCGAGTGATTTCGGTTGACGGGGTTTCGAAGAGCTTCGACGGCAAGCGGCAGGTCACCGCATTGGAACAGATCGACCTGCAAGTGGCGCGCGGCGAGATGCTGTCGATTGTGGGGCCGTCGGGATCGGGCAAATCCACGCTGCTCAATTTGATCGGCGGCCTGGACCGGCCCAGCGCGGGCGAGATCCGCATCGATGGGCGGAATATCGCCAGCCTTTCCGACGACGACTTGACGCGCCTGCGCCGCGACAAGATCGGCTTCATCTTTCAGTTTTTCAATCTGCTGCCCAGCTTGAGCTGCATGGAAAACGTCGCCCTGCCCCTGCATCTGAAAGGCCTCCCGAAGCGCCAGACCACGGCCCGCGCGCGCGAGCTTCTGGATCTGGTGCAGCTCGGCCAGCGGCTGGATCACCTGCCCGACGAGCTTTCCGGCGGCGAACGGCAGCGCGTGGCCATCGCGCGGGCGCTGGCGTTCGATCCGCCGATCCTGCTGGCCGATGAGCCGACCGGAAACCTGGACAGCCACACCGGCGCGGAAATCCTGAAACTGATTCGCGACCTGCATGCGCGCCTGGGCGCCACCGTGCTGATCGTGACTCACGATACCGGCGTGGCCGAAAGCTGCGCGCGCATGGTCACGCTGTGCGATGGGCGCGTGGCGGGAGATGTGCGCCGATGATCCTGCTGCGGCTGATCAGTTGGCCTTACGCGCGCAAGCACCTGGTCCGCTGGGTGCTGACCATCGGCGGCATCGTGCTGGGCGTGGCCTTGCTGGTGGGCATGTACACGGCCAACCAGAGCGTGCTGGAAGCTTTCAACCGGACCGTCGAGCACATCGCGGGCAAGACGCAGCTTCAAGTCTCGGCGGGCGACGGCGGCTTCGCGGAAGAAATTCTGGAGCGCGTGCAAAGCGATCCCGATGTGCGCGCGGCGGCGCCGGTGATCGAGCAGGTGGTCGACAGCGGCATCAAGGGGCAGGGCAAGCTGCTGATCCTGGCGGTGGACATGACCGGCGACCGCAGCCTGCGCGACTACGATCTGGAAGGCGGCGACCAGGAAGTGATGGACGATCCGCTGGTCTTTCTGGCGCAGCCGGATTCGCTGATCCTGACGCGCGACTTCGCGGCGCGCAACGGCATCGCCAGCGGCAGCAAGCTGGCCATGAAAACCATGGAGGGCGACAAGCAGTTCACCGTGCGCGGCATTCTGCGATCCGGCGGCATGACCTCGGCGTTCGGCGGCAATCTGGCGATCATGGATATCTACGCCGCGCAGAAATTCTTCGGTATGGGGCGCCGCTTCGACCGCATCGATATCGGCCTGAAGGACGGCGTCGCGCTGGAACAGGGGCAGGCTTCACTGCGCAAGCTGTTGGGGCCGGGCTTCGAAGTGGACCCGCCATCCGGCCGCGGGCAGCACTTCGAATCGCTGATGGGCGTGTATACCATGACCATGAACATCGCCAGCCTGTTCGCGCTGTTCATCGGCACGTTCATCATCTATAACTCGTTCGCGATCGCGGTTACGCAACGGCGCGCCGAGATCGGCATCCTGCGCGCGCTGGGCGCCACGCGCGGCCAGATCCGCGCGCTGTTTCTGGGCGAAAGCGCGGTGGCGGGACTGGCTGGCTCGGCGGTGGGCATCGGCTTCGGCCTGTTGATGGCGCAAGGGCTGACGGCCAGCACCAGCGCGTTCATGGAAAACGTGATGGGCGTTTCGGCGAACGCGGACCACATGCTGGTGCGGCCGTGGCTGCTGGTGATGGCCGCCGCGGTGGGCGTGATCACCAGCATGGTTGCGGCTTTTTTGCCGGCGCGCAACGCGGCGCGCGTGGATCCGGTGAAGGCTTTGCAGAAGGGCCAATACCAGGTGCTATCGGCGGGCGAGAATAGCAGGCGGCGCACAGCGGCGCTGGCGGCCATTGCGATCGCGGCGGCCTGCATCGTTTTTGGGCGCTCGACCGCGGCCTTCTATGCCGGCTATTTTCTGGCGGTGCTGGCCATGCTGCTGCTCACGCCGGCGCTGTCGCTGTATCTTTCGAAGATGCTGCGCGGGCCACTCAAGTGGCTGCGGCCGGTGGAGGGCGCGCTGGCGGCCGATAGCCTGATTCAATCGCCGCGGCGCACGTCCGCCACGGTGGCGGCGCTGATGCTGTCGCTGGCGCTGGTGATCGCGCTGGGCGGCATGGCGCGGGCCAGCTACGTGAGCATCAAGGAATGGCTGGACAGCACCATGAGTCCGGATTTCTTCATCACTCCATCGGCGGTGATTTCGACGCGGACGTTTCACTTCCCGGACAGCATGGCGGATGGGCTGCGGCGGATTCCGGGAATCGCGGAGGTGCAGCCCGTCCGGGCGGTACGGATCGATTTTCATGGAAAGCCGGTGATGCTCGTCGCCATCGATGCGTTGGGCATCGCGCGGCGCACGCGGGGGCAGCGGGTGACGGCCGGAAATTTCGACGACATGTATCGCGCGTTGGCCGCGCAGCGGGGGTTCATCATCGCGGACAATCTGGCGCAGTTGCAGAAACTGAAGCTGGGAGAGATGCTGGAGATCGCCACGCCTGCGGGAGTCTTGCGGCTGCCCATCGCTGGCATTCTGCAGGATTTCTCGAATCAGTTGGGCACGATTTTCATCGACCGCGCGCTATACCGGCGGCTGTGGAAAGACGATGCGGTGGACGTGTTCCGCGTCTATCTGGCGCCGGGCGCGGCGGCCCCGGAGGTCAAGGGCCGCATCCTGGATCGCTTCACGCACGAACGGCGGCTTTTCGTGCTATCGAACAAGGAGGTGCGCAGTTACGTGTTACAAGTGACCGACCAATGGTTCGGCATGACCTACTTACAACTGTTCGTGGCGGTGCTGGTGGCCATTTTGGGCATCGTCAACACCCTGACGGTTTCCATTACGGACCGGCGGCGGGAGCTCGGCGTGCTGCGCGCGGTGGGCGGATTGCGAAACCAGATCCGCCATACTATCTGGATGGAAGCGCTGGCGATCGGCACGATCGGTCTGACGCTGGGCGTGGCGGCGGGGGCGGTGAATCTGTATTACCAATTAATCATTGTGCGGCAGAGCTTCGCCGGCATCGCGCTGGATTACACATTTCCGTTTGGAATTGTGGGGCTGCTGGTGCCGGTGATTCTGGGCGCGGCGTTCGGTTCCGCGCTATTTCCCGCGGAGAGCGCGGTGCGGAGTTCGTTGGTGGAGGCGCTGGAATATGAGTAACAAGTGGGACAGGACTCTGGCCTGTCTCTTACTGCTGGCCAGCTCCGCCGTGGCCGAAGACGCCCGCCAGATCGTCGCGGAATCGCAGCGCCGCGGCCGCGCGGATTCCCAGCGCTACGAAGGCTCGCTGGAAGTCATTAGCGCGAACAACAAGGTTTCGAAGAAGCGCTGGCAATCGGACAAGCTGGGCTCGTACGGCAACAGCAAGGCGATCATCCGCTTCACGGAGCCCGCCGAAGTCAAGGGCGTGGCGCTGCTGGTGGTCAATCACCCGGATCGTTCGTCGGATCAGTGGATGTGGACGCCCGCCATCGGGCGCGACCGGCGCATCGCGCAGCAGGATCGCTCCACGCGGTTCTTCGGCACGGATTTCAGCTTCGAAGATCTGGAGGAGCGCGACGTCGGCCAGTTCGATTTCGGCTTGCAGGGCGAGGAATCCATCGACGGCGCGCCGTGCTGGCGCATCGAATCGAAACCCAAGCAGGGCAAGACCTCGCAATACACTTCCTCGCGCGTGTGGATTCGCAAGGACAACTACGTCCCGGTGCAGTATGAGAATTACGTGAAGGACAAGCTGGTGCGCCGCCTGGTGGAGAAGGATATTCGGAACATCCAGGGGATCTGGACGGCGAGCCTGCTGGAGATGACCGACCTGGGCCGCAACAGCCGCACGATTCTGAAGCTGGAGAACGTGCGCTACAACGTGCCCATGAAGGACGACGATTTCACCGTGCAGGCGTTGCGGCGGCAAATGTGACGGGGAGGGTGCTGGGCGCTGGGTTCTGGGTGCTGGCCTTCGCGGCCGGAGCGTCGGGGCAGAGCTTTACGGAGCGCGGGTTCATCGAGACGGATTTCATCGGCTATCCGCAAACCGCGCCGAACGATAGCGGGCAGGCGATCGGCGAGGCGCTGTTCCGCTACGAGGCGTTTTACAAGCTGGATTCGGACTGGCAATTTGCGGGGGGTATCGACGCGCGCGCGGACACGCATGAGCAGGTGGATCGGGCTTGGGAGCTTTCCTGGGACGACCGCGAGACCAGGCGTCCGTCGTTCGAAGTGCGGCAGCTTAACGCCACTTATTCGAAGAAGAAGCTCACGCTTGTTTTGGGCAAGCAATTTATCCGCTGGGGCAAGGCCGACATCCTGAATCCTACTGACCGTTTCGCGCCGCGCGACTACCTGTCAGTGGTCGACAACGATTTCCTGGGCATCACGGCGGTGCGCGCGACTTACGGCGGGCAGTCGGACACCATCGACCTGGTGTGGGCGCCGCTATTCACGCCAAGCCGCGTACCGCTGCTCGACCAGCGCTGGAGCAACCTGCCGCCAGGCATCGCGCTCACCGAGCTGCCGCCCTCGTTTCCGGGTGGCTCGCAGTTCGGCGCGCGCTGGAACCACATCGGGGGCGTGGCGGAGTATTCGCTCTCATTTTACGACGGGCACAACAACCTGCCGCTGTTCTACTATCAGGAGACGCAGCCGCTGACGGCGGATGTGGAGCGCTACATCCGCAGATGCGCATGTACGGCGGCGACGCGGCCATCCCTTTGAAGGGAGTGACGGTGAAGGCCGAGGCGGCTTACTTCACATCCACCACCAAGACGGAGGATGAATACGGATTGTACGTGGTGCAAGTGGAGCGGCAGGCCGGCGAGTGGTTCTTCATCGGAGGATACGCGGGACAGGTTGTCACCGAGCACCGGTCGATTCTGGATTTCGCGCCGGACCGCGGATTGACGCGCGCGTTTCTGGCCCGCGCGGGCTACACCATCGACACCAACCGCAGCGTGGCGCTGGAGACGGCGGCGCGGCAGAACGGTCAGGGCGAGTGGGCCAAGCTCGAATACTCGCAGGCGTTCGGGGCGCACTGGCGCGCGACTGCGGCCTTCACTCTGATCCGCGGGGATGAGTCGGATTTTCTGGGCCAGTATCGGCGCAATTCGCACGCCATGCTGGCGCTGCGGTATAGCTTTTAACGAGCACCTGCATTGATTGGAAGGCGGCCAATCTTGGCCGCAGCCGCCTTTTAGGCGGCCAGAGCCGGCTGAAAAGCCGTCCCCAAAGGGGACCCCAGGGCAGGATTGCCCGCCCTCCAATTGTTATTTTGGTGCCCTGTGGAAACTCTCGGGCGGTCCCAAGTAGCTCGGTTTGAGGCCGCCTAAGTCGACGACTATCTTCTGCAGTACGATGCCGGGATCGACCATCCAGTACCTCAAAGTGTGGTAGCCGGAGCCAGTTAGCGCGTGAGTGGATATGATCGTGCGGACATTGTCCTTCACGGACTCCTCCCAATCGTGCAGCGAGTTTTGCGCCAGGGCATCGACGATCTGGGGCGGCTGATCGTCAAACGCGACGGCGAATCTCAGTCCGCGGCCCGGCACGAAGTTCAGCGTCGGCGCAATGATGGTGCGAACCTGCAGGGCGCCCGGATCGAACAGATACATGCGGTATTCGAGCGACGGAGAGTCCCGGGGCGATGTGACGCTGGCGGCGGTGCAGGGCAGGATGGTCATTGACGAAAGAGTCCGGCCGTAGTCGGCAATCTCTTCCCAGCGAACCGGGCCGGCATCGATCTTCTTCGTATAGTGCGCAGCTTCCATCGAAACGTAGCCATCCGATTCCACGAAACCCAGCAGCGTTTCCCGAGTGACCTCCCGCGGCCGAAACGACGCGACCTGGACGGTGACCGGATCCGCGCCGGCGCCGAAAATCTTCACAAGGCCTTCGGCTGCGCCTGCGGGAGCTTTGCTCCAATCCACGCTCACCCACAAGCCATCGTCCTTCCGGACCGTTCCGCGCGCTGTGCTCAGCACGATCCAGGGAGCGCTGGCGGCCGCTGAAAAGTCGAACGGCGCGCGGCCGCGATTGAATATCTCGATATACCGGCGGGGCCGGTTGAAAGCGTCGAACTGCAACAAGGCCGGGGAAACGCCCATCTTGGCCGCTTCTCCAACCTGGATGTCAGTCACTTCCGGCATCACGTTCGTGCGCGGCTCCTGCCAGCCGGTATAACCTATGTGCGTCTGATCCATCATGTGGTCCCACTTACCATTGGCCAAAATGTGGTTATAAGTGGCGGACAAGTCCGCATCCGCCCGAAACAACTCGCGGACGCGCGCGGCATAATCGTTGGCGCTGGCGCGGCCCTGGCTGGCATAGAGCCGGTTCCTGGCGGCCGCGATATACAGCTCGTTCACTTGGGCGCACGCCTTGGTGGGATACAGAACCAGTTCGAAAAATGCATCCTTGGCATTTTCGGGTAGCTTCCGGTAGATGTCCTCGGCCCGTTCCGTAAGAGTTTGCCATTCGGCCAGCACGGAATCCGCTTCCCCATAGTTCTCCAAGCTGTAGGTGCCCGGCTCCAAAAGCTCCGGCTTGCGCCTGCCATTATACTTCGTGTATTTGGAGACGATATCCGAAATTTCCGTTGCGTAGGTTGGGCCGAACTCGCGCTCCGCCCACAGCCTGCCGAATTCCGCAATCTTATCGTGCGGCCATCGTTGCGGATTCCAGGCCAGGCTCAGGAAATATTCGATGGGGAACTCCATGGGCTTGAGATCTCCCACGTTGACGATCCAGATGCGCCTGGCATCGTAGCGATACGCCAGATTCATCTGTTCCCAAACCTTAGCGATAGGGTTCGTATTGAGCCACTTGTAGTTGCGCGGGCCGCCCACATAGTCGAAGTGGTAATAGATGCCCGCGCCGCCGCTTCTCTTGCGTTCTTCAGGGGTCGGGAGCCGTCGCAGGTTACCCCAGTTATCGTCGCACCAGAGTAAGGTCACATCGTCCGGCACGCGCATCCCGGCCTCGTAATACTCCTGCACTTCCTTATAGAGCGCCCAGTCTTGCGGCACGCTGGACACATTGGGTCCCATGCGCTGCGCGATGATGGCCCGCTGGTCGGCGACAATCCGTTCCAGCAGCGCCTTGTTGGCTTCGATACCGCCGGTGGCGGCCATGGGGAGATCGCCATCGCCGCGCATGCCTATCGTGACGATGCTCTCGTAGGCTTTATTGCGCTCAATGCCTGCATCCCAAAACGCGCGCAGCACATCGGAGTTGGTGGCGTAATTCCACGGACCTTTGCCGTGCCGCTTCCATTCCTGCTGGGCGCGCAGCATGGGTTCGTGATGGGAAGTCCCCATGACGATGCCGTACTCATCGGCAAGCTTGGGATTGAGCGGATCGTCCTCGTTGAAGGCGCTGCCCCACATGGCGGGCCAGAGATAATTGCCTTTCAGGCGAAGCAGAAGCTCGAAGACCTTCACGTAGAAGTTGTGGTTGAAGCCTCCGTACTTCTCCCTGGTCCAGCCGGACAGTGAGGGGGCTTCGTCGTTGAGGAATATGCCGCGATATTTGATGGCGGGCTCGCCTTCGATGAATCTGCCGGGCTTCACGAACAGCGCGTCTTTGTGGGCCACGGGAACGTCTGCCCACCAATACCATGGCGAGACTCCGATCTGTTCGGAGACATCGTAGATACCGTAAATGGTTCCCCGTTTGTCGCTTCCGGCGATGACCAGGGCGCTGGTAACGCCTGGCAGCGGTTTCGGGACAGCCTGAATCAGGAACGATTCCCACTTACCCGCGATGGCGGCCGTATCGGTAAGGCGCTTGACTAGCGGGCTTTTTTCAACAGTGCCGATGACGATGGCGTGAGCGCTAAGCCCCGCGGTGCCGTGTGCGATGGCCGGTGTGCAGCCAGTGACACGGGCTATGTCGGCCTGCAGATCGCCGGCGGCGCGGATGACTCCGGCATAGTCGCCTGCATCGACGTAGATGACGGCACATGTTCCGGCCTGCGCGATGGGAAAGCTGCCCGGCCGCGCCGCAGTCTCCACGTAGCGGGGCTGGCCGAGCGCCAGCGCGGCGTGCGGCAGCAGGAACAGGCAAAGCTTGAATGGCTTCATTTGTCCAGAAACTCGTAACGCTGACGGTGATCGTCGGGAGCCGCGTGCGAAGCCGCGTCGAGATGCATTACCGGATAGCTTGCCTGGCTACTGTAGGCGGGCCATCCCGGTAAGCCGGTTCCGTTGGGATCGCCGCTTTTGGCGAAGTTCGCCCAATAGGTGGACATCAGGTCCGACAGAGCTTTGTCTCCCGGGCGCCAGGGCAAGTCGTGCGAAGCCAGCGCGCCGAAGACGAACTCGATCTCCGCCGAATGGTACGCGCCGCGCGGAGCGGCATCGGCGCCCGTCTCCGCATTCGCAGGCGCGGGCGGAGCATCGTCGAACTCATAGCGATAGAGCGTCGAGTTTCCGGTGGCGCCCTGCATCTCGAGCCACTTCCATGTGGAGAATGCGATGAATTGATCGCCCGCCAGATCCTGCGCGGATCGTTTGGCCTGCTGGTCGCTGTCCGCCGGATAGAGTTTCAGGAACTCATCGGCGCGGTCGCCGAAATGCTTGTGCGCGTACGCCACGAAATTCGCCGCGGTGGGGGCGTCTTTGCCGAAGATGCTCCCATAGCCCCCTTCATCGTGGTTCCATCCGGCCAGCAGCGGCACGTGACTCTGTTTGCCGCCGGCGTAGATTTCACGCACACTCTGCGGCAGGAAGTATCCATCGATATTCGGCGCGAACCGTATCTCGTGCTCCTTGGCCGCCGCGGCGAGAAGTTCGGCGGCCGGCTTGGCGCGCAAGTCCGCCAGCGAATGAGCGCCGATGGACTCCGCGAATTTCGCGTCCGCCTCTTCGCTCTGCGGCAGCGGCTTCAGATTGAGCACCGTGCCGAAGAAAGCGCCGCTCTCGCCGATGGCGCGCTGGAACAGGCCCTGCGCCAGCGGCGAGGCCATCAGCGCGCTGACGGAAAACGATCCGGCGGATTCGCCGAAGATGGTCACCTGGGCGGGGTCGCCGCCGAAACCGGCGATGTTCTTATGCACCCATGCGAGGGCCGCCACCTGGTCGAGCAGTCCGTAGTTTCCCGCGGAATCGTGGCCCGACTCTTTGGCGAGTTCGGCATGCGCGAAGAATCCAAATACATTGAGGCGGTAGTTCATGCTGACCACCACCACGCCCTTGCGCGCCAGGTTCTCGCCATCCTGCCGCGGCTCGGAGGCGGCGCCCGCCGCGAAACCGCCGCCATAGACCCACACCATCACCGGCAGGCGCGCCTTCGCGGATGCGGCGGGCGTCCACACGTTGAGGTAGAGGCAGTCTTCGCTGGGACCCTTGTCCCGGAAAACCATGTCGTTATAGATGCTCGCTTGCATGCAGCGGGGACCGAACTCCACGGCTTCGCGGACGCCTTTCCAATCCGGCGCGGGTAGGGGCGCCTTCCAACGGAGCGCGCCCACCGGCGGTGCGGCGAACGGAATGCCTTTGAACGCGGCCACGCCGTTGTTCACTACGCCCTTCACGCGGCCGGTATCCACTCTTACGACGTCCGGGACGGCGGCGGGCGACACGGTTGCCGCTAAGCAGAACAGAATCAGCTTACGATGCATGCCTAATACTGTAACGCTTGTGCGGCCGGGCTATCAGGTTTGACTTTGCCCGGCCGGCCGTTAGTAACCGCTTCCACTGTGGAGTGGGAGATGTCCCCAAAAGGTCCCAGTGTGCTGTCCCGGGTAGTGGTGCTTTAGCGTGGCGATGAGGCCATCGGCGTGGTGCGCGGTCGGGCCATGTATCCGATCACTTCCCCGTATGATCGCCCGTTTACGTCTTCCGGCGTCTTGTGGACGACATCCGTAAAATCCCCAAGTTTGCTTGTCCAGTGCCCACAGGACAATTGCAGCGCGGCATGTGTGGGTCTAATTTTCCCGTTGTCCTTTTCCCCATAAATGGCGACTTTTTCGATTCCATCCTCCAGGTCACCATTAGCGCACGGCGTGTATCCGACAGTCCTATACACTTGGATCACGACGGACATCGTTCGTTGACGGGGAACGCCAGCGGGCCAATAATACCCGGCCTTTATATCCCATCGTCGGTGGTTCTCGCCTGCGGCCCACGCTATGCAGTTGTATTGTTCGGTCGGACGGCTCGTTACAAAACAGTTGTCGAGTTCAATTAGGCGGGGAAGGTCATCAGGAGGCCAATCAGGCAACATACTCCAACTTTGACCCCCAGATGAGCCAAGCGTTCGCCATTTTCAAGATATTCCCTGCGTCCGCCTCGGCGACAGGATTCTCCCCGGTTATGACGTGGAGTGCCCAAAACCAATGGTCCGGTTCGTCGCCTTCATTTTTAAGTTCTGCAAGTATGAGCGGAACTGCGGCATCGCCCATTCCCATGATCTTATGGTACGAAGGGCAATTGACGATATCGTCTGTCCACGATGAAGTCGTTTTGCGTTCGGCTCGCCATTGCGCCACTAGCGATTGGAACTTGACTTGGTCCGCCGCAAGCTTGACCTGTTCCGCCGCATCCTTGTCCACGACTAAAACCACTGCTTCCGAGCAAGACGCGACTATTTGGGTGCATTCGTCGGAATCCGTAGAGATTTCGGCGTCGCATGGTTGGTCGGCCACTTGAAGTGCCAAGTAGACCGCAAGCACGACAGAAAAGCACTTGGTCTGGATTAACTGGTAAGGGCGTCCCATATCATTGCACCTGCCCGGCTGTACCGGCTGGTCTGCGAAGGCGATCCGGGACGTTTACGATATTCGCCACAATTTGCGTCTTGAGCGCATATATCGGATTACCTTGCTGGTCCCATTTCCCATCGGCACGAACTGCGCCGATGACGCTGGCCTTGACGCGGAGAATAGTCCCGTCCTCAAGCGTCACCTCTGTCCATTTTTCGGTGGATTCGGAGACCTGCACATCAAAGCCATCCTGCAATCCAGGAAGCGGCGCGATTGGCACTTTCACTCGTCTTTCTGGTATAAGCAGTCCTTCCTTCCTTATCGGCTGATACTATCATTTTCCTGCGGGTTCTGGGGGCATGGCTCGTTTCTTGCGTGCCCACCGGGCTTGCACGGCGTTCCGAGCGCTTTCGCTCCGTTGCTCGCCTGTCATATTGGCCGCTCTGGCGTGGCCGTCCTTGGCCCCGCCCCGTTTTCCCATCTTAACGAAAAAGTCCCGCACTTCGGGCGGCAGTTTCTTTCTTGGCATACTGAGAGCGGCACTTGCGCTCCACTTCGCATACTACAATTTCTGCCGGGTTCACAGCAAACTGCGCGTCACTCCAGCGATGGAGGCGGGTGCTGCTGATCCGGTGTGGAGCGTGACCGATCTTCCCTTAGCGGCCTAGACAATGCGCAACAATCTGGCATTATTGTCTGATTGGCAATCAATGGATCGTATGCCAGTATGGAGCCACTGAAGTTAGACGGTTCGAAAACAAAATATGCGCCGTCGGCGATCTGCTCAATTTTTTGGTAAGGCATCCGTCCCTCCAAAGAAAAACTGTTTAAGTTTGTCGTTTTGCTCATCATTGAGCTTGGCTATTTCGCTTACCTGTTTCGGCTCCAGTTCTCTGAAACCTTCAGCGGCTTTCAGGGTTGCAATGCGTATCGGTCCGCCAACTTTTGGATCTTGCGTTGCCGTCTCCGCTATTAGGTATGCCGCTAGGCGCACAAGATTGTCCACTGTCATTCCGGGGTTGTAGAGCCGGTGTGATAGGTAGATAGCATATTGCGGGACCCCGGACATCATATTGCCGTTGGCGGACAGTTGGGGAGCGAAGTCGAGTTGACTGGTAAGCAGGTACGTTCGTGGCGTCATGGAATCATTGCCGTGGGCCTTGTGGAACCCGGCCAGTATCAGGTTCAGCGCGGGTCGTTCTTCGAGTTTAAATTTCGCAAACCAATCGTCGTACCGCTTCCTCACAATCTCCCTGGACTTGGTGACGATCTTATCGACTTCTTCCTGCGGAGATTGCAGAAATTCCGTGCGCAATTCATCCACCAACTTGAGAGCGATCTCTGACGCTCCAGAAATCCCTATTCCACAGGTTTTTGTCAACTGGAAAAGCTTCGTATTGCTGTCGTTTATGGCCGTCAATCCCCGAGGATCACCAATCGTCGCCCGGCTGTCCGCTGCCAATACCGATCCATCGGCACCTTGCAGCGCCACAATTAGGGTCATCTAACGACGAAGTCTCCAGGCTTATACACTACCACAATCCAAATGTCAAGGAGCGTTCGCCTGCCATTCGCCGTGTTCTCCATCGGCTAGGCCAGACCCCGAATTTTTGCAGATTGCAATATCCAACCTAAAACACCACCATCCTGTCCCGCTCAAAACTTGACAATGATCGAAGAAGTGCGACCAGGGGGTCGCGCGCGGACGAGGGCGTCCGCCCCACTTGGGGCACTTGCCATGACAGGATACTGGCTTGCTCGTCCATTCGCCCGAACTCCTCGCCTGAGCGTTCCGAGGCGCTCCATTTCTACTTTGAGCTTACACTCGCGGAACGTTATCTCCGGTTTGTCCAAAACGCGAAGTCCCACAAAACAGGCCGAATATACTTCCCCTCGGACTGTAACTGACTGAGGTTTCTTCAGCTTGCGGTGTGCCGGGGTGGTACCTGCGAGCCTATGGTGGGGCCGCAAGCTGATGAAACCGGTCGGTGAACTAAACCGCAAGCCAGTGCCGGTTCTTTATTGGGGTTTGTTTGGCGGCGAGGGATCTAGTAGGGGCCAAGGAGCTGGG
>Ga0302324_100004843_pt1 | contig 29688 bp, 25 predicted proteins | sample Palsa_T0_1_FD_201949 | JGI IMG/M metagenome (GOLD analysis project Ga0302324, IMG submission 201949) | Peat permafrost microbial communities from Stordalen Mire near Abisko, Sweden - Palsa_T0_1 | ecosystem: Environmental > Terrestrial > Soil > Palsa > Peat permafrost | place: Sweden: Abisko...
CGGGCGCGCAAAACTTGCTCGCACTGCTGTGCAAGGGCGGATACGGTGATGGAGTTCGCGTGCTGGCGGCGCCGTGCGTCGGGCGCTGCGATACGGCCCCGATTGCGGTCGTCAATCAGAATCCGATCGATCGCGCAACCGTCGCCGATGTCGATGCCGCGATTGAAAAGAAAGCGCTCACCGCAACCGTGCCGGACTACATCGGCTTGGATGCGTACGTTCGTGACGGCGGCTATCAAACGCTCAAAGATTGCGTCACGGGGCGCCGCACGGTCGACGATGTGATTGCGACGATGGACAGCTCCGGTTTGCGCGGTCTCGGCGGTGCAGGCTTTCCTTCCGGCCGCAAATGGAAGATCGTCCGCGCTGAAGCAGCGCCGCGCCTGATGGCGGTCAATATCGACGAAGGCGAGCCGGGCACATTCAAAGACCGTTTTTATCTCGAGCGCGATCCGCATCGTTTTCTCGAGGGCATGCTGATTGCCGCGTGGGCCGTCGGCATTGCCGAGATCTACATCTATTTGCGCGACGAGTACGCCGCCGCGCGCAAGATTTTAACCGACGAACTTGCGGCGTTGCGCGCGAACGCGCCGGTCGAATTGCCGCCGATCCAGCTGCGCCGCGGCGCGGGTGCGTACATCTGCGGCGAAGAGTCGGCGATGATCGAATCGATCGAAGGCAAGAAAGGCATGCCGCGCTTGCGGCCGCCGTATGTCGCGCAAGTCGGCGTGTTCGGCCGGCCGACGCTTGAGCACAACATGGAAACGCTGTTCTGGGTACGCGAAATTCTCGAGCGCGGCGCGGATTGGTTCGCCGGACACGGCCGGCACGACCGCAAAGGCCTGCGCTCGTTTTCGGTGAGCGGCCGGGTCGCTGAACCCGGCGTGCATCTCGCGCCGGCCGGTATCACGATTCGCGAGCTGATCGATGAGTACGCGGGCGGCATGTTGCCCGGCCATACATTTTACGGTTATTTTCCCGGCGGGGCATCGGGCGGCATCTTGCCGGCGTCGATGGACGACATCCCGCTCGATTTCGATACGCTCAATACGTACGGGTGTTTCATCGGCTCGGCGGCGATCATCGTGCTGTCCGACAAGGACAATGCCAAGAGCGCGGCGCTGAATATGCTGCGATTCTTTCGTGAAGAATCGTGCGGGCAATGCACGCCGTGCCGGGTCGGTACGGCCAAAGCCGTTGCGCTCATGGAACGCGACGATTGGGACCGTGAACTTTTGACCGATCTTTCGACGGTGATGAACGATGCGTCGATTTGCGGTCTGGGTCAAGCAGCGTCAAATCCGTTTCTTTGTGTCTACAAATATTTTCCGCATGAGGTCTCATAGATGGCGATCGCTCCCAACCGTTTGAAAAACGGTACGCGCAACGGTCAAAAACCAGCGGTGACTTTCTCGCTCAACGGCGCATCGATCGCGGCGTACGAGGACGAGACAATCCTGCAAGCTGCCGACCGCAACGGCGTCGAGATTCCACGTCTGTGCTACAAAGACGGTTACCGGCCCGACGGCAACTGCCGCGTCTGCATGGTCGAAATCGAGGGCGAGCGCGTCCTTGCGCCGTCGTGCTGCCGCCGGCCGGCCGAGGGCATGAAGGCCTCAAGCACAAGCGACCGCGCGGTCAAATCGCAGAAGATGGTCGCAGAGCTACTGCTTACCGACATGCCGGGCCAGGGCGCGTCGCCCTACCGGATCGCATCGGAACTCGATGTGTGGGCCGGCAAACTCGGTGTGACCGCGCCACGCTTTCCGCAACGGCACGGGGCCGCGCCCGACCTCTCACATCCGGCGATGTCGGTCAATCTCGACGCCTGCATTCAATGCGGACGTTGCGTGCGCGCGTGTCGCGAAGAACAAGTCAACGACGTGATCGGTTACGCTTGGCGCGGTGAGCACGCCAAGATCGTCTTCGATCTCGACGATCCGATGGGTACGAGTTCGTGCGTCGCGTGCGGTGAATGCGTGCAAGCGTGTCCGACCGGCGCGCTCATGCCGGCCAACAACGTCGGCCTGGTCGTACCGGACAAGACCGTCGAGTCCGCTTGCCCGTATTGCGGCGTCGGTTGTCTGTTGACGTATAATATTAAAGATAACAAGATTCTCTATGTCGAGGGACGCGATGGTCCATCCAACGCGAGCCGGTTATGCGTTAAAGGCCGCTTCGGTTTCGACTACGTACACAACCCCAGTCGCTTGACGAAGCCGATGATCCGCAAAGCCGATTCGCCCAAGACGGCGGCGCTCATGGATCCCGACGACATGTGGAAGAACTTCCGCGAGGCGACCTGGGACGAAGCACTTGATCTCGCCGGCGGCAAGTTACGTGAGATTCGCGAAACGCACGGCCCGAAGGGCTTAGCCGGTTTCGGCTCGGCCAAGGGCAGTAACGAAGAAGCCTATCTGTTCCAGAAATTGGTGCGCGTCGGTTTTGGAACGAACAACGTCGACCATTGTACGCGCTTGTGTCACGCGTCCTCCGTTGCAGCGCTGCTCGAAGACGTGGGTTCGGGTGCCGTCTCGAACCAAGTGGAAGATGTGGCGCTCGCCGACGTAGCGATCGTCATCGGTGCCAATCCGACGGTCAACCATCCGGTCGCGGCCACGTTCATGAAGAATGCGGCGAAGAATGGAACCAAGATCATCTTGATGGATCCGCGACGGTCCGACCTGTCGCGCCATGCGACGTATTTTCTGCAGTTCAACGGCGATACGGATGTCGCACTGCTCAACGGTCTGCTCAATGTCATTATCAGCGAAGGTTTGGCGAACGAAGCGTTCATTCGCGATCGCACGGAAAACTACGAAGCTCTCAAGACCAATGTCGCCGAGTACACGCCCGAGAAAGTTGCACCGATCACCGGTATTTCCGCCGACGTCATTCGCGAGGTTGCGCGGCTCTACGCGACGGCCAAAGCAGCAATTATTTTCTGGGGCATGGGCATCTCGCAACACATCCACGGTACGGATAATGCGCGCTGCCTCATTTCGCTGGCGCTGGTCACGGGGCAAATCGGCCGGCCGGGAACCGGATTGCATCCGCTGCGCGGCCAGAACAACGTGCAAGGCGCCTCGGACATGGGACTCATTCCGATGATGTTTCCCGACTACAATCGTGTTGACAACGAGGCTGCGCACAAGCGATACGAAGCGTTGTGGGAAGCGAAGCTCGACCCGAAGGCCGGACTCACCGTTACCGAAATCATGGACGCCGTACACGCGGACATCATCCACGGCATGTACATCATGGGCGAGAATCCGGCGATGTCGGATCCCAACGTCGAACACGCGCGCGAAGCGATGGCAAAGCTCGATCATCTCGTCGTGCAAGACATCTTTTTCACCGAGACCGCCAGTTACGCGGATGTGATTCTGCCGGCATCGGCGTTCCCCGAGAAGACGGGAACGTTCACGAATACCGACCGGCGCGTGCAACTCGGACGCAAAGCGCTCGATCCGCCGGGCGACGCGCGCCAGGATCTCTGGATCATTCAGGAGATCGCGCGGCGCGTCGGCCTGAATTGGAACTATGCCGGTCCAGCCGAGGTGTTCGCCGAGATCCGCAAAGCGACGCCGAGCATGGCCGGCATCACCTGGGAGCGCCTCGAGAGCGAAAGCTCGCTGACCTATCCGCTCGAACATGAAGGCGACCCGGGCGAACCGATCATCTTTATCGATAATTTCCCGCGCGACGGCGGTCGCGGCCTCTTTGCGCCCGCGGCGTACACGCACGCCGATGAAATGCCCGATCCCGAATATCCGTTTATCTTCACGACGGGCCGCCAACTCGAGCACTGGCATACGGGCTCGATGACCCGGCGTGCAAGCGTGCTCGACGCGCTCGAGCGCGATCCGGTCGTGAGCATTCATCCCGACGATTTGGCGGCACTCGGCGTTGAGCCGGGCGGCGTGATCACCGTCGCATCGCGCCGCGGTACGCTCACGGCATACGCGCGCGTCGACCGCGGCATGCAGCGCGGTACGCTGTTCATGCCGTTCGCCTATAACGAGGCGGCCGCGAACTTACTCACCAACGACGCGATCGATCCGTTCGGAAAAATCCCGGAGTTCAAATTCTGCGCCGTGAAACTCAGCCGCGGCGAACGCGTCGCCGCCTCGATTCTCTAACAAGCGCGCACACAAGAAAAGGCCCGTGCTCCGCACGGGCCTTTTCTTCTCGCTGTGGTCTGGCCTACATCGGGGGCGGAGCGGAGAACAGCTTGGCAACACTCCCGAGACTCACCCAGATACCCCAGATCAAGGGTATTCCGACGAAGAGCCAAGCCACAATCAGCTTGGGCGTGTTAGACGAGTCTGTAACGTTCGTACTCATGTCGTTACTCCTTACGCCGTTTGCGCTTTGGTCTCGACGTAGTGGCGTTCACCGACGGCCGTGACCAGGTAGTTGCAGATGAAGCCGATGACGAGCAGCACCGCCATGACATACATCGTCGTGGAGTACGCGTCGGCTTTTGCAACGCCATGAGCGATCTGGTACTCGCGAATGTAGCTGACGAGCACCGGACCCGCGACGCCCGCCGCCGACCAAGCCGTGAGTAACCGGCCGTGGATTGCGCCGACCTCGATCGCACCGAACATGTCCTTAAGATAGGCGGGGATCGTTGCAAAACCGCCGCCGTACATGGTCAGGATGATCACGCACGCGAGCACGAACAGCCCGATGCTTCCCATCGCTCCGAACGTTGGAATGAGCGCATACAGGACGGCGCCGAGTGCGAAGAAGATCATGTAGGTGTTTCTGCGCCCCATGAAATCCGACAGCGAGGCCCAGAAAATGCGTCCAGCCATGTTGAACAGACTGAGTAAGCCAACGAAGCCGGCGGCAGCGGCGGCGGACAATGCTGTTTGTGCTGGTGTGAGATGCGGAAAGCGTCCCGGGAACATTTCCTGGATCATCGGCGACGCTTGGCTGATGATGCCGATTCCCGCCGTAACGTTGAGGAAAAGCACGCCCCACAGCAGATAGAACTGCGGCGTGCGGATCGCTTCACTGGCAACCACGTTCTTATTCGTGATGCGCTTTTCTGAAGCCGCCGGCGCGACGTAGCCGGCCGGTTTCCAGCCGGGCGGTGCAACGCGCACGATGAACACGCCAACCATCATGAACAGGAAGTACACGATGCCCATCGTGAGCATCGTTTCGGTAACGCCGGTCGACGTCGGAGTCGAGAAATGCTTCATGAGCTGGACGGCCAGCGGAGCGCCGATCAGCGCGCCGCCGCCGAAGCCCATGATCGCGGTGCCCGTCGCAAGACCCGGGCGATCCGGAAACCATTTGATCAGGGTCGAGACGGGCGAAATGTAACCGATGCCCAGACCGATCCCGCCGATGACCCCGTAACCGAAAAAGATCAACCAGAGATTGTGTATCGCAGCGCCGCCGCTCGCGACGATAAAGCCGCCCGCAAAACAGAGCGCGGAGGCGAACATCGCTTTGCGCGGTCCGACATCTTCGACCCATTTGCCTAAGAACGCAGCGGCCAGGCCGAGAAAAACGATCGCGATGCTGAAGGTCCAGGTGACTTGCGCGATCGTCCAGTCGTTCGGGGCGCTGGCGCTGATACCGAAATAATGCGAGAGCGGTAAATTAAAAACGCTCCATGCGTAGGCTTGTCCGATGCAGAGATGGATGCAGAGTGCCGCGGGCGGAACGAGCCAGCGGCTAAAGCCGGGCCCCGCGACGGTGTGTGAGCGGTCGAGAAAATTCGCAGCCAAGTGTCTCTCCCTGGTTGCGCCCGGTAGGGGCGCCGGCGGAACGTACTACGACAGAACACGGGCCGTCCCAAACCTTGGAATCCATTCCCGGGGTGGGGCCCGCAGACCGAAGTTATCTTCCGCTCGTACGTTTGTCGTAGCCCCATGACCTGCGTGGCCGAGCAGGACGAGCGGGAGATGCCACGACAGCGCGAACTTTCCGCTATCGTGAACACCCGCGCCCGGTTCCTAGCGATCGTCGGCGGCGTCCTCGCTCTCGGTGCGAAGCGCCGGGAGGATCCAGGCTGGCATCACGTGCATGGCACGAACGGTCTCACGCTCTCGACGACGGCTCCGCTTGAGTTCGCGGTTACGCTCTTAGATGGAACGCCGTTTCGGCTGTCCGATCACCGCGGGACGCTCGTTGTGCTCAACCTGTTTGCAACGTGGTGCGGCCCGTGCCGCGCCGAGGAGCCCGATGTTGCAGCGTTCGCTGCGGCCCATGCGAGCGATACGATCGTGGTGAGTGTCGACATCGGTGAGACCCCCGAACACGCACGCGAATTTCGCGGCGCGTTCGATGTCACGTATCCACTCGCGCTCGACGAATCGCAAGCCGCCTTCAAAGCGATCGGCATGAAAGAATATCCGACCACGCTGTTCATCCGGCCCAGCGGCCGGCTCGCGTGTGCTTTCGTCGGTCAACTCTCGCGCGCCGATCTCGAAATCGAACGCACACACGCGCTAGCGTAAAATCAATGCGCCGCGGACGGCGATGCGATCGGCGACGCCGCGACGCACGGCGGCGTTTCGATCAGTAGTTTAAGCCCAGGCCCGATCGTCTGCGGCGTCGGTTGCGGCGTTGGTGCGAGGGTCGGTTCCGGTGTCGGTTCGAGAGTGCGCAGCGCTGCCGGTGCAATGGTCGGGCCCGGCGTCGGGCGGGCGCCGCGTCTCGATCGGCCCGGCGTCGGCGTCGGCGCAGGCGTGGGTGCCACCGTCGGAACGGGTGTCGGCTCGGGTGTGGGCTTGGGTGTCGGACATGCAACGGCGTCGGCGTAATAGTGTTCGGTGAATCCGATTGCAAGATTCTTCTTGATGATTTTGCCGAAGTACGAATCCGGAAACCGGGCGACGATCCGGTTCATGTACGTCCACGCCTCTTCCTGATTCGCTTTGAGCCAAATGCGTTTGTCAATATCGATTGCAAGATAGTACGTGCGCGCAAGTTGAGGATCGCGCGGAAAGTGACCGGCCCAATCGATCAAAGCCTCGTCGGCCAATGCGATTTTCGTAGCGATCGCGGGATCGGCGGTATGATCTCCGGCGCTGACCGACGCGTCGCGGAATGTGTTGTTGATGCCGAGAAAACTCAGCTTCAGCCGTCCGAAATAGCGGTCGGCGGGCGCTGCATTGTTGAATTTCTCGCGCTCGTGCTGTTGATACTTCGAGAGCACGGGCGTTGCCGTCGGCGACGGTTGCGGAGTTGGCGCCTTCGCCGGGGCGCCGGCGGCGATGAGGACGGAACTAAAAAGAGCAAACCACGGCGCAGCAACGTTCATCGAGCACCAGCTTTTGGTTCCGGCGCCCGTACTCTTGCGAACCCGAGCGTGGCCTTACTCGCTTATACGCGCGTTACAGACCCACCGTGCGGCCGGCGAAACCCGCTGCATCGAAGTAGCGCGTCGATCCGACTTGCTGCAGATTGAGGATCGTTACGAGGCCGCCGTCACTGGCCGCCGAGCGCAAGACATCGCGCCGAAACTCCGGCATGTTGCCGCCTTTAAGCGCTTCGGTCATCACGCGCCCAACGAGCTTGCCCTTGGCGGGAACGGTTAAATGCAGCAGTTTTGCGACGGTCATTCCGACATCGGCATTGCTTACCGGTGCGGTGTCCGTAAAACCCGCTTTAAAATCCGGACCGATCGCGGCCATGAAGTTCGCGGTGTCTGCGCGACTGAAGCTGCCGTGCATGCCTTGACCTTGCTGCAAATTTGAATCGGCAACTTCCACCGTGCAGTTTGTTTCGATCGCGCAGCCGGTTGACGACGAGCGGAAATTGACGACGATGGACGGCACGGGCGTCAGCGCCGCTCCGAGTAGATTGATGGCAGAAATCGGCAGCGTGCCGGGAATCGATCCGAGCCGGTCATCGACAAAGACGCCGCTGACATAATCTTGCGCGAGCAGCGCCGATACGACCCGCGGCGCGAGCATCGTCGCGTTCGCTTGCGGCAAGTAGACGAGATCCGATCCGCCGTTCGCCGCGACGACGACATCGGGCTTACTGCTGTCAAAACCAATGAGTCCGTTACCGCGTGACGGATAGCGCCCTTCAATATCCGGATGCACGACGGCGTCGTCGCGATCCGGGTCGGAAACCGGCATCGCAAGCGCGTGTGCAATATCGAGCGCGAGAAAGCCCGGCGGAAGAAAATGCGTGGGAACATCGGCAAACGTATATTGCGCGGCAGATGAGGTCATCGATTGTTTGGAAATCGTTGAGAAGCCGTGATCGGCCGATACGATGATATCGGTCGTGCTCTCGAGTCCCAATGCGCGCACGGCTTCGCGAATCTGGCGCAGATCGTTGTCGGCGTTCTTGATTGCCGCGAACGATGTCGGGCCGTTGATCCCCGGGGTTAGCGTGTTGAGGCTATCGCCTTGATTGTGCTGCGTACCGTCGGGATCGCGCGACCAGAACACCATGACGAACGGCGCGTTCTTCGCTTGTAGTGCGGGCAGTACAACTTTCGTCGCGACATCGGCAAAGAATGTTTGTTGGACGATATTCGCTTGCAACGTTCCGGGTGTCGTTGCGGTGCCGGATGGCGCATTGGCGCCGCGTCCCGGTGTCTTATCCGTTTGCGTCACGGCTTTTATCTGGGCGAGAATAGCGGGGTCGACCGGCAGGCCGCCGTCATTCCCCGTTGAGTCATCAATCACGATCGTTTTGCCGGTTCGCTCGGTAACGTCAAAAATCGCGACCGGGCCGACTTTACCGATTGCCGCCGTTCCGTAGCCCGCTACGCGCGCGGCGGCCAGCACGGTTTCTTCGTCGAGATAACTGCCGCCGAAGTGTTCGTCGATATCACCGAGAACCGCGTCGTTTTCGATAAACGGCGTGACCGAAAGCCGAGCGGCCGACACTTTGTATCCCGTGAATATCGTGTTGGAGAAATCGCCCGTATCGCCGAGAAAATGGCCGGTCGACATTCCCGACGCGTTGGCCGTGGTGAACGTTGGAAACAGCGAATGCGAGTTCGCGAAGTTGACACCCCCGCTGCGAATCGCCGCCATTTCGGGCGCCAGCGTCGAGTCAACGATGCGCGCGCGCAGCCCATCGGGTACGAACAGGATCACGTTGTGGGCGACGGCCGGTTGCGAGGCAAGGCGAGTCGGAAGCATCAAAAAGGTGCCGCCGGCGAAAGCCAGCGCCAGCGCAGCCGCTGCGCGCGAAAAGTGCATGTGCATACGGACGTAGCCTATCAACGTCACCTTAAGATTCTTTTAAGGTAGCTACGCCGCCGCTCCGGCGACTGCGGCGAGCGATCCAAGGGCTGCTGCCAAAACCACGACGACCCACGGCGGCAGCTTCCAAATCGTGATTAGCGCGAAGGCGACAAGCGCGATCGCGATACGCGCAGGAAACGCGCTCAGCGATGTCAGGATCGGGGAGTATAAGATCGCACCGAGCAGTCCGACGACACCCGCATTTGCGCCGCGCAGTGCACCGCCCATTGCCGGCAGCGACCGTAGCGCACTCCACACCGGTAAGAGCGCAAAGACGAGTAAGAAGGAAGGCAAAAAAATGCATGTTGTTGCGACGATCGCGCCGGGAACGCCGTGCAGCGGTGAGAGATTCGCCATTCCGAGAAACGTTACGAAGGTCGAAACGGGTCCCGGCATTGCTTGTACGGCACCGTAGCCGGCGTAGAAATCACGGGCGGGCATCAGGCCGTTGGCGACGACCGATTGCAGCAGCGGTAAGACGACGTGACCGCCGCCAAAGACGAGCGTCCCGGCCCGTACGATCGTCGTGACGAACGATGCGAGCGGCGATGTTCGCGCAAGTGCAATGGACGCAAGCACGATTGCGACGAACGCTGCGCCGCACGTAAACGACACACGTTTGGGAATGGTAATCGGCAGCGGCGCAACGTCGAGTGCCGAGCGGCCGCGCAAGAACAGCGCGCCGACGACGGCGCCGACGGCAATCGGCACCCATTGCAGATTCGCTGCAGCGGCGAGAGCGAGCGCGAGAATCGCCGCTCCAACGGCGATCGTGCGCGTCTCTGCATCGGGGCACTGTGTGCGCGCCATTCCGAGCACCGCTTGTGCGATGACCGCCGCAGCGGCCGCCGTGAGTCCGGCTAAGAGGCCCGCGAGCCACGCCGGCGTCGCCCCGTGTGACGACGCTTCGAGCGTGTCGAGTGCAACGGCCGCGAGCGCCATCAATATCGCCGAGGGTGCGGTGAATCCCAGCCACGCGGCAAACGCGCCGCCCGGCCCCGCGCGCATCAGGCCCGCGATCATGCCGACTTGGCTCGATGTCGGCCCCGGCAACACGGAGCAAAAGGCGATGACTTGCGCGTACGCGCCTTCGGTCAGCCAGCCGCGTCGCTCGACGAGTTCGCGCCGAAAATAGCCAAAATGCGCGATTGGTCCCCCAAACGAGGTTACGCCGAGACGAAGAAATGTCTGGAAGACCTCGCGCATGGGGCATGACGTTCGGCGGAGGACTCGCCGTTCGCTCCGTGAACGCACCGTTTCCGCCCCGCGAAAGGCAGTGTAGCCCCCCAATGCAACTCGATGGTTTGACCGTATACGCCGATGGACGATTTTGCCGGTACGACGAGGCAAAAGTCGGCCTGCTCACGCACGGGCTTCAATACGGTACGGGCTGTTTTGAGGGCATTCGCGGTTTCTGGTCGCAGCGTGACGAGGAACTCTACCTCTTACACGTGCGCGAGCACTACGTGCGGCTCGAGCAGTCGGCGAAGATCCTGATGATCAAGCTGCCGCACTCGGTCGACGAACTCACCGAGCTGACGGTCGACCTCGTCCTGCGCAACAATTTCAAGAGTGACATCTACATTCGCCCCTGTACGTTCAAAGCCAACGAAGACGTCGGCGTGCGGCTGCACGACGTACGCGACAGCTTCGCGATCGTGACGATGCCGTTCACGAAGTATTTTGATTCGACCGCCGGCTTGAAATGCGGTGTGAGTTCGTGGCGGCGCATCGATGACGTGATGGCGCCGGCGCGCGGTAAAATTACCGGCGGTTATGTCAATTCGGCGCTCGCGAAAAGCGAAGCGATTCTCAACGGGTTCGACGAAGCGATCATGCTCTCGAGCGACGGACACGTTTCCGAGGGCAGCGCGGAAAACTTGTTCCTCGTGCGCGACGGCGTACTGTACACGCCGGATCCGTCGCAGAATATTCTCGAAGGCATCACCCGCCGGATCGTTATCGCGCTTGCGAAAAACGAACTCGGGTTGACGGTCATCGAACGTTCGATCGATCGCAGCGAATTGTTTGCCGCCGACGAAATGCTTCTGAGCGGTAGCGCGGCGGGCGTGCAGTGGATCGCGTCAGTCGATCACCGCGCGATCGGCGACAGCGTGCAAGGCCCGATCTCGAAAAAGCTGATCGAACTCTACGGCCGGCTCACGCGTGCCGAACTGCCGCAATACGGAACGTGGCTCACGAAAACGTACGCGTCGCGTACGCCGGTCCGCGCCTAAGGCGTTGGGCTCGGCGCGGGCGACACCGTGTCCGGATCGGTAGCGACGGGTTCGGGCACCGGTGCAAGCGGTGTCCACATTTGGACATCGGGAGCACGCAGCGCCGGGGATTCAAGTGCCGGGACGGCGCTCGCGTGTAACACGGCAAACCGCTCGAACGAGGCGTAGGCCAAACGCGAAACACCACGGATGAAGCGCCGGCCGGCATCGAGCGTCGGCAGCTGCGTCGTCATGACGGCGATGACGTACGGTTCGGTGCCGAGAAAAACAATGCCGACATCGTTGAGCGTGTCGTGCAACGTGCCGGTCTTGTGCGCGATCTGCGTTCCGGCCGGTAACGGCTGCGGCAGCAGACTGTTGTGGCGTTGCCCGGTTAAGATGTTGACCATCTCGCGCGATGACCACTCGTCAACGAGTTCGTCGTGCGCCATCGCAACGAGCAGCCGGGTCATGTCGCGCGGGCTCGAGCGCAGCGAGCGGATGTCGCCGTTGGAACGAATATAATCGCCGACCCGCGTTTGATGCAGTCCGAGCTCACGCATCGTCGTGTTGATGTGCGCTCGACCGACCAAACGGATGAGCATGTTCGTCGCGGTGTTGTCGCTGTCGGTGATCATCAGCCAAAGCAAGCGCGAAACCGTGTACCGCGCACCGCCCGGCGCCGATGCAAGGTCGCCCCAGCCCCAGTCGCGGTCGCTGCGCGTCAGCGTGATCTTGCGGTTGAGATCGAACGTTCCCAGCGACATCTGGCGGAAGACTTCAACCATAACCGGGATCTTGATGATCGAGGCGGCCGGCATGTTTGCGCTTGCATTGATGCCCGTGCTGATGCCGGTTGTGAGGTCTTGCACGAGGACGCCGACGTGCCCGGGGGCCCGTTGCGAGAACGTTGCCAGTCGCGATCGAAATTCGCCCAGCGGTCCCGGCATGCTCGCAGCGCGCGCATCGCAATGCGCACTCATCGCAAAAGCAACGCATGCAAGAATGGCCGCGAGTGAGCGTCGCACCATACCCATTACCTGTATCATCGGCACACGCAAGGGAGAAGTCAAGCTGCTTGACTCCTCCAAGAGGCTAACACCGGAGCCTACTTATGGTGTATACGGTATACCGTCTGCTGCCGGCGCGCGCACGCGTCCGGCGAATCCGGCCAGCGCGACGAGTGCTGCAAGATACGGGAGCGCTTGCATGATTTCGCTGGGAATGCCGGAGCGTTGCAGCGTGTACTGCAGCGCTGCAAAGAAGCCGAAGAAGAGCGCGGCACCGAGCGCACCGAGCGGGTTCCAACGTCCGAAAATCACGGCCGCAAGCGCGATGAAGCCGCGGCCGGCGGTCATGCCGTCTGAATAGAGGTCGAGTTCGGCGAGCGAAAGATAGACGCCGCCGAGCGCAGCGATTGCGCCGCCGGTAACGACGGCCCAAAAACGGGTGCGCAGTGCATCGATCCCGGCGGTCTCGGCGGCGCTGGGGTTTTCGCCGCAGGCGCGGACGCGCAACCCCCACGGTGTCCGGAAGAGCATGTACCAGAGCGCTGCCGCGAGCACGAAGGCCAGCACAATGAGGACCGCTTCACCCGTCCGTCCGAGGTTTGCGACTTCCCTGGAAGCGCCGGGCTGACCGAAGATCACAACCAAGCCGTATGCTGCGCCGCCGAGTGCAACGATGTTGAGACCGGTACCGGCGACGATCTGGTCGACACCCAACCGCGTTGCAGCGAACGCCAAAATCGCCGCTAGTGCCGCGCCGGCAATGACGCCGCCGGCGGCGCCGACGATCGGCATGCCCGTCCAAAAGGACACCGCGACCGACGTAAACGCACCGGCGACCAGAATGCCTTCGAGGCCGATGTTGACGACGCCGGAACGTTCGGAGAGCACGCCGCCGAGCGCGGCATAAATCAGCGGTGTCGCTTTGATGAGCGTCAGCGCGGCGAGTGCGAGCAGAACGGCGCCGAAATCGTTCATGACGTTTTCCGCGACGCAACGATGCGCCGCCCGGCAAGTGCAATGATCACCAGGCCCTCGATGATGCCGACGACGTCACGCGGTACGTGCGCTTCTGCTTGCATGGCAATCGCGCCGCTTTGCAAAATGCCGAACGCGAACGCAGCGATGATGATGAACAACGGATCGAGGTTTCCGACCAGCGCAACGGCGATCGCGATGAAACCATAGCCCGGCGAGAGACCGGTATTGAAACGGTGCAGGACACCCATGACGATGGTCGCGCCGCCCAGGCCCGCCATCGCGCCCGACAATGCCATCGCCGTCAGCGCCGTGCGCGATAAATTGATGCCGGCGCGTCGCGCCGCTTCGGGCGCTTCACCGGCTGCCCGCAATTCGTAGCCGAAGACCGTGCGCGTAAAGACATAGCGCAGGGCGAGTGCCAGAACGATTGCGATGACGAAGCTGATCGTCAAACGTGTGTCGGGCAGAATCGTGGGCAGCCAAGCCGACGGCGCCAAGGACGGCGTTTCGGATGCACCGGCGCCCGGCTCTTTGAGCGGTCCGCCGACTAAGTACGTCGCGAGCAGCGCGGCGATGACGTTGAGCATCAGCGTTGCAATCACTTCGTTTGCGCCGAAACGCGCGCGCAAGAATCCGGCTAGGCCCCCCCACAGCCCGCCGACCGTCGCGCCCGCCAGCAGTGCAACCGGAATGATGATGATGCCGGGTAACGGCAGCGCCGCGCCGAGCACGCCGGCGGCGAGTCCGCCGAGCAGCAGCTGTCCTTCTGCACCGATATTGAATAGGCCGGCGCGAAAGGCAAGCGCGATGCCGAGCGCGGGAAACAAGAGCGCCGTGGTTTGCACGAGCGTTTCGGAGATTTCCGACGTGTTGCCGAGTGCACCGTTGAAAAGCGCCGAGAAGCCGTCGATGGGGCTCGCGTGCGCGAGCAGCATCGCTACGCTGCCCACGCCGAATACAACGATCAGTGCTACGAGCACGTCGCGCGTGGTGCGAGATCGCAGCCAAGCCGGCATGTTAGGTGCCTCCCGCCATGAGCGAACCGATTCGGCCGCGATCGATCGATGCGCGCTCGAACGCTCCGACGAAGCGTCCCCCAAACATGACGTATACGCGATCGGCGAGCGCGAAGATCTCGTCAAGCTCGAACGAGATCAACAAGACGGCGGCACCGGCGTTACGGGCCTCGATCAACCGTGACTGGACGAGCGTTGCCGCACCGATGTCGATGCCGCGCGTCGGCTGGTAGGCGACGACGAGTTTGGGCGCGTCCGCGAGCGCTCGGCCGACGACGACTTTCTGCTGGTTACCGCCCGACAGCGCGCCGACAATTGCCGACGGATTGGGCGGGCGCACGTCAAAGCGTTCGATCACCTCTTTTGCGTATGCCGCCGCGACCTTGCGGTCAATGATTCCATGGTGCTGCAGCGGCGCATTGCGCTGGCGTCCGAGTGCAACATTTTCAATGATGTTCCAATCGAGCACGAGCGCTTCGTTGCGACGGTCCTGCGGAATGACGCGAATGCCGCGGGCGAGGCGCTGCGCCGGTCCGACCGTCGGTGCAATCGTCTCGCCATCGATGACGAGTTCGCCCGCATAGTCGACGACGCCGGCGATAGCGTCGGACAGCATGGTTTGCCCATTGCCCTCGATGCCGGCGATGCCGACGATTTCGCCCGAACGAACGTCGAACGTTGCGTTCGCGAGCGCTCCCCGGCCGCTGCCGGCGCTCAGATCGCGGACGCTCAGGCGTGGTGTTTGCACGGTTGCGTCGCGTGCTGCGAGCGCCGGAATATCGCCGCCGACCATCGCGCGCGCGATCTCGTCGGCGTTGGTTTGCGCGGTCGCATACCGCGCGACGATCCGTCCGGCGCGCATAACGGTGACCCGCTGGCTGTAGGCCGTCACCTCAGCGAGTTTGTGCGTCACGATCAGCACGGCGGCACCGCGGTCGGCGAGCGCGCGCACGGTGACAAAGAACGTATCGATTTCGCTCGGCGCGAGCGTCGCCGTCGGCTCGTCGAGCAGCAAGACCGACGGTTCGCGGATAAGTTCGCGCAAAAGTTCGACACGCTGCTTCACGCCGACCGGCAGGGTTTCGACCACGGCATCAGGATCGACGGCTAGGCCGTGACGTGCGGAAAGCTCGCGTACGATCGCACGCGCCCGCTCGCGATCGATGCCGAGGCCGCTGCGCGGTTCGCGGCCGAGCAAAACGTTTTCCCACACGCACAAGCGCTCGATCAGCTTGAAATGCTGATGGACCAGGCCGACTGTGCCATTCGCAACGACGGTACCTTCGTCGGCTTTGACACTACCGTAGGCGATCGACGCCAAGGTGGATTTGCCGGCACCGTTTTCGCCGACGAGAGCGTGAATCTCCCCGGCGTACACGTCGAGATCAACACCGTCGACGGCGGTCAGGGTGCCGTAGCGCTTGCGGATACCCCGCAGCGTTAAGGCCGGTTCTACAGTTTGACCGGCTTGAATTGGGCTAACTCTTCGCGGGTTGCCGGCGCTACAATCGTGCCCGCGATGATCGCCTCTTTGAGTTTCACGATCGTCGTGATACGCTCCGGCGTCATGACGTTTTTCGTGTACTGGAACGACGTCAAGCCGACCGCGTTATCTTTGAGGCCGAGAATGAGATGGCCGTGGGGCGGTTTGTGAGCGGCCGCTTCGAGTGCCGTGCGCAGGACGGCGATGTCGACGCGCTTCACCATACTCGTCAACACTTTGCCCGGGGCGATTGCATCTTGATCGGAGTCGACGCCGATGATGAAGCAGTCGGGATGCGACTTGACTTGATCGATCGCGCCCAAGCCCGCTTTGCCGGCCGCGACGAAAATGATATCGGCGCCGCCGCTGAAGAGCACGCCGCTGAGTTCTTTACCGGCCGCTACGTCATCAAAGTTTCCCGTATATTTGACGGCGACTTGGATGTTCGGATCGATTTGCCGCGCGCCGGCCGTGAAACCGGCCTCGAATTTCCGTAAGAGCGGGATGTCGATGCCGCCCAAGAACGCGATGCTGTGTTTCTTGCTGACCATCGCGGCGGCGGCGCCGGCGAGAAACGAGCCCTCTTCTTCCTTAAAGGTAATGGAGGCGACGTTCGGTGCATCCACGACGGCGTCGATGATGGCGAAGTGGCGCTGCGGGAACCGCGCTGCAACTTCGTTTGTGTCCTTGGCCATCAGAAAGCCGATCGCGAAGATCTCGTCGTAGCCTTGATTGGCGAGCACGGTCAGGTTCGGTTGATAGTCGGCCGCGGAACGCGATTGCAGCACCTGGATGTTGGCGCCGAACTGGGCCTCGGACGCTTTGAGTCCCGCGTACGCCGAGTCGTTGAACGAGCGGTCGCCCAGGCCACCGACATCGGTCACCATGCCGATGCGGACCTTACCCGTCTGTGTCGCCGATTCGTGAGAGCAGCCGGTCGCGATCAGGCTCGCACAGGCAATGACGATTGCGGACACGGCCGCACGTGAGCGTACGAACATCGGGGGGTGGTACGCCTTCAATGCGGGTTGGCCTCTCGACCGGCGCGAAGCGCGACCTATGATCGTTCCCGACCTCCGTACCGGTACGCCGCGGCGCTGGAACGCCGCAATCGACGGCGTCGTGTGGCTCCCGCGCTTCGCCGACAAGGCGCGAGCATGTCATGCGGGGACACTCGGGACCTATTTGTACGGCCAAAGCCCGGTCGACGACTCGTTTCTGCGGCGGGCCGGCCTCGACTACGCCACGTTCATGACAATCGCGCTCGCGGCGCCCGATGATGCCGCCGTGCTCGCCGCGATCGAAGCCGCGACGCCCGGCGCGACCGAACGGCTGCGGCGTTGGAGCCAAGCGCTGCCGCGTAAGCAGCGCTGGTTTCTTTGGCTGCTCGATATGGACGAGGGGAACGTGGGCGAACCGCAACCGTGGAAGAGCGCGCTGCGCGTCGCCGGCAACGCGGCGTTTGCGCCGGTGCTTGCGATCGCGCGGATCGTGCGCCCGGTGAAGCTGTGAAGGATCGGCCCGACGGCGTGCGCGTGCGCCGGCCGATATCGCGCGCCGAGCGGCGCGTGACCTACGTGCTCAAGGTGCTGCTCACCATTGCGGTCGCGATTTATTTACTCGTCGGTGTTTTGAATTTCTTCGCGGCGATTCGCACGACCGGACTGCTGGTGATCGCGTCGGTGTTTTTCGCGTACTTGATTTATCCGCTCGTCCGGCGGCTTAACCACGACTTGCCGCTGATCTGGTCGATTCTCATCGTGTACGTCTCGCTCGCGCTCGTCACGGCGCTCGGTGTACTACTCATCGCTCCGCCTTTAGCCGAAGAGTTTCAACTGCTTGGCCAGCAGATTCCAACGTTCGTACACGAAACCCAAACACAACTCACGACGCCCACGAATCCGTTGCTGCTGCGCATTCCCACCAGCGCCCGCGTGTATATGGCAAGTTTACCGGCGCAATTCGGCAATCTCGTGCAAACGTACGGTTTCGATGCCGCGCAAAAAACCGTGGCCATCGTCCTGTCCACGTTTTCGCTTATCGCCGCGGGGGTCATCGTTCCGGTGTTGGCTGCCTATATGCTGCTCGACGCCGATAACGTGAAGCGCAACGTGATGGGGCTGCTGCCGGCCAAGCATCATGCCCGCACCGAACGTCTCATCGACGACCTGGACAACGTTGTCGGCGGCTTCATTCGCGGGCAGCTGATCGACGGCGCGATTGTCGGCGCCATGATTTTCGTTATGCTGCTCGCAACACGTACGCCGTACGCATTGCTCATCGGCGTTGCGGCGGCGATTCTGAACTTCATTCCGTATGCCGGTGCCGTTGTCGGGTTCGTTCCGTCGGTTTTACTCGCGCTGTTCACGAATGGTCCCGCCAGCGCGTTGCTCGTTGCCGCGCTATTTGCCGTCATTCAACAGGTCGACGGCAACTTCGTTGCGCCACGCGTGCTCAAAGACAACGTCGGCTTGTCGCCGCTCTACATCATTCTGTCGATCTTGATCGGTAGTGAGTTGTTCGGCCTGATCGGAACGTTCTTGTCGGTACCGGTAGCCGCGATGTTGCGGGTGCTGCGCGAGCATTTCTTGCCGGCTCCGGTATCCAAAGCCGAGGCGCCGCCGTCGCTGACCAAACGGTCGCGTGAAACAACGGCTGAAAAGGCGCCCTAGTGCGAACGAGACCGCGCATCACGCGTGTCGACGTGGTCGGGGTACCGATGGATTTGGGTGCCGACCGGCGCGGCGTCGATATGGGCCCGTCGGCGATCCGCTATGCCAAACTCAAAGAATCGCTCGAACGCTTGGGCATCATAACGAACGATCACGGTAACCTCGTGGTTCCCGTTCCCGAATCAGCGTCGAGCGAAATGCAGAACGCGAAATATTTTCCGATCATTCGCGACGTGTGCCGCGATCTGGCGACGCTTGTCGAAAAAATCGTGCGCGACGGCAGCTTTCCGCTGGTACTCGGCGGCGACCATTCGATTGCAATGGGGACGCTGGCGGGCGTGCATGCCGCGCGCGGCAAAACACCGGGTATCATCTGGGTTGATGCACACGGCGACATCAATACACCGATGACCTCACCCAGCGGCAACGTTCACGGCATGCCGGTCCACTTTGCGCTCGAGAACCGTGACATGTCTGCGCAGCGCATGGTATTCATTGGACTGCGCGACGTTGACGAAGGTGAGAAGTGCGCGATCAAGGAGTTGGGCGTCAGGACATTCACGATGTCCGACATCGATCGCCTCGGCATGAGCCGCGTGATCGAAGAAGCGCTCGCCATTGCCGGCGATGGTGAGAACTCACTGCACGTGAGTTTCGATATGGACGGCATCGATCCGAGCGAAGCGCCGGGCGTCGGCACGGCCGTCAAAGGCGGCATCAGTTACCGTGAGGCGCACACGCTGATGGAAGCGGTTGCCGCCTCGAATACGCTCGGGTCGCTGGAAATTACGGAGATCAATCCGATCCTCGACCGCGAAAATCAAACCGCGATTTTAGCCGTCGAACTGATCCTCAGTGCGCTCGGGAAGACAACGCTCTGACGCGATAGAGTTTGGGCCAGGCGTTTGCGACCGGCTCGAGGCGTGCGCCGGGTACGTTGAGATCGTCCTCGGGAAACGGCATGTAGTACACCGGCCACTGTTTGCTCCAAGCGGCAAGATTGTTCCGGGTCGCATTCGTGACCGGGATGCGGTCGCCGAAACTCTTCTCGACGTACGCGGCATACGCAAGTGGCGTCACATACGACCAGCCGGCATAAATCACGGCATTGTCCGGCGTATTTGTCCGAACGCTTGTGATAACGATATTCCCGTCATGCTGCGTCCGTTGCCCGAAAAAATGAAGGTTGTGCGTGATATTGACGCCGATTGCCGCCGCGAGGACGAGTGCTGCTGCCGCCTCGAAACGCCCGAATGCCGATACGCCGAGCGCTCCAAACAGCGCGACGATCCACATCCCGACAAGGTAGTACTTGTCGGGATCCACCAGCGCGTCGTATGTCAGCGAAAACGGAATGACGAGTATGGCCGTGACGATGAGACCGAGTGCGAGCGGCCAACGCCGTAGTGTCGCAGCAACGCCCGCGAGCGCGACCAGTGCGCCGGCCCAGCCGTATTGCGTGACGACCAGATCGCGCAGCCGCGCGAGGTAACCGGGAATGCGCGCCGGCTCGCGTAGCGCAGCGAGCGCGCTCGTCGGGCGAAAGTCCGCGCCCGTCACCAGTTGAACGAATCCGGCGACCGTCGATGGATGATCGTAGTCCCAAAACGGCTGGCCGGGAACGCCGAGTACGCGTGCAACCGGATCGACGTGTGCTGCGGTGATTGCCGCGCTGCGCAGCGGAAGGTAGGCGTACAGTGCGAGTGCCGCCGCAAGCGCGACGGCGGCGAACGCGAGCGGGCGGAGCAGAGCACGACGCCGCCACGCGCCGGCGGCGACGAAGATCGCAATTCCCGGAACGAACCACAGCGCGACCGGATGCGTTGCCAGTGCCAAACCGAGAAATAATCCGGTACGGACCAGCGCGCCGCCGCGCCGGTTTTGATACCAGGCCGCTGCGCTCGCAACGGCAAGTGCGCCGAACAGCAGGGTAAGCGACTCGACACCGGCGTGCGTCGCATGTTGCCACGTGATATCCGATGTTGCGAATAGCACGCCGGCTGCAAGCGCGGCAAGCGCCGACGCGCCGAGCGTGCGCGCCGTGTACGCGAGTACGGCTGCGGCGCCCGCGCCGGTGAGTGCCGCCATCACGCTCATCCGCCAAGCAACATTCCCGACGACAAAGGCGTGAGAAAAAAGCCAGCCGCTTATCGTGTAGGCCGGAAAGCCGGTCGGATGCAAGATACCCGCGATGTAGGGAACCGTTTGATACTCGCCGGTATCCCACCACGCCAACCCCGGCGGCAACGCGCAAAGATAGAGGATCAGCGCGCCTGTACCGACGGCCGCCGCGAGCGCGAAGCGGCTCATAACCGAAATGCGTCGATGCCGCCGGGATCGGGAAAAATCTTGCCGGGGTTCATCAGGCCGTTCGGATCGACGGCGCCTTTGATGCGCCGCATCAGCGCGATCACATCGTTACCCAGATCGAGTTCGAGGAATTGCTTTTTGAGCAGACCGATGCCGTGTTCGCCCGAGAGCGTTCCGCCGAGTGCAACTGCCGCCTCGAAAATTTCCCGCGCGGCGCCCGTAACGCGCGCCATTTCTTCCCGATCGCGCTTGTCGCACAGGATGTTCGGATGCAAATTGCCGTCACCGATGTGGCCGAACAACGGAATCTCCAACCGGTACTTTGCAGCGATTTCTCGCACGCGCCGAACCATCTGCGGAATCGCACTGCGCGGCACGGCGATGTCCTCGCCCAACTTATTCGGCCGGCGCCGCGCGAGCGACGGCGAAATTGCGCGGCGTGCGGCCCACAAACGGTCCGCCTCGGCGGCGTCGCTTGCAAGGGTCACCGCCCGCGCACCGTTTGCGCGAGCAATCTCGCCGATCGCCGCTGTTTCTTCCGCGACGACGGCTTCGTAGTTGCCGTCCGTACCGAACAGTAAGATGGCGTCGGCATCGAGCGGGAGACCGACCGGCGCGTTATCCTCGATACAGCGCATGGTGAGGTTATCGATCAGCTCGATCGCCGTCGGCACGATGCCCGAGCGCATCACTTCGTTCACCGTTTTTGCGGCGTCGTCGATCCGATCGTATACGGCGAGCGCCGTACGCGTGAATTTCGGTTTTGATAACAACTTGAGTGTGATCTCGGTGATCGTGCCGAGCGTGCCTTCGGCACCCGTGAACAGCGCGCGCAAATTATAGCCGGTCACGTTCTTCATCGCCTTGCCGCCGACGCGAATGACCGTTCCATCCGGCAGCACGACTTGCAACGCTAAGACGTAGTCGCCCGTGACGCCGTATTTGAGTCCGCGCGAGCCGCCGGCATTCTCAGAAACATTTCCGCCGAGCGCACTTTGCCGCAAGCTCGACGGGTCGGGCGGATAGAAGAGACCGCGTGCCTCGACTTGCGTTTGCAGTTGCCCGGTAATCACGCCCGGCTGAACGATCGCAACGCGATCGATCTCGTCGATTGCGATGACACGGTTCATTTTAGAGATGCCGAGCACGATGCTGCCGCCCAGCGGCACGGAGCCACCCGAGAGTCCGCTACCCATCGCGCGCGGTGTGATCGGGATGCGGCGTTCGGTCGCTAGGCGATGAATGGCGGCAACTTGATCGACGGAGATGGGAAGCACGACGAGCGGCGGCGTGTTGTCGTAGAACGTCCCGTCGAAGCCGTAGGCGATGACATCCTCGGGTGCCGTCAAGAGGCCGCCGTCGCCGACGATGCGCGCAAGCGCGGTTCGCAGTTCGTCCACGCCGTGTCGTACGGACGCGTAGTGGCGACGCCCTGCGTGGCGGCTTCATGACCGGGGGACCGGGCGGCGCGGCCCGAAACGTCCCGGGGCCAACCCAACGACTTGGAGGACCCCGTGGCGGACGTCATCACCACCGAATATCGGCTCTCGAAAGAGAGCGATCTCAAGCATTTCGTTGCGACCGTGTTGACCAAAGTCGGCGTGAGCCCCGCCGATGCACAGATCGTCGGCGACGTGCTCGTAGCCGCTGACATGCGCGGTATCGAATCGCACGGCGTCGCGCGTCTGGAAGCGTTCTATGTGAACCGTCTGCGCAGTGGGTTGATGGAGAAGTCGCCTAAGGTCACGACCGTTCGCGAAACCGATACCTCGATTGTGGTCGACGCCGGTAATGGCCTGGGACATCCGGCCGCCAAGCGAACGATGGACGCGATTATTGCGAAGGCCGAAAAAAATGGTGCGGCGTTCGGTGCGGTGCGCAATTCAAATCATTACGGTATCGCCGGCTATTATGCGATGATGGCTTTGCCGCACGACCTCATTGGGATGGCGTCGACGAATTCCGTGCGCCTGGGCGCGCCGACGTATGGTCGCGATCTCATGCTTGGTACCAATCCGCTCGCGTTTGCCGTTCCCGCCCAAGACGAGCCCGCGTTCGTTCTCGATTTTGCGACGACGACCGTGCCGCGCGGTAAACTCGAAGTGTACGACCGCAAAAATAAGCGATTGAGTCCCGGTTGGGCGATCGACGAACACGGCGACGAAACGCTCGATCCGCAAGTCGCGCTCAAGGGCGCGCTGCTGCCACTCGGCGGGTTCGGCGTCGACAACGGCGGTCACAAAGGTTATGGTTTGGGCCTGCTCGTCGACATCTTCTGCGGCGTACTTTCCGGTGGTAAATTCGGAAACGAGCTGCCGCGCCCAAGCGATGGCCCGATACCCGGCGCAATTTCGCATTGGTTCGCCGCGTTTCGCGTTGACGGTTTTCGCGACGCCCCCGACTTCAAGCGCGACATGGACAAAGAGTTGCGTGACTTCAAGACGTCGGCGAAAGTGCCGGGTCAAGATCGCATCTATGTCGCGGGCGAAATCGAGTACGAAAAGACGCTCGCTGCGCGCAAGAACGGTGTTCCCATCCACGTGAAAGTGTGGGACGGTCTCGAAAAGCTTGCCGTCCAACTCGGCATCGCGTTCGACATCGAAAAGCGGTAAAGGCGGCGAGACGCCGCTAAGGCGCTACGATGTCGAGGTCGCCCGCACACTTGAGGCCGCTGCATAACGCCGGCACGTAATTCATCGCGAGCAGATGGTCGCGCACGTCGCTTGCGAGCGCGGGGTCGGTGATCGGTATAAGGAATCGGACGTCCGTCGCATGGCCGTTTTCATCGACTTTCACGCGAATGTGAAAGTGACCGGTGATGCGAGCGATAATTGCGGCGAGTGCCGTCGGCGGCGACGGCAACGGCCGGTAGTTCGAACCGAAGAGTCCGTCTTCGCCCGTCGGTGCGTTGCCGGACGCCGCCGGTGGCGCAGTCGGTGCGCTCGTTCCAACCGCGGCCGGTGCTGCTGTTCCGGGCGCCGTTGCATCGGGCACCGGCGTTGGATGCGAGATGAAGTGGTCGACGGGTGCGGCTTGTGCGACGGCTTTTACGGGAGCGGCGCGCTCGACGTCATTGCGTTGCGGCGCGTAGGCGGGCAGCGGATTGACGGCAACTGTTCGCCGCATCGGCGCGGCCAAGCGCACGCTCACATCGGTCCGGTGTATGATCGGCGGAGCTATCGCGATCACAACGAGACGCGGCGCGGGCACCGCCCGGCGCGCGCCGGCACTAATTGTGAAGACTTGCGGGTTTTCGACGGTCTCCGGAGCGCCCAAAAAACTGGGGCGAACCGTTAGCGCAAGCAGTACGAATAGGCAGACATGAGCGACGATCGAGAGAGCGATCGCTGTGCGATCCCGGGCCGGCTGGGAGGCGGAGTGCATCATGTCACTGTGGACGCATAGTTTTCCCGCTTCCCCCGTCGCGCAACCTTTTTTGGCCGCCACCGCTTTGGAGTTTCGTCAACCGAAGGGAGATTCATGGGCAAGCCGACCGATATGGTACTCTACCAGGCCGAATGGTGCCCGTACTGCGCGCGCGTCCGCAAAAAGATGACGGATCTGCTGCTGGACTACAAGACAATCAACGTGCCGCACTCGCACGCCGAACGCGACGAAGTAAAAGCCGTGTCGGGCCAGACGAGCATACCGGTATTGGTCGACGGCGACATTGTCCTCGACGATGACGATGACATCATCCCGTACCTCGACAAGAAATACGGCGTCGAAGTCAGAGCGTAACACGTCGGATTCAATAGCCACATGGATGTAGCGCGCGGTCAGCGCATTGCGGTGATTGATGCGCTCCGCGGCGTTGCCATCGGTTTGGTCGTCTGGTACCACATCTGGCAAATCTCGTGGCAGCCGGCGATCATACCGTTTACCGGCATCTCGCTGCAGGCGTTTGCGGAAAGTGGCTTTCTCGGGGTAGCGCTCTTCTTTTTTATTTCCGGCTTCGTCTTGATGTTGCCGTATGTCGAGGCTCCGCTGCTCGGCCGGCCTGCGCCAACGCTGCAGCATTTCTTCACGCGGCGTTTTCTGAAGATCGTCCCGTCGTACGTCTTTTGCATCATCGTGCTGCTGGCGCTCGGGTATCAGCACTATTCCACCGTCACCGCCGCGATCAAGGACGTTGCGTTCCATCTGTTTTTTATCCACGGCTGGTTCTCGGCGACAAACGGAACGATAAATGGCGTCATGTGGTCGCTCGCAGCCGAAGTCCAGTTCTATCTCGTCTTCCCGCTCATTCTGATCGCATTTACGTGGCGTCCTATTGCTACGAGCATCGTGCTGTTCGTAATCGCTAACGCCTGGCGGCTCTGGTGCCTCTTTTCAAACCACTATTTCTTCGAGCTGCGCCTTCAGCAGCTACCGGCCCAGCTCGATTTCTTTGCGGCCGGTATGCTTTCGGCTTACGCATACGCTGTGATATCGAGTCGTTTGTCGATTTTGCCGAAGCATCGTTGGGCGGCATTCGCTCTAATGAGTGCGGGGATCGTGGGATTCGTTCTTGTGGTAAACGATTGTTACGTCCACCGTCAGGCAACTGAATGGCCTTTTGTTTGGGAGGTGCAGTGGCGATCCGTGTGCGCCTTGCTCTTCGCAGCGATTAGCCTCGGAATGCTGTTTACGTTTCGCGCGGTGCAGAGCGCCGTTGCGAACCGCATTCTGATTTTCTACGCGATGATTTCGTACAATCTGTATCTTTGGCACCAACCCGTCGCCCGCGCATTGTTGAAATTCCATGTGCCGAACTTTGTCGCGAAAGACCCGCACAACGACAGCCGTTGGCAAATTGCGTTCTCGCTCGTCGCCATCATCGCGACCACGATCGTCGGCTGGCTCGTCACGATCGGCGTCGAGCGTCCGTTCTTGCGAATCGACCGAACGATACGCTCGTATCGACCGTCGATCGCTGCACTCGTGCGGGAAAAATTACGCCTTCGCTAGCTCTGCCTCGATAACGTTGACCAATAATGGGTCATCCGGCGCGACATCGGGTGCGATACGCGCGACGACATCGCCGCGGCGCCCGATGACGAACTTCTCAAAGTTCCAGAGAATTTCGTCGTCACGCTGATCGGTAAGCCGGCCGCCCTTTTCAAGCTTCGCTCGCAGCGTGCTGTCGGGCTTTGTTTGCGCTTTCGGTTGTGCGCGCGTTAATCCCGCGAACAGAGGATGCTGGCCCTCACCCTTGACGACGACTTTTTCAAACATCGGAAACTGGACGCCGAACTTCGTCTCGCAGAAGGTCGCGATCTCAGAATTCGTGCCGGGCTCCTGCGCGCCGAACTCGTTCGCCGGAAAGCCAAGCACCACGAGACCACGATCACGATAACGCTCGTAGAGCGCCTCAAGCCCCGCATACTGCGGAGTCAACCCGCACTCGGATGCGACATTCACGACAAGAGCGACCTTGCCATCGAATTCAGCCAGACTCGTTTCAGAACCGTCGATGCGGCGTACCGGAATATCTTGCAGTTGATTTGTCATAGCGATCGTCGGTTTCGGCGCACCGAGCCGCCTCCCCCTACATCGGCCGCGGCGTGGGTTTCGAATGATCTTCATGTTTGATTGGCATATCGTCGAACCCAGGCGCCGACCGAAGTCTGACGTGTTTTCAGCAGTCCATTGCAAGTAAATCGGCGCGCTTTTGCCGAAGCGGGCTGACGATAGAGGAACAACGTTCACGTTCGGGGTGTGAATCGCGATGTACCAGTCCATGATTCGTTCAAACGCGCGATCCCAAAAGCAATCGAATGCGCCGACGAAGCGTGAGGCCGCCGTTCGTCCATCCTCCGCTGTGCCCGCTTCTGCTCGGCATTCGATCAATCGGCTGGAGGATGGGCATGATCCGAGCGCCGTCATGCAACGCCGCGTTGGGTTCGAGCTCGAACTCGCGGTGCCGAGTATGGGAGCACCAAAAGCGCTCGGGGCAAATTTTCGCAATGGAAACGGCTTGCCGCCGCTCGATATCGGCCGAGCTCTGCTCGGCGGCGTGGCGTACGGAACCGTGATTCGCCCATCACCGCCGGTCAAGCTGACGGCGGATCATGGCAGTGTCGATCGCGCCCCGATTATCAATGGGCTCGTGGGTCTGAACAAAATGGATGCGGTTGTCGATCCGGACGTATCCAGCAACCTCGAGTACGTAACCGATGCGATCGATGAACTCGCGCCCGGTTCGAACGCTGCCTTTGCGCGTCAGGCCGCGACGGTGGCATGGCATATTCAAGACACTGTTGCAAAAGCGCGGAGCTACGCGCTTCACGAAATCACCGGCGCGCCGGGTTTCTATACCGGCTTGCCATACCAAGGTTTTCACGACTGGCTCCCGCCCCTCGATTTCGCGGCTCTACTGCCGGCCCTCAATGCCGTCCGTCAAACGTTTCGTGACGAAGTGTATATGCAGGCAACGGTCGGCGTCATACCAAGTGCAATCCCGCGTCTCTTCGGACAACTCGAAACCCAGGCGACCGGGCACCGCGACGCAAATCTCCCCCGGTTCTCGATGGAAGATGCGAGCTTTGAGGCGATCGGGATGATATTCAACGATGTCCAAACGGTTCTGGCCGAATTGAGAAGAGACGTGTTCGTCACCGGACTGGGGAACATCAGCTACGATGCCTTCCGCGGTGCGCTGTTCTTGCTCTTCTCGTATATCATCGGGAACGCCATCTCACAGACCGCGGGCAGCGAAGGCGGCACCGTGAAGAATGCCGTGCCCTTCCTCATCAAGATCGCACCGTCGTCCCTGATCGCCGCCGCAGGCACCGTGAGCCTGCAACATAATCCACCCCCTCCGAATGTCGTTCAGCATGTGGCAGACTACATGGGGCGGGTAGCGCATTTCGGCGTCACCTACTGGGCCCGCCGGTTTGGCGCATCTCCGATCGCCCTCGGCCAGCGTCTCGTTCGAACAGTCGACGAACACGCCGTCGCCGAGGCGTTCCTCCGGGGCGGGGGGGCAGCTCCGATCGTCGTCGGCGCGACGGTCCTTCCCGCTGCGGACCCGCTGCCTCGTGCAGTCGATGCCGACAGCGCTGGGCAACGCGGCGTTCCGCTCGAGTTCCGTTATCTCCATGCGCGGCCGTCAAGTGCCGGTCTCGCGGCAGAACTGGATAAGATCGTCGCGCAAGCGCGCGAACTCAACACCCGCCATATGGACGTGCGTGACCGGCGCCGGCTCTATGCCAACTTCTGAACCCGCTACCGGAGAAATCACCGCAGAGATTAAGGAACGTTCGCTCCGCGATGGCACGTGGACGCTACGCTATCGGCTCTCCATACCGGGCGCATTTGCGGTATCGGGAATGCCACCGGCCGACGAGGTGTCGGCACACGGCATCGATTTCGGTATACGAAGTTGGGAAGAACTTGCCGGTCGGGCCTTCGGCTTCCCCACCGATCCCGTGCGGATCGACCACACCGATGGCGAGGCGATCCCGGCGTATGCCATAACCGGAGCGGTTCGCTTCGGTGAACAGTACGATACGCTTCGCGTTGGCCGCATCAGCTTCGATACGATCGCAAACGGCGTGATGCCCGTTCACGTCTTCGGGTTCATCGTCTTCGATCCGTCGTGCAGCGCCAGCCCGCCGCAGCCGATCGATGCGCATGGGATCGTCCGAATTGGACCGGTTCACGTATTCTCACCGCGCACGAGTGAACCGTTGCCGCTCGCCGAGGCGGCGCGGCTGGCCGCGGAGTTCTTAGACCTCGAAAAGTACCATGAACCACGAAGCGCCGCCGGCTTTTTCTACGACCCTCGTCTGTGAAGCAAGCGCGAGCGAGCGTAGCTCGTGCGAACTAGCTCGCGGTTAGCGTGATCGCCCAGTTGGCTGACGTGTAGCCTTGAGTTATGCCGCGGATAGGGTGGAAGTAGACCCTCCCGTCAACGCGTCACAACCGGCATTGTCCGCTTATGGGATTCACGACAAGAAATATGGCAACGATCGCTATAGCCACGGCAATAAAAGGCGACCACGGTGAAAGCAGCGCCCCAACTCGCCAAGAAGCAGCAAATTTGGCTACAATCGATCGAATCAATATAACGATGACCGCAAATGCAGTGCCGTATAGCATCGCGATCGGAATATCAATTCCCGTTAAGAAATATGACGCAAGCGGATCACTCGCTAGCTTGTCAATTCTGCGATCACACACGTGAACAAAGAGGGCAACAACAAATAGATAACTAGCGATAAGGCTAGATAGCCATAGCAGAAGAATGCGCGAAATTTGCATCAGTAATATCCACCCATCTTATACCAACCTCCTCGGTCATCCAGCTACAACCGGCGCGTCATAGGTAGGCATTGCAGTCTTGCGAAGATCTTGGCCCCAGCCCGGTGCGACCCTGTGGCCTGTATTTGGAGAGAGACAAGTGGATGCATTTGCGGCACCGCCTGCGCAGAGTGTATAAGCAGCCGAATTGCTATTCGGAGCTGGAAATCCGTATGAGTTCTTTCGATCTATGGCGGCGGCAGTTTTGGCAAGCGATGACTCGTCGAATCCGCCATGCGCCTTCGTGCAAATACCTGTGCATCTCCCGATTTCGGTTCGACCATATGTTCCTTTGCCTTCAGAATATTTGTCATCGTAGTCCTGCCGCTCAAGTCCCAACTTATTACCAGTAACCGGCAGTCAAGTCCCAAAAGTGCTGTAAATTCGGTTCGTAGATTGTGCCTGAGTTACGCCGCTTTTCGGGGTTTGGGTGCGGCGATCGGCGCGGCGCCCGTCGTCGCTTTCCACTCGTGATATT
>Ga0302324_100004844_pt1 | contig 29687 bp, 28 predicted proteins | sample Palsa_T0_1_FD_201949 | JGI IMG/M metagenome (GOLD analysis project Ga0302324, IMG submission 201949) | Peat permafrost microbial communities from Stordalen Mire near Abisko, Sweden - Palsa_T0_1 | ecosystem: Environmental > Terrestrial > Soil > Palsa > Peat permafrost | place: Sweden: Abisko...
CGTAGGCGCGCGCGCGGCCGGCCGACGCAGATTCCAGCGCCTCTGCGTCTGAAAAATCCTCGTTCGCCGCAACAGGGACTACCGGATAGTCCACCTCGGCGTCGAACAACTTGTGCATGTTCCCCCGACTTCTTTATTTTTCAGCCAGCGAAGATCTGATCTTCGATGCATCGGAGTATTTTTAGCACAAAAAAAAATTAACGCTAGCCTTATTAGGAGCAAACGTACGCAAATATTATTGTCATGTAAACGAGCGCGCGCTACTTTGCAAAGTAACGCGCCAGATACGTCTCAAAAGTTTCTTTGTCGCTTGCTTCAATCTCGCGCTGCTTCTTGAGCGAGTGCAGCGCGTCATTTGCGAACTCGGCCTGCCGCTCCTGATTGGGCGGATAAAGCTCGAGAAAGTAATCCTTGTGCATCATCGACATCCGCAGCGCGAGCTCGAAAAAGGATTCATTTGTTGCTTCGAGCTCCGTCATGAGCCGCGCCGACGGCGTGAGCGCGACGTTACCGATTTTTCCCGCTTGCACCGCCAGAGCATGCGTGTACGGACGCGACGTATCGCCGCGATCGAGCACTTCACATATTCCCGTAAGTGAATCGATGAGCTCAAATGCCCAATCGCGCATCGGCACCATTTGACCGTCACGCTTTAACATAAGCCCCGGCTCACGGCCACGCCGCGCGACCGCGAGATGATTCTGATCGAGTGCTTCCTGTTCATCATCGGCAATGAACGGGCTGTCCTTCAGCAAGCACAGCGCGAGAAACGCCTCGAGAAAGCGCATTTTGTTCTGATTGACGCCCACCGGATCAAAGGCGCTGACGTCCAAGGCGCGAACTTCGACGTATTCGACTCCGGCACGCTGCAACGCTTTAGTTGAACGCTCACCCGAATGCGCGACTCGCTTGGGCCTGATGAAACTGTAGTACTCGTTCTCGATCTGCAGGATATTGGCGTTCAGCTGCCGATATTCGCCGTTCACCTTGACGCCGAGCGCCTCGAACGGCGGATGTGGAGTGGTGATGGCGCGCGTCAGGTCGCGCACGTACTCATCGAGGCTGTTGACGGACACGGCAAGCCCCGACTGCGTGCGGTTGCGATAGCCAATGTCACTCATGCGCAGGCTGGTTGCGTACGGCTCGTAGAGGGTGCCCGCGGTGAGCTCCGGCAGGTGGGCATCGCGGCCGCGCATGAACGACTTGCACACGACCGGGGATACGCCGAAGAGATACAACACGATCCAGCCCAGGCGCCGGTAGTTGCGCAACAGGTCGAAGTAGCTTGCCGAAATGAACCTGCTGTCGACCGCGTGCGACTCGCGCACCTGCGCATAGGCCGGCCAGAAATCTTGCGGAAACGAGTAGTTGTAATGCACACCGGAGATCGCCTGCATCACCCGTCCGTAGCGCAGGCCGAGCCCGTTGCGGTACACGCTCTTCATGCGCGCAACGTTTGACGTGCCGTACTGGGCGATAGGAATGCTGGCATCGCCCTCGAGCGCGCACGGCATGCTGGTCGCCCACAGCAGCTCATCCCCCAGGTGCCGGTAGACGAATTGATGCAGGTCGAGAAGATATTGCAGAAGCTCCCAGCTGGTCTTGAAAGGCGGCGTGACAAGCTCGATGAGCGACTCGGAGTAGTCGGTCGTGATGTGCTCGTTCGTCAGCGCCGAGCCGAGCGCCCGCGGATGCGGCGTCTGCACGATGTCCCCCGCCGGCGTCACGCGCAGGGATTCCTTCTCTATCCCCTTCCTGCCGCCCTGCAGGATCTGCGGCTCGCCGCTATTGATGAGGGCGGACAGCCGTCGTTCGAACTCGCGATCGACACCAGGTTGGGACATGAGAATCTCGGCGCAAAGATTCGCGGCATCTTGCCGTCTCGCCGGGCGCTCGCGCAAATCGTGCGCGCCGCCGGCCGTGGCGGTGGCGCCGGATCTAGCGGGATTCGCAGCGCGCTCTTAGCCCCTGCATGAGCTCGGGCAGGTCGCGTTTCAGGCTCGCGAGCACCATCCAGCGCGGCACGTAGAACTTCGGCACGACCTGCGCGCGATAGGTGACGAGCGTTACCGCGCCGTCACGCCGCGGCGAGAGCTCCCAGATGGCTTCGTTGGTACGGAAATCGCCGCGCACGTTGGAGAAACTGATGCGCTCGAACGGCTCGTAGTGCGCGCGGAACACGTAGGAAGCGTGCGGCAGGAACCAGGAATAGGTGACCTCGTGCTCGATCGTCTGCCAGGATCCATCCGGCGCCGTCTCGAGCACCTTGCAGGCGGTCAGGTGCGGCACGAAGTGCAGCGCCTGGGCGCAGTCGGTCATCGTGTGATAGATCCGCTCGGCGGGCGCCTCGATCTCGATCGCCGCACGAAAGCTGCCGTCGGCCCGGTCCGCATCAGTCTCGGGCGGCACCACAACCTCGCGCCGATCGAGACTCGCAAGCTCCGCCTGGGAGAGGGTCCAGTCCTGCGCGCGTGCGCCGGCCACCGCAAGCCAGGCGCAGGCGAGGATCAAAGAGCGGCAAAATGGGGCCCTCCGGGTTGTTGCGCAGCACGTCATGAAGTTCCAGTCAGGTATGTTCCAGCCATTGCGGTACTGGTTCATTGCCTCATCGCGGCGATGGCGCTAGCGTAACTTTCGTGGACACGCCTCATCTTATCCGACTCATTACGTCCGGCGACGACGCGGCGGTCGCGGCGCTCATCAGGAGCGTCATGCCGGAATTCGGCGCCTGCGGGCCAGGCTTCGCACTGCAGGATGCGGAAGTCGCCAGCATGTCGCAGGCCTACGGCGCGCCGCGCTCGGCCTATTTCGTCCTCGAGCAGGGCGGCGAAGTCGTCGGCGGCGCAGGGGTCGCGCCATTGTCGGGCGGGGATTTCGAGGTGTGCGAGCTGCGCAAGATGTACTTTCTGCGCGCGGCGCGCGGCCAGGGCATGGGGGCGATGCTGCTGCGACATTGTCTGCGCGTCGCGCGCGGCTTCGGCTATCAAACCTGTTACCTCGAAACCCTCACCGGCATGGATCAAGCCCAGCGGCTGTACGAAAAAATGGGCTTTCGCGCCCTGAGCGAGCCGCTCGGCGCGACCGGCCATTCCAGCTGCGATCGCTGGTTTGCACTTGAGCTGTAGGCCGCACGGCGGCATCTGCAGGCCATGATCCCTCGCCAAATGGCATAGAATCCGCCGCAGAATCGCGCTCGTTCTTTCGCGCAAGGGAGGGATTCATGCTCGTCGGTTCGGCAGTCAGGCGTGTCGCCATCGTAGGCGGGGTGCGTATTCCCTTCGCCCGTTCCAACGGCGCCTACGCGCGCGCGAGCAACCAGGACATGCTCACGGCCACCTTTCGCGGCGCCGTCGAGCGCTTCGGGCTCGCCGGCGTGCGCCTGGGAGATGTGATGGCGGGCGCGGTGATCAAGCATTCTACGGACTACAACCTGGTGCGCGAGTGCGTGCTCGGCAGCGGCCTTGATCCGCACACGCCGGGGCTCGATTTGCAGCGCGCCTGCGGCACGAGCCTGGAGGCGGCGATCCTGCTCGGCAACAAGATTGCCCTCGGGCAGATCGACGCGGGACTTGCAGGCGGCGTGGATACCGTGAGCGATCCGCCCATCGTTTATCCCAAGGCCTACCAGCAGCTCCTCCTCGCAAGCTATCGCGGCCGCACATTAGGCGCGCGCCTTGCGCCATGGCTGTCGCTGCGACCCAGACACTTGAAGCCCGTGCTGCCCGGCGTGATCGAGCCGCGCACTGGCCTCTCCATGGGGCAGAGCACCGAGCTCATGGTGAAAACCTGGAAGATCTCGCGCATAGCCCAGGACGAGCTCGCGTTCGAGAGCCACCAGAATGCGGCGAAAGCCTGGCGCGAGGGCTTCTTCAGCGACCTCGTGATCGAATATCTGGGCCTGAAGACGGACAACAACGTTCGCCCGGATACCTCGACGGAAAAACTCTCAAAGCTCAAGCCCACATTCGATTTCACGGGCTCAGGCACGCTGACGGCGGGCAACAGCACGCCGCTCACCGACGGCGCGGCCGCGGTGCTGCTCGCAACCGATGAATGGGCCGTCGAGCGCAAGCTACCGGTGCTCGCCCATTTGACCTACGGCAAGGCCTGGGCCGTGGATTTCGTCACGGGCAAGGAGGGACTCCTGATGGCGCCGACCTACGCGGTCGCCGCGATGCTGAAGGATGCAGGACTCACTCTGCAGGATTTCGACTACTACGAAATCCACGAAGCCTTCGCAGGACAGGTGCTGTGCACGCTTGCGGCCTGGGAGTCCGCCACATACTGCCGCGATGTCCTCGGCGAGAAACAGCCCTTGGGCGCCATCGACCGCGCGCGCCTCAACGTGAAAGGCGGCAGCGTCGCGCTCGGGCATTCGTTTGCCGCAACCGGCGCGCGCATCGTGGCGACTCTGGCGAAGATCCTTGCGAATGATCCGAATGCCAAACGCGGACTCGTCTCGGTGTGCACCGCCGGCGGCATGGGAGTGACAGCGATCCTGGAGCGCTGACGGATTTGTACGATGCGAGCGCGGTGTCTTCGGTTGATGGCAGCAGGTGGCCGCGGTGAGGATGCGCCGCTATCACCCGGCGAGGAGGCGCCCGTCATGTCATGAGCGATGAGAGTCAGTGGCGCGACAAATACCGCGAGTCCTTGAGTCGCCTGTCGGCCGAGGAAGCGCGCAGAAGCCGCCTGCAAAGCGTGCTGCGGATCCTGATCGGCAGGCTGTGTGTGGCAGGACAAGGCCGCGATGCGCGCCTGGATGTCGAACTGCGCAAAGTCGCCGAGGCCGTGCGCAAGGGCGTTGATACGCCGAAGCTTGAGGACCTGCTCGACCCGTTATCGCAGGCCGTGCTGCTCCTGGATGTTCAAACGCCAGCGGGCAAAACGGCCGCGGCCGAAACTGCCGCAGTGTCCGCGGTCGCCGATACCGACACCCTCACATCGATTCTCGACCGCCTGGCGCTCTTGCCGGAGCTGCGCCCCATGATCGCGCAGCTGCGTGCCGATGGCGCGGACTCCGTCGGCACCCATGAGCTTGCGCGCTTGCTGGAGCGCATGGAGCGCGTGACGAGCGAGCAGCGCGCGGCGGCGCAGCGCGAAAAGCTAGAACTTGAGCATCTCCTGCAGCAGATGACCTCGCGCCTGGATGAGATCGCCGCGCACCTCGCCGGTGAAGTGGAGGAGCAGAACGCGGCCCAGGACGACACCGAGCAGCTCAATCTTCTCGTCAGCAGCGAAGTCGAGGAGCTGAAGACGAATGTCATGCGCGCTCTGGAGGTCACGGCGCTGCGCAAGCAGGTGAGCTTGCGTCTTGGCGCCATCAACAGCCACCTGCAGGAATTTCGCGGCCGCGAGGAGTCGCGCGTCAAGACCTATCGTCAGCGCGTCGGCCGCATGCGTACACGCATCCGCGAGCTCGAGCGCGAGAGTCACTCCCTGCACGTGAGTCTGCAGGAAGAGCAGCGTCTGGCCATGATCGATGCGCTCACCGGCATTCCCAACCGCGCCGCCTACGATGATCGAATGGAGCAGGAATTCAGGCGCTGGAAGCGCTTCGGCCGCGAGGTGAGCATCCTCGCCTGGGACATCGATCGCTTCAAGACCGTCAACGACGCCTACGGGCACAAAGCCGGCGACCGGGTCCTGAAGGTGATCGGCGAGCTGCTCTCCAAGCATGTGCGCGAGACCGACTTCGTCGCGCGCTACGGCGGCGAGGAGTTCGTGATGCTGCTGGTCGGCTCATCGCCGGCGGAAGGCTACGCTGTGGCGGAGAAGATCCGCACCGAAATCGCGCAGCTCGGATTTCACTTTCACGACAAGCCGGTCACCGTCACGGCATCCTGCGGCATCACGAACTTCATCGCCGAGGATACCGCCGACATCGCCTTTGACCGCGCCGACCGCGCGCTCTACCAGGCAAAGGAAGCCGGCCGCAACCGCTGCGTCATCGGCTAGCGCGCCGCGCCTGGCGCCTGGCCGGTCAGGCACTTGCCATTGGTTTCACCTGAAACTAAATTGTCCGCACCGCCCATGAGGCCACGACCATGAAACGCTATATCAGCTATCCCCGCGTAGCAGGATCCGCCTCCCGTCAGGCGCACGCGGACCTGCCACCGGGCACGTTTGAGCGCGAGATGAGCAAGGATGGCTTCTTTGGCCCCGCCGCGCACCTCTACCACCGCCATCCGCCAACGGGCTGGGTAAGCTTCGAAGGACCGCTGCGGCCGCACGCGTTCGATCTCGTGGCGCTCGCACCGCAGGCGCGGCCCGCCCCCGCCGATGCGGCCGAGATTCTGGTGAATGCGGCCGTGCGCCTGCGCTTCTGGAAAAGCGCGCCCGGCGACATGGACCACCTGGTGAGGAACGCAGACGGTGATGAGATTCTTTTCATTCACAGCGGGGAAGGCGATTTATTCTGCGATTTTGGCCACTTGAGCTTTGCCGCCGGCGATTACATCCTGCTGCCGCGCGGCACGATGTGGCGCATCAATGCGCGGCAGCCGCTCGCGGCGCTGCTGATCGAGGCGACGCAGGGCAGTTATCGGCTGCCCGAGAAGGGTCTCGTCGGCCCGCATGCGTTGTTTGATGCGGCGATGCTCGACGTCCCGGAGATTGACGATCTTTTTCGCGCCCAGCACAGCGACACCGCGCGCTGGCAGGTGCGCGTGAAGCGCCGCGGGGCGATCTCCACCATCACCTACCCGTTCAATCCCCTAGATGCGGTCGGCTGGCACGGCGATCTCATGGTCGCACGCATCAACGTGCGCGACATCCGGCCGCTGATGAGCCACCGCTACCATCTGCCGCCGTCGGCGCATACGACGTTCGTCGCCGATCGCTTCGTGATCTGCACTTTCGTGCCCCGACCCTTCGAGACCGACCCGGGCGCGATCAAAGTGCCGTTCTTCCACAATAACGACGACTACGACGAAGTGATCTTCTATCACGCCGGCAATTTCTTCTCGCGCGACAACATCCACCCCGGCATGCTGACGCTGCATCCCTGCGGTTTCACGCACGGTCCGCACCCGAAAGCGCTTGCGAACGTGCTCCAGCAACCTGCACCTGCCACCGACGAGGTGGCGGTGATGATCGACGCGCGCGATCCGCTCGACATCGGCGCAGCCGCGCAGCCGCTCGAATGGACGGGCTACGTCGATAGCTGGCGCACGGACAAATGAAGCTTGCGAGCCTGCGCGCAGTCGGCCGCGACGGCGAGCTCATCATCGTCGATCGCGCCTTGAGGAAGAGGATGGCGGTCCCTGAGATTGCCCCGACGCTGCAGGCGGCGCTCGATGACTGGCAGCATGTTGAGCCGCGACTGCGCGCAGCCGCCGCGGCGCTTGAGTCGCAGGATCCGCCGCACGCGCAGCGCTTCGATCCTTGCGAATGTTCAGCGCCGCTGCCGCGCGCCTATCAGTGGCTGGATGCCAGCGCCTACCTGCATCACGTCGAGCTCGTGCGCAAGGCCCGTGGTGCTGAAATGCCGGCCTCTTTCCTCACCGACCCGCTCATGTACCAGGGTGGCTCGGATCGTCTGCTGGGACCTTGCGAGAATGTCCCCTTCGCAAGCGAAGAGCACGGCATCGATCTTGAGGCCGAGGTCGCGGTCGTGACAGACGACGTGCCGCTCGGGGTGACAGGCGCGGCCGCCGCCGCGCACGTCAAGCTCATCGTGCTCGTCAACGACTGGAGCCTGCGCAATCTCATCCCCGCGGAGCTTGCCAAGGGATTTGGGTTCCTGCAGTCGAAGCCCGCCAGTGCCTTCGCGGCCATCGCGGCGACCCCCGATGAGTTGGGCGGCGCGTGGCGCGGCGGCAAGGTCCACCTGCCGCTCGCAAGCGCGATCAACGGCCGGATGCTCGGCGATCCGGATGCGGGGGTCGACATGAATTTCAGCTTTTACGAGCTCATCGCGCACGCCGCGCGCACCCGCAGCCTCGCCGCCGGAACGATCCTCGGATCCGGCACGGTCGCCAACCGCGATCCGGCGCGCGGCAGCTCCTGCCTTGCTGAGCGGCGCACGCTCGAAGTGCTAGAGTACGGATCTGCCCGCACGCCCTTTCTTAAATTTGGCGATCGCGTCCGCATTGAAATGCTGGCCGAAAACGGCGCCAGCATCTTCGGCGCCCTCGACCAGGAGGTGGTGCGCATCGGGGCAGACCAATAGGCAGACACCAGCATGGTTGCAAAACACACGAGCGAATTCACCACCATCATGGCGCGCGACGGCCATGAATTCCGCGCCTGGCTTGGGCCATCACCGGGGCGGCCGAAAGGCGCCATCGTCGTCGTGCAGGAAATCTTTGGCGTCAACAGCCACATCCGTGCAGTCGCCGATGGCTACGCGGCCGAAGGCTACGTCGTCATCGCGCCATGCCTGTTCGATCGCGTGCGCCGCGGCATTGAGCTCGGCTACACCGCGGCCGACATGCAGGAGGGCCGGGGCTACGTTGCGCAGTTGAAACCTGATGAGACGCAGGCCGACATGGCCGCCGCGATCGCGGTCGTCAGACACGCCGGCCGCGTCGGCGTCGTGGGCTACTGCTGGGGCGGCACGATTGCATATCTTGCCGCCTGCGACCTGCCGATCGGCTGTGCGGTCGTCTATTACGGCGGCGCCATCGTCAAGCAGCTGCCGAAACATCCGAAGTGCCCCGTCATGTATCACTTCGGCGAAAAGGATCAGCACATTCCGCTGACCGACATCGACCAGATCAAGGCCGCCGATCCCAAGGGCGAGTTTTACCTGTATCCCGCCGACCACGGCTTCAACTGCGACCAGCGCGCAAGCTACGATGCGCCAAGCGCGGCGCTGGCGCGCGAACGCTCGCTCGCATTCTTGGCGAAGAACCTCGCGCACGCCGAGAGCTAGATGGCGCTCGAACTCAAAGATGCGACTCTCCTGCGCACGCAGGCCTTGCTGGCAGGCGTCTGGTGCGATGCGGACAACGGCGTGCAGCGCGATGTCGTCAATCCCGCAACAGGTGCGAAGCTCGGCACGGTACCCAACATGGGCGCCGCCGAGACGCGCCGCGCGATCGAGGCCGCCGCCCTGGCGCTGCCCGCCTGGGCGAAGAAAACGGCGCAGGAGCGCGCCGTCATCCTGCGCCGCTGGTACGAGCTCATGCTCGCGAACCAGGAGGATCTCGCGCGCATCATGACCGCCGAGCAGGGCAAGCCCCTCGCCGAGGCGCGCGGCGAGATCGCCTACGCCGCCGCGTTCCTCGAGTGGTTCGCCGAGGAGGGCAAACGCCTCTATGGCGACATCATTCCTGCCCACCAGCCGGACAAGCGCATCCTCGTGCTGCGCCAGCCGGTGGGCGTCGTCGCGGCGATCACGCCGTGGAATTTTCCCGCGGCGATGATTGCGCGCAAAGTCGCACCGGCGCTCGCCGCGGGCTGCACGTTTGTCTGCAAGCCTGCGATCCAGACCCCCTACTCGGCGCTCGCGATGGCCGAGCTTGCCGGGCGCGCGGGTGTTCCAAAGGGCGTCTTGAGCGTCCTCACCGGGGAGGCCGCGGCCATCGGCGCGGAGATGACCTCGCACCACGCCGTGCGCAAGCTCACCTTTACCGGCTCAACCGAAATCGGCAAGCGCCTGATGGCCCAGTGCGTGAGCACGCTTAAGAAACTCTCGCTCGAACTCGGCGGCAATGCGCCGTTCCTCGTGTTCGAGGATGCGGATCTCGATGCGGCGGTCGCAGGCACGATCGCGAGCAAGTACCGCAACACCGGCCAGACCTGCGTGTGCGCCAACCGGCTCCTCGTTCAGGACGCGATCTACGATGAGTTCGTGAAAAAATTGAGTGCCGCGGTCGGAAAACTCAGCGTCGGCGATGGACTCAGCGGACGCACCGATCAGGGACCGCTCATCGACAAGCACGCGCTCGCCAAGGTCGAAGAGCACATCGCCGATGCGCTTGCCAAGGGCGCGCACATCGCCTGCGGCGGCCAGCGCCATGCGCTCGGCGGCACATTTTTTCAGCCGACGATCCTGACCGATGTCACCTCGAACATGCTGGTCGCGCGCGAGGAGACCTTTGGACCGGTGGCGCCGCTGTTTCGCTTCAAATCGGAGGACGAAGCGCTCAAGCTCGCAAACGACACCCAGTTCGGGCTTGCAGGCTACTTCTATACCCGCGACCTTGCGCGCGCGTGGCGCGTGAGCGAAGCGCTCGAATGCGGAATCGTCGGCCTCAACACCGGCATCATCTCGACCGAAGTGGCGCCCTTCGGCGGCATCAAGGAATCCGGCATCGGCCGCGAAGGCTCCAAATACGGGATTCTCGATTACACCGAACTCAAATACGTCTGCGTTGGCGGCATTTGAGTGCCCTATTTGAGCTCGGCGCAGTTTCGCCATGAGCGCACCGAGCGCATCGGCATATTGCTGGTCAATTCCGGGACCCCCGCATCGCTTGCGACGCGCGACGTACGGCGCTTTTTAAAGGCGCTGCTCTCGGACCGGCGGGTCGTCGAGCTGCCGCGCCTGTTGTGGCTGCCCATTCTGTACGGGCTCATTCTGCCCATCCGTCCCTACCTCTCGGCACGCCGTTACCGACTTATCTGGACAGAGGAAGGCTCGCCCATGACGACGCTCTCAAATGAGCTCGCGGGCGCGCTCAGCGCCGCCCTCGCACAGCGCACGCTCGGCACTTTTTCGGTCGAGGTTGCGATGCTCTACGGGCCGCCGACGGTTGCAGAGGCCCTGGAGCGTTTAAGATGCGCCGGCGCGCAGCGGCTCCTCGTGCTGCCGCTTTACCCGCAGTATTCGGGCGCCAGCACCGGAGCGAGCTTCGATCAGGTCGCGAACGAGCTGCGCCGCTGGCGCTGGCTGCCGCAGCTGCGTTTCATCGACCAGTACGCCGCCGAGCCGCTCTATATCGAGGCGCTGGCGGCAAGCGTCGAGCAGCACTGGCAGACGCACGGTCGGACCGAGCGCCTGCTGGTCTCCTTCCACGGCATTCCCGAACGTTACTGTGAGCGCGGCGACCCGTATCTCTACTATTGTCAGAAGAGCGCGCGCCTTCTCGCCCAGACACTCCGACTCCCGGAGGATGCCTGGAGCGTGAGCTTTCATTCCCGCTTCGGGGCGGCGCGCTGGCTCGGGCCATACACGGCCGATGTCGTGGCAGCACTGCCCGGGCAGGGCGTCAAGGAGCTCACGGTCATCTGTCCCGGCTTCGCGATTGATTGTCTCGAGACGCTCGAGGAGATTGCAATTGAAAACCGCGACCGGTTCCTCGCGGCAGGCGGGCGGCGCTTTCTCTATGTGCCGGCGCTCAACGCGCGCGGCGAACATGTCGATGCCCTGTGCGAGCTCATCACGCGCAATTGCCAGGGCTGGAGCTGCGGCGATGATGGGACCCGTACCGCGGCGCGCAGCGTTCCGGCCTGACGGACGTGCTCGGCCGCTTTCACGAAATAGGCATCCAGACCACCGACATCCGCGCGTCGGTCGAATTCTACGAGCGCCTGGGCTTCTCTCACGCGGACACGGGCGAGACCTGGACGCATCCTTATGGCGTGCTGACGGACGGCCGGATCTTCCTCGGACTGCATCAGCATGCGTTTGAGTCTCCGCTCCTCACCTACGTGCACGCGGAGGTTGCGCGCTACGCATCCGAGCTTCAGTCACAGGGAATGACGCTTGCGTATCAGCACACCGCCGAGCATGAATTCAACCGGATCGGCATCAAAGATCCCAGCGGCCAAATGCTCGCAGTCATCGAGGCGCGCACTTATTCCCCGGTTTTGCGCCGCCGCGAACAGGTGTCGCTATGCGGGTATTTCGCGGAATTCAGCATGCCGAGCAACGATTTCGCGCGCGCCAAGGCGTTCTGGGAACCGCTTGGGTTCGTTGCAATCGAGGAGTCGGATTTGCCCTACCCGCATCTGGCGCTGACGGGCGATCATCTGAATATCGCCTTTCACCGTCCGCGCACCTTCGAGCGCCCGCTCGTGGTTTTCCGCGATACCGACATGCGTGCGCGCCTCGTGAAGCTGCGCGACCTCGACTTGGGAATCTGGCGCGCCGCACCGCAGGGGTTGGATGCACAGAAGAACGCGATCCTCGAGGCGCCGGAGGGTACGGCGCTCATGTTTCTGGAAGAGGACATCTGATGAGCTCTTTGGCGCGCCGTCGCTTCAGCTATTGAACGCGTGCCACGATGCGAAACTGCAGCTGCATCTCATCCTGCACCGCAAGCGCCCCCAGCAGCGCGCTGAATGGTGTGAGACCGAGCTCTGATTGTTTGAGAGCAAGCTTCCCCGTCACCAAGAGCTCCGTCGGGTTCAGCGTAAAGCTCACGGGCACCGCGATGGAGTGCAGCTGATCGCGGATCCGGATCTGCACATGCGCGATGACAGGGTCGGTCGCCGTATCGAGACTTTCCGAGCGCAGCGTGATGTTCGGATACTGCGCGGCGTCGAGTACCGAAGGGCCGAGCATGTTGCGCCGCGTGCCCTCCCTGGCAGCGTCGGGCACGTCGGCGGCAAAGTCAGCGCCCTCGCCGGCGCGCAGCTCCGCCTCATCCACGGTGAGTGCCGAAACCGGCAGCTCAAGTTCAAAGCTCGAACGTGCAAGATCCTTGGCGATATAAACTGTGCCGGTGAGATCGTGGGATGCGACGAGATGATTGTGACCGGCGCGCGCGAGCGTGCCGCCGCGATACACCCGCACGGTCAGAAGAGAGTCGCGGGCAATTACCTGATACGCCGGGCCGACGCTTGCGGCCGCGGCCGCAACCGGCGGGGCTTGCGTGTTCGCTCGCGGCTTGCCCGCCGTCGTGGCGCAGCCGACTACCAGGAGCAGCGTCGCCATGACCGCGAGTGAGCGGATTGTGAAAGCGGCGCGCATCGGCTTAAGCTTCATCCCATGCTATTCCGAAACACCCTGAAGCGCTGGGGCACCGTCGCCCAGACTCTGCACTGGCTCATCGTCGCGCTCATCATCATACAGGTGATTCTCGCGTTCACGGCGGCTGAGCTGCATGGCCTCGCGAAGCTTGCGATGCTCGCCCGGCATAAGTCGGTCGGCATCACCATTCTGATGCTCGCTGTCGTGCGTCTGCTGTGGCGGCTCGCGAATCCGACGCCGCCTTTGCCCGCGAACCTCAAACCCTACGAACGCATCCTTGCCCATTTCACACACACGGCGCTGTACGTGCTGATATTCGTGATGCCGCTGTCCGGCTGGATCATGTCCTCGGCGCGCGGTTTTCCGGTCAGCTGGTTCAGCCTCTTTCAGCTGCCCGATCTCGTGCACAAGAATCGGCCGCTGTACGAGGCGATGATTGAGACGCACGAGGTTCTCGCCTGGACGCTGGGCGCGGTTGCGACGTTGCACGTGCTCGGGGCGCTCAAACATCACTTCGTGTTGAAGGACACCGTGCTGCGCCGCATGCTGCCATTCACGAAGACACCCTGAACTTGAGGAAGCATTGATGATACGCCGCTCAAACCTTGCATGGCTCCTTGGCGCACTCGGCCTCGTCAGCGCGGCAGGCGCGACATTCGCGGCCGCGCCGGTCGGGCCGGTCGCGGTCTATACACTCGATGCGGCGAAGAGCACGCTTAACTTCGGCTTCGTGCAGGCGGGCGCGAAAAACACCGGCCACTTCCCCAAGTTCACCGTCAATTTCAGCTTCGCTGACGACAATCTCGCCGCATCGAAGCTCGACGTCAGCATCGACGTGAGCGCGCTCAACACCGATGACCAGGAGCGCGACGACACGCTGCGCGGCGCGGATCTGTTCAACATCGCGAAGTTTCCGCAGGCGCACTTCACCGCGACGCAGATCAGCAAAAGCGCGGGCGGGTATGAGGCGGCCGGGAAGTTGAGCCTGCGCGGCGTCACGCGCCCGCAGCGCGTCTCCTTCACGCTCAGGAGTGCGAATGAGCAGGGCCGCGCGGTGCTCTATATGACCGGCAAAACGCTGGTCAAGCGCCTCGACTTCGGCGTTGGTCAGGGCGACTGGAAATCGACGGAGTGGATCGACAACGACGTGAACATCACGTTCAACCTGCGTCTCATCCCGTCAGGCTGATCAGAGCGTCGAGCCGTCGCGACGCGCGTAGCGGCCGCGCGCCCCGGGATCATTCCACACCAGATCAACTTCTGGATCAGAGTAGTAGCAGGTGTCTTCGTCTTCCTCGCGATTGCTGATCTCGAGGTACACGGCCGGCTGCGTGCCACGGTTCACGAGCTGATGGCCATCGGCGACGCCGGCGGAAAATCCGGCGCACATCCCGGCGCGCAGGAGCTGCTCGCCGTTTTCGGTGCGCAGCACGACTTCTCCTTCGAGGACATAGACGAATTCATCCTCATGGCTGTGCCAGTGACGCATCGAGGACTCCTTGCCAGGCTGCAAGGTCGTGCGGTTGACGCCGATCTTCTTGAGCCCGAGCGCATCGCCGAGCCGCAATTTATGACGCGGCATGACGCGCGAGCGGTACGGCTCAGGATAGCCGCATGAATCGTTGACGGTTACGGATTGAGGGTCGAGGGCCGGTTTGTGCAGAGCTGGCATCGCGTGCTTTCCTCATCGCTAGCGTTTTTTGCGTGCACTCTTGCGCGCAAGTTTTTTGCCGTGCGCGCGTTTTTTTGGCGCGGACGGCCGGGCGCGCGCGCTTCTCGCAGGCCTGCGAGCGTTGCCCTTCTTCGGCGCCACCCTGGCGGCGCGCGGTTTCTTTGCCGCAGGTCTGCGCACGCTGTTCTTTTTGGCGGCCGCCTTGCGCAGCCCCGGCTGCTTCGCGCTGTGCGCACGCGCGGGCGGCGCTGCCTGCGGCTTGCCCGTTGCAGGAGCGCCTGGCGTCTTCGTCTCCGGCTCGACGCCGCGCAGCTGCTCGAGGATCGCCGGATTTTCAAGCGTCGAGACGTCCTGGGAGATTTCCTCGCCGCGCGCCAGAGCCCGCAGCAGGCGGCGCATGATTTTTCCCGAGCGGGTCTTCGGCAGATTATCGGCGAAGCGGATTTCCTCCGGCTTGGCGATCGCGCCGAGCTCCTTCGCCACCCATTCGCGCAATTCCTGCGTGAGCGCCTGGACTTCGTGCGTCGGGCGCGCGCCGCGGCAAACGACGTAGGCGAATATTGCCTCGCCCTTGATTTCGTGCGGCTTACCGACGACCGCCGCCTCGGCCACGCGCGGGTGCGAGACGAGCGCGGATTCAACTTCCATCGTGCCGAGGCGATGGCCGGCGACATTCAGAACGTCATCGATTCGTCCCATGATCCAGAAGTAGCCGTCCTTGTCGCGACGCGCGCTGTCGCCGGCGACGTAAAAACGGTTCTGAAACTTGTGCCAGTAGGTACTGATGTAGCGCTCGTTGTCGCCCCAGATGGTGCGCAGCATCGATGGCCAGGGCTTTTTGATGACGAGATAGCCGCCCGTATCGGGCCGGGTGACCGACTGGCCGCGGTTGTCGACGATGTCCGCAGCGATGCCCGGCAGCGCGCGCGTGCACGAGCCGGGCTTGGTTACGGTAACGGCGGGCAGCGGCGAAATCATGATCGAGCCCGTCTCGGTCTGCCACCAGGTATCAACAATGGGGCAGCGGCCGCCGCCGATCACGCGCTGGTACCAGATCCACGCTTCGGGGTTGATGGGCTCGCCGACGCTACCCAGAAGCCGCAGGCGGGACAGATCGTAACGCGCCGGCAGCTCATCGCCGAGCTTCATCAGCGCGCGGATCGCGGTGGGCGCGGTGTAGAAAATCGTCACGCCATGCGCCTGGCAGATCTGCCAGAAGCGCGCACCGTCCGGATAGGTCGGCGCGCCTTCATACATGACGATCGTCAGGCCGGCGGCGAGCGGCCCGTAGGCGACGTAGCTGTGGCCGGTGACCCAGCCGACATCGGCCGTGCACCAGAACACATCGTCGGCGCGCACATCGAACACCCATTGCGTCGTAACCTTCGCGCCGAGGAGGAAGCCGGCGCTTGAATGCTGGATCCCCTTGGGCTTGCCCGTCGAGCCTGACGTGTAAAGGAGAAACAGCGGATGATCGGCGTCGACCGCTTGCGGCTCACAGAGCGGCGACTGGCCCTCCACCACATCGTGCCACCACACATCACGCCGCGCTTTCATCGGCACGGCCTCACCGGTGCGCCGGTACACGATGACGCGCTTGACCGTCGGGCAGCCCGCCTGCAGCGCCTGATCGACGGCGGCCTTGAGGGCGATGCTGCGACCGCCGCGCCAGCCGCCGTCGGCGGTGATGACAAGCTTCGCGCCCGTATCCTCGATGCGGTCCTTGAGTGAGGTGGCGGAAAAGCCGCCGAACACGACCGAATGGATTGCACCGATGCGCGCACAGGCGTGCATGGCGACCACGATCTGCGGCAACAGTGGCATGTAGATGATGACGCGATCGCCGAGGCCCACACCCTGCGCCTTGAGTGCGTTTGCGCAGCGGCACACTTCAGCATGCAGCTCGCGGTAGCTCAATCGCCGGATGTCGCCCGGCTCGCCTTCAAAAATGAGCGCCGTCTGATGCCCGCGCTGCGCGAGATGCACATCCAGGCAGTTGTAGGAAACGTTCAGGCGGCCATCGGTGAACCAGCCGAAATTCGGAGCGCGCGAGTCGTCGAGCGTTTTAGTAAAGGGGGTCTGCCAGACAAGCTCGCGCCGGGCGAGCTTCTCCCAGAATCCCAGATGGTCGGCGGCGGCCTCGGTGTACAACGCCGCAACATCGGCGGGCTTCAGTCTTGCCCGCGCCGCAAACTCATCCGACGGCGGAAAGCTGCGCTCTTCCAGCAAGACCGATTTGATGTCCTCGTGAGCCATAGCACTCTCCCCCCCGAATGATCCGTGGCGTCGCCTGCAAAGCATACCGTAGCGACAAAGCGCGTGGCCAAACGGCCTGCCAGGGGATCGTTATTTACGCGGGCGCTTGGCGCAGGCAGCCGTTCTGAGGTAGAACCGGCTGTCAGTGTTGCTCGCTACCACCGCTCCAAAGCCCAGGATGGCCGCATTCGCCCCCAAGTATTACCCGGCGCCCCAATGGGCGGCGTGCGCGCTCGCGGCGTTTGCGCTTGTGGCCTGCAGTGCGGCCCCGCCGCCGCAGACGGTCCTCGCTGAAAGCTGCCATCGTGTGAGCGGCGCCGCGCCGCTCGGCCTGCAGCTGCGTTCTTCGGGCACCGGGACATTGCGGATCGCGGTGCGCGAGCTTGGCATCTCCCTCACCGCCACACTGGAGGATGGTGCCGCCGGCATCACCACGCTCTCGCCCGCAGCCCGCTACGGCGTGATGACACTCCTCATCGATGCGCGACCCTCGCGCCCCGTGCGCGTTCAAATCCGCTCGAGCGATTCCCGCGACATCGTGGGGGAAGCCTGTGTGGCCGCCGAGCTTGTGAGCGCGTCCGCGCCGCGGCGCCTTGCCGCAGAGCGCGCCTTCGCGGCCGCGGGCCGGGCGACATTTGCGCAGCACTGGCAGCTTGCCTTCGATGACTATCTTGCGGCCGCCCGCAGCTTCGATCATCTCGACCAGCGTCGCGCCGCCGACGCGCGCCATGCCATGGCGCAGCTTGCCTACCGCCAGTTGCGTCGCGATCGCGATGGCTACGCGCTCGCACAGCGCGCCCTCTCGGACTTTGGGCGCCGCGCCGATCCGGGGCTGCGCAGCGCGCTCGTCGCGCTGCAGGCGAACATCGTCATCGAATCGAAGGACGACGATCGCAATACTCGCCGCGCGCGCGCGCTCAAGCTTCTTGATGCCGCGGGAGGGCTCGCAAGGCATGCGCGCTATGGAGCGCGGGAGCTTGCGCGGCTGACGCTGTTGCGCGGCTACCTTGAGTATGTGACGAGTCACAGCGATGTCGCCGCCGGATTCTTCGCCACTGCAGCGGATCAGTGCCGAGCGCTCGCCGATTGGGAGTGTTACGCCCGTGCCCGGCAGAATGGCGCTCTGATCGCGCAGGAGAGCGGCCACGCCCTGGGCGTTTCGGACGCCTATGAGGACGCCCTGGCGGTGTTGAGCCCAGCCGTCGCGCCGACTCTGAGCGCGGACATCTGGGACAGTCTGGGTCGCGTGCAAAGCTCGATGGGCCGCTTCAAGCTGAGCGAGCAATCGCAGCTGAATGCCATGCGCCTGTATGCGCAGAGCGGCAGTTGCGATGGCGCGCGGCGCGCGCTGTCGTCACTGGGATCGATTCTGGTGCATGTCGGCAATCTCGACGACGCCATGCGCTACCTTGATCTCGCAGCCGCGCACGACTGCGCGCCCTTGCTGTCGCTTGCGATGGACGAGCCGCAGCATGATTTTCATGCGGCTGAAGAAGCGCTCGGGCCTGAATTCGGCCGCGGGGCGGGCGCGCCTCCTGCCGCGCGCGCGGCCTGCGACAACCCTCCGGCAGCGGCAACGCTGTCGGCCGAAGGGACGATCGAAGTGTTCCGCGCCCTCCTCGCCACGACCTACGGCGCGAAGCTTGAAGCGGATCAGACGATCGCACAGCGCTGTCTTGCCGCCGCCGCGCGCTATGCCTCAACACCACGCCTGCGCCTGCGGCTCGCCAACGCCACGGGCGAGGCCTACATCGATAGTGCGGATGCCGCGCGCGCCGCCGCGTCATTCCGGCGGGCGCTTGAAATCGCAGACGAGGCCGCTCTGCCGGCGAACCATCCCAACCGTGCGGTAGCGTACCTTGGGCTCGCGCAAGCGTCCCTCCTGTCAGGCAACAGCGCCGCGGCACTGCGCTACGGCACGCAGGCTTTGCTGATCGGCAGCGCACGAGCGGATGTCAGCGAAGTGGTGAGCGCCTTGCAGGTGCTCGCCACGAGCCTGCAGGCGGCGGGCAACAGCAAAAGCGCCGCACAGACGCTGCGCACGGCTGTCAATCTCATCGAGCAGGTGCCGATCGACGACTTCGACGCCGAGACGCGCGCAACATTTCTCGCCACTCAACACGGCGTGTTTGAGGAGCTGACCGATCTGTCGGTTCAAAACGCCCTCGCAGGCGCGCGCGACGATAGCGCCGCGGGCAGTACCTGGAGCGCCTTCGCCGTCGCGGAACGCGGTCGCGCGAGGAGCTTGCAGTACGCCTTGAGCCAGGCAACGAACGATGCTTCTGCGAGCGAGCACGAGCATCTCGCCGCAAACTACTTGGCGCTTCTAAAGCGCATTTCGGCGGTTGCAACGTCAGCGCAGAATTCGAGCGGCTGGAGCGGCGCAGTGGGACTTCTGGAAGCACTGTCGACGCAAGGGCAGCACCTCTTCGAACCGCTCACGGCCGAAGAGCTGACAGCGCAACTCGACCGTCAGGACGCGACCCTCGTCGAATATGCGACCGGGCACAACGACATGTTTGCGTTTGTCATCGAGGGCCGCAGCATTCAGGTCGTGCGGCTTGGCGACCGTAAGAATATTGCCAGCGCCGCCGCCGCGCTGTTCGAGCGTCTGCGCGATCCGGAAGCGGCGCGGGCTGATGTGCAGCGCGCATCCGCTGAGCTTGCAAGGCTTGCGCTGTGGCCGTTGACCGCACACATCAGTCGCGGGCGCGTGATTCTGGTGCCCGATGATTCGCTGCACGGCGTGCCGTTTGCCGTGCTGCCCTGGTCCGAAGCTGCGGCAAGTGCGCTCGTCCTGCAGCACGCGGAAACCTCGGTCGCACCCTCGGCACTCTTCCTGATTCACCCGCCCGAGCGGCGCACGGCGCTGAGCGATGCCCCGCGGCTCGAACTCATCGGCGATCCGGTCTTAAGGGCAGCCGAATGGCAGGCTGAGTGCGCGCGCGGAGTAGCCAAAGCTTCCCCGCCGCGCACAGAAACGCCCACGCCAACAAATTGGACCGAGTCCGCGCGGCGCATTCCCGGCTCGCGCATCGAGGTGCTGGCGATCGCGCAGCTCGCGCGCGCCGCACGCCCGGCGAGCCACATCGGCGTGAGCCTCGGCTGCAGCGCGACACCAACGGCGCTGCGGCGCGCCGCAAGCGCGGGAGCCGATGTGCTGCACATCGCAACTCACGGCTACATCGATGCATTACGGCCGCGCCTCTCGGCGCTCGCGCTCAGCCGTGAATCCGACACGCAGCCCGACGGTGGCGTGTTCGGGCTCCTCGATATTCTGGGCACGCGGACCACCTCGCGGCTCGTGGTGCTGAGCGCCTGCGACACGTCGCGCGGGCGGCTTCTGCCGGGTGAAGGCCGCCTGGGTCTCGCACAGGCTTTTCTGCAATCCGGCGCGGCGTCCGTACTTGCAAGCTACTGGCGAATTGGTGATGCCTCTACCGCAACGTTCATGAGTTCGTTTTACAAATATTTGCTCACCGAGCAGCTAACGGCCGCGGCGGCGCTGCGCCGCGCGCAACTCGATGCGTTGTCCGCCGGGCGCTCATACGACTGGGCGGCATTCGCTTTATTTGGCTGGTCAGAAAGCGAGCTTTAAAAATATTGACGCGGGTCGCTGAGATAAATCGGGTCTTCGGGGCAGTGTACAGATGCGGAGTTTTCTTCCGCATTACCCCAAGGAGATCCCGATGCTCCGCATTGGCGCTTTTGTATTGTCTTTTGCCGCGCTGCTCCTGTGCACCGCACCCGCGTACGCCCAGCCGGCGTCTACCTCTGCCTCTGCTGTGCCGGCCTACTTTTTCAGTCAGTGGAAAGTGCAAAGCAATTGCATCGAGCAGGGATTTGACGCCGCCGAACAGACCCAGCTTGGGCTGCAGTGGGCCATCACGCCCGGGCCGGTGTCCGCCGACGGCCTGTCTTATGGATTCACACCGATCGACAGCGCAACACAGGCGTGGCCTGCCGGCTGGTCGCTCCTGACGCTCGAATACCGTCCCGGAATTGCGATGCCAAATATACCCGCTGACTTCGCCTGCGTCCCCGGCCAGCCCTCAAGCTCGGCGCTTCTTGCGATGTCGAATTTCACCCAATCGGCGGAGCCCTACTATGAGTACGAGCACTGGTACGGCGTCGTGACGCTGCATGGCGAGCCGCACCACTGCCTGATCTTTCCGAGAAACGTCACAGGCAGCGACAGCGCGATCATTGTTCTGCTCGATGCGGGCGCCGCGGCCAACGTGCAGCTGGATCAGGACGGCACGATTCACAGCGAGAATGATTAGTCGCTAAAGGATCTGCCGGCGAGCCTCATTTGAGGCTCGCCTCACTTAAGATGGCGGCGTGTTCCGACATGCCGCCTGTGTCGTCGCGCTCTCGCTGACGCCGCTTTTTGCGAGCGCCGCGCCTGATCGCGCCGTCAATCCGCCAAGCTTTGCCTGCCGTCCGCAAAGCTGCTCCACGCTTGTGCCCGCCGCCTCGGTCGATGACCCCGGCGACAACGACTGCGCTTACCGCAACGGCAATGAATGGTGGCTCGACTATGTCGCCGGCTCCCTGACGTGGAGCAGCAAGCCGCGCAAGCACCCTATCATCGTCGCCATTTTTGACGACGGCGCCGCGATCGATCATCCCGCGCTGAAGAACCGGCTCTGGACCAACGAAGCCGAGGCCCGCGGCAAACCCGGTAAGGACGACGACGGCAACGGTTACGTTGATGACGTGCACGGCTGGGATTTCGTCGACGACCGCCCCATCGCATCCCCTGAAGGTGTGTGTCGCGATCGGCCGAGCCACGGCACCTTCATGGCAAGCCTCATCGCCGCCGAGCGCAATGCCGGCATCGGCATGGCGGCCGCAGGCTCCGATGGCGCGCGAGTCATGGTCCTCCGAATTGTCGGCTGCGGCGGCGATACCGCGGTTGACCCGCAGCGCATAAAAAGAGCCGTCCAGTATGCGACCCGCATGGGTGCGCGGATTTTAAGCTTCAGCGCGCATTGGTACGTCTCGACCCCGGAACTCGATGCGGTGTTCGAAGACATAGCCGACCGGCCCGACTCCGCGCACAGCGCGATCATCGTCGCGAGCGTGCCGAACAAAGGCGAGTCCGCGGCCGGATTTCCGGCCGCCTACCCCTTCCGGCGCATCGTCCGGGCAATCCCGATCGGCAACGACGATGAAATCTCCCCGGGCACGAGCGCCGCCCCCGGCGGACTCAATTTTGGCAGCCCCAGCGCCTGCGTGATCGGCGCCACGAACGCTCCAGGTGGCTTTGCCATGGCTAACGGAAGCTCGAACTCGACAGCAATTCTGGCGGGACTCCTGGCGGGCATCTGGTCGAGCCCCGCCTATGCTAAATTCTCGACGGACGACTTTCTGACGGGGGTCGTACGGGGGCGGATGTTGCAGTCGACGCGGCGGTCACGCCCGGGTCTGCGGGAACCGTATCTGAACGGGGTACCGCTGGCCGATGCCTGTATGCTTTTGAAGGTGGGGAGGTCGGCGCGGGTGTGCCGGCGGGCGCGCGGGGAGCAGGGAGCACGTCAATGAGCTATAGCGACACTGTTGCAGCGGGCAGCGCAGGACCCGGGGAGGCGAATATCTCCCTGGTCGCCGCGATTGCCGCGAAGGGTGAGCTGCAAGGTGAACTGTACATCAGGTATCGGCGCCCGCTCATGCAGGTCTTCCAGCAGCGGCGCATTGACCGCGATGCCGCGCAGGATCTACTGCAGCGCACGTTCCTGCAGGCGATCAAGAAGATCCGCAGCGACGGACTCGACGACCCCAGCAACCTGGGCGGCTATCTCTACCGGACGGCCACCAATCTTGCGACCGCCTACTGGCGCGGCGAGCTTGCCTACCAGCACAACAACGACCGCGATTTCATGACGAATCTGCAGGACGACACGCTCTCGCTCGAGGAGCGCACCGATCATGACCTGCTGGCGCGCGCAGTGCGCGAGCTCATCGAGGAGCTGCCCGCGCACCGCGACCGGGAGGTGCTCGAGCGCTTTTATCTGCGCGAAGAGCCGCGCGTTTCAATCTGCGAGTCGCTGAATCTCACGAGCCTGCAGTTCAACCAGGTGTTGTGGCGCGCGCGCCAGAGATTCGGTGAAGTGCTGCGCAAACACGGATTGTCGGGCAGTCAGAGTCTTGCAGCCCAGGTAACCGAGGGATAGTCGACATGGAACATCTGCGCTTCAAAGCGGACCAGACGGCGGCGATCTACATCGCCCGCGGCCTTGATGAGAAGTCCCAGGAGGCCTTCGAGCTGCATCTGATGACCTGCGGGGATTGCGTGAACGACGTCGAGGCCTGGCGCGCCATCGAGCAGCACATGCCGCGCGGCCCGCGCGCCGCGAGCCCCGCTGCCGCGCCCGCCGCCATTCTCGACCGCGGCCTCAAGGATTGGCGGCTCGTGGCATCGCTCATGAGCATCGGCGTCCTGGGCGCCATCGGCGGCTGGTACGGGCGCTCGTTCGATGAGTCGATCAATCCCAGGACCGCTTTCTTCAATACGCAGCCCGTCACGCGCGGGACGGATGAATGCACGCGGCTGAAGTTCGGCGCGGATACGAGCCGGGTGGTGCTGCGGGTCTCCGGTGTCGGACGTGATCGCAGGGTCCTCGCGCTTGATCCGCAGGGCCGCGAGTTGGCCGCCGAAGGCTATGCCGCCTGGCGTCAGGCCGATGGCAGCTGGCTTCTGCAATTTGCCGCCGCGCAGCTGTCGCGTCGGGCGATCCGCCTGGAGTCGCGCGACGCCGGATCAGGCCCCGGTGAGCCTTTGGGCTGCATCAGCGCCGATATGGCGCCGCCAACCTGACGTTCAGACACGCGGAATGAGCGCGAGGCGTTCACTCTGACGCCGCAACTGCGGCCCGAATCCGTGATGGTCGTAGAAGCTCATGAGCGCGTCGTTGTCAGGCTCGCGCCGTCTGAGCGTTTCGGCTTCAATTTCAAGGGGCATGTCGCAGGAGATCATCGTGAGCCGGCGCGCAAGGAACGCCGCTTCGCGGTGCGTACGCAGGCGTTCGGGCAACCCGAGCGCGCCGCGCAACTTCAGGCTCCCGACGCGCTCGAGTCCCGCGTACAGCTCCTCGAGTGAGGCAAATTCCTTCATGAGCACGGCGGCGGTCTTAGGTCCGATACCCGGCACACCGCGGATGTTGTCGACGCTGTCGCCCGTCAGCGCGAGATAGTCGGCGAACCTCTCCGGTATGACGCCGAAGCGCGCCTCGATGTCGTCGTAGCCCATCTGCTCGCGCGATCCGAAATCCCAGTAGCCGTCGCCGTCGCGGATGAGCTGCGCCAAATCCTTGTCGCGCGTGACGAGCACGGACGAGATGCCCTGGCGGCGCATGATCGCAGCGATGGTGCCGATGATGTCGTCGGCCTCGTATTCGGGGCTGATGAACGCGGCGACGCCCAGATGCTGGCACAGCTGCCGGCAGCGCAGGAACTGCAGCACAAGATCCGCCGGCGGCGGATCGCGGTTCGCCTTGTAGGCGGGGTAGATGCGGTTGCGAAACGAGCTCGTGCAGCGCTCATCGAAGGCAACCGCGATATGCGTCGGGCGCACCCGTTCCATGAGGTCGGAGAGAAACCGGGCAAAGCCGAACACCGCATGCGCAGCGTTGCCGTCGCGGTCCAGCATCTGCGGCAGCTCGGAGTAGTAGGCGCGAAAGATGTAGACCGAAGCGTCGACGAGATAGATCAAACGAAGGCCTCCCGAGCGCAAGCGGCGCATTCTAGCGCCTGCGCGCAAGGCCTCAAGACAGCCAGCGCTGAATACGGTCGTGCAGCGGGCTCGAACGCGGAAAGTGCGCGAGCAGATATTCCATCTGGTCGGCAAGGACGCGTCGACCCTTCAGGAAGATGTATTCCGCGTAGGTCGGCGTGAAGGGCACCGCAATGAGCTGCATCTTCGCCTGCTCCGGGGTGCGCGAGGCCTTCTGGTTGTTGCAGCGGCGGCAGGCCGCGACGACATTCGTCCAGATGTCGGTGCCGTGCTGGCTGAACGGGCGGATGTGGTCGCGCGACAGCTCGCGCGCTGCAAAGCGCATGCCGCAGTACATGCACAGGAAGGCATCGCGGCGGAACAGCGTCTGGTTGTTGAGCGGCGGCACGTAATCATGGCGGGTGTTGCCGGGGTTACCGGTATGCCCGACGGTTGCGACGATGGAATTCACCTCGAGCACCGTGCGCCGCCCGCTGCGGGCGTTCATGCCGCCATAAAGCTTATAAAGGAGCGAGCCGCAGGTATACGCCACCTGTTGCTGGTGGTAGAGCCGGGCGGACTCGCGGTAATCGATCCACTCGAGCGGCATCCCGGAGATATCCGTGCGTAACACCAGCTGCGAGAGACCGCGCGCCGCTGGTGTCGCAACGATACGCAGATCCTCGTCAAAACCGCTGTCGGCACGATCAAGATCTATCCCTAACATGGCCGCTGTAAGATACGGCAGTTTTGTGCAAGAATTCAACGCCGCAAGATCTTAATTTAAATGAAGTTTAAAGCGGCTCGCCCGGAAGTCCGCAATAAGAGATACGCATGCCTGTAACGATCGGTGTGCTGCGCGAAGGCTCAGCCCACGAGACCCGTGTGAGCTTGGTTCCGGAAGTTGCGGACAAATTCACCGCCGCGGGCGCGCGCGTCGTGATGGAGCGCGGCGCAGGCACGCGCGCGCGCTTTGCCGACGCGAGCTTCAAAAACGTCGAATGGCTCGATTCGGCGGACGCGGTGCTGGCGGTGGCCGATGTGGTGCTTGCCGTGCAGCCCCTGAGCGTCGCTGAGATCGGCAAGCTGCAGGCGGGCGCGGTCGTCATCGGCTTCATGCAGCCGCACGCGCGCCTTGCCGAGATCCGTGCCCTGCGCGACCGGCGCATCACGAGCTTCGCGATGGAGCTCGTGCCGCGCATCTCGCGCGCGCAGTCTATGGATGCGCTCTCCTCGCAAGCCTCGATCGCCGGCTACAAAGCGGTTCTCATCGCCGCCAATCATCTGCAGAAATTCCTGCCGATGCTCACGACCGCCGCGGGCACGATACGCCCGTCGCAGGTGCTCGTGATCGGAGCGGGGGTCGCCGGATTGCAGGCGATCGCAACCGCGCGGCGGCTCGGCGCGGTGGTTGAAGCTTATGACGTGCGCAGCGCGACGCGCGAGCAGGTCAAATCCCTGGGCGCGAAATTCGTCGACACCGGTGTGAGCGCGGACGGCCAGGGCGGCTATGCGCGCGAGCTAACGCCGGAGGAGAAGCAGCGCCAGCAGGAAGTGCTCGATGCGCGCATCGCCGCGGTCGACGTGGTCGTCTCGACCGCATCGGTCCCCGGCCGTCCCGCGCCCAAGATCATTTCGCGTGCCGCGGTCGAGCGCATGCGGCCCGGCTCCGTGATCGTCGATATCGCCGCCGAGCAGGGCGGCAACTGCGAGCTTACGCAACCCGGCGAGGTCGTCGACCACGGCGGGGTCACGATCGCAGGGCCGGTGAACGTCGCCGCCGAGCTTGCCTACAACGCGAGCGAAATGTACGCGCGCAATCTGTTCAACTTTCTGAAGCCTGCGATCGACAAGGGCGAATTGAAGATCGACTGGGACGATGAGGTATTCGCGAAATCGTGCCTGACGCGCGATGGCGTCGTGAAGCACGAGCCCACGCGGCTCGCGCTCGACAAAGAGGTGACGGCATGACCGGGATAGTGGCCCTCTATATTTTCATGCTCGCCGCCTTCACCGGCTACGAGATCATCTCGCGCGTACCCGTCATCCTGCATACGCCACTCATGTCGGGTTCAAACTTCGTGCACGGCATCGTGCTGGTCGGCGCGATGGTGGCGCTCGGCGAGGCGCACACGACTCTCGAAAAGAGCATCGGTTTCATTGGCGTGCTGCTCGCCTCGGGAAATGTCGTCGGCGGCTATGTCGTGACCGAGCGCATGCTCGCGATGTTCAAATCGAGCGGCGCGCGCGCGAAGAAGGACGTGAAGGACACGCCCTGATGAGCGAATTCGCAAGCGCCGACAACGTCATCCAGGCGAGCTATTTCGTCACCGCGGTGCTCTTCATCATGGGCCTGAAGCGCATGAGCTCGCCCGTCACCGCGAAGAGCGGCATCGTCTGGGCAGGTGCCGGCATGCTGCTCTCCACACTCGTCACGTTCCTGTATCCGGGCATGACGAATTACGAGCTCATCATTCCTGCGATCGTCGTCGGGACGTTGCTTGCCTGGTGGAGCGGCAAGCGCGTCGCCATGACGGATATTCCGCAGATGATCGCGCTCTACAACGGCATGGGCGGCGGCGCCGCCGCTGCAATCGCCGCGGTGGAGCTGTATCGCGGCGGGGCGCAGGGAGCGACCATCACGACGCTTGCGGTGGTGGGCGGCATCATCGGCGCCGTCTCATTCAGCGGCAGCGCGATCGCTTTCGCGAAGCTGCAGGGGCTCATCCGCGGCAGCCTGCGCTTTGGCGGTCAGAAATATCTCACGCTCATTCTGCTCGTGGGCGCTATTGCGCTCGGCACTGTCGTCGTCCTGCAGCTCGATACGTCCTTGGGCATCGTCACCGGCATCTTTGTGCTTGCGCTGGTGCTCGGCGTCAGCATGACGCTGCCCATCGGCGGCGCCGACATGCCGGTCGTCATCTCCTTGTACAACGCGCTCACGGGACTCGCGGTCGCCTTCGAGGGCTTCGTCCTCAACAATGCCGCGATGATCATCGCCGGCACGGTCGTGGGTTCGGCCGGCACGTTATTGACGCAACTGATGGCGAAGGCGATGAACCGTTCGCTCGGCAACGTGCTGTTCTCAGGCTTCGGCGATACCGCCGCAGCCGCAAGCGGCGAGGCGGTGAGCGGCAGCTTAAAGCCGATCGAGGCGTCCGATGTCGGTGTAATGATGGCCTTCGCACAGAAAGTCATCATCGTGCCGGGCTACGGCATGGCGGTCGCGCAGGCGCAGCACAAGATCTGGGAGCTGGCGCAGCTGCTCGTTGACCGCGGCGTGATGGTCAAATTTGCGATCCATCCGGTGGCCGGCCGCATGCCCGGCCACATGAACGTGTTGCTCGCCGAGGCGGGCGTACCCTACGACATGATCGCCGACATCGATGAGATCAATTCGGAATTTGAGACCGCCGACGTCGCACTCATCATCGGCGCCAACGACGTGGTGAATCCGGTCGCCCGCAATGACAAATCGAGCCCCATCTATGGGATGCCGATCCTGAATGCCGACAAGGCGAAGAATGTCATCGTCATCAAGCGTGGCAAGGGTACGGGCTTTTCCGGAATCGAGAACGGGCTCTTCTATCTCGACAACACCCGCATGCTTTACGGCGATGCGCAGAAGGCAGCGGCCGAGCTCATCCAGGCTGTGAAGGCGGTCGGATGAGGGTCCTTGCGATGCTCCTCGCCTGCCTGACAGTGGTTGAGGGCGCGGCGGCGGCGGATGCGCTCAGCATCAAACCGCGCACCATGGCCGACGTCATCGCAGCCTCGAAGCCCTCCGACTGGCGCGCGCTTGACCCGCAGAACACGCTGTATCTTGAGTTGCCCGGCGGGCGCGTCGTCATTGAGCTCGCGCCAGCATTCGCTCCGCGGCATGTCGCGAACATCAAGGCGCTCGTGCACGAGCATTATTTTGATGGCCTGCCGATCGAACGGGCGCAGGACGACTACGTCGTGCAATGGGGCGACCCTGACAACAAACGCCCTGTCCACAACGCGCAGAAGACCCTCGCCGCGGAATTCTCGCGCACGGCGAAGGACCTCAACTTCAGTGTGCTGCCGGATCCGGACACCTACGCGCCGGAAGTCGGTTTCGTCGACGGCTTTCCGGCGGCGCGCGACCCGCGCACCCATACCGCGTGGCTCGTGCACTGCTACGCGATGGTCGGGGCGGGCCGCGACAACGACGTCGACAGCGGCGGCGGCACGGAGCTGTACGCGGTGATCGGCCAGGCGCCGCGGCAGCTCGACCGCAACGTTACGCTCCTCGGGCGCGTGGTGTCCGGGATCGAGCTCCTGTCGACGATGCGGCGCGGCACCGGGCCGCTCGGATTTTACGAGAAGCCCGCCGAGCGCACCTCCATCCAGTCGGTGAAGCTCGCGCAGGATGTACCCGAGTCGCAGCGCTCGCAGCTTGAGGTCATGCGCACCGACACGCAGACGTTTTCAGATCTCGTCGAAAGCCGCAGGAACCGCCGCGACGAGTGGTACAAGGTGCCGGCGGGACGCATCGACGTCTGCAACGTGCCGCTGGTGGTGCGCACGCGCCCCTGACGCGTCAGTCCTTGCGCCGCTCCATCATCGGATGCGCGCGTCGCGCGCGCGTGCGGTCGAGCATCCTCTGCCGCTCGGCCGGGGTTGCCCGCTGCCAGCGCTGACGCAGCATGGCGCGCCGCTCGGGAGGCAGGCTCTGAAATCTGTGGAAGTTTTCGCGCACCTCGCGCTGCCGCTCCGGCGGCAGCGCGCGGAATCTCTCCAGTCGCTCGCGCAACAGGGCGCGCCGCTCCGGCGGCAGCGCGCGCCACTGCTGAAAGCGCTCGCGCGCCGCGGCGCGCTGATCCGGCGGCATGGCAAGCCAGCGCTGGCTGCCGCGGGCGAGCGCCGCCTGGCGCTCGGCCGGCATGCCCTGCCATTGTGCTGAGTACGGTGCGAGAAGCCGCTGCTGTTCCACCGACAGGCTCGCCCAGGCAACCGGCGCGGCGGGCGCAGGCGGCGCGGGCGCCTGCGCGAAAGCAGGCGCCGCCAACGCGAGCAGCACGATCGCCACGACTGAACGAATGTTCTTCATTTTGGGTCGTCCTCAGTCGCGACAGGCGCCTTCTTCGGCTTCGTAGCCGGCGCGATGTCCGTTTGGGCGAGATATTCCATCCACTCCTGTCCTTCAGAATCCACAC
>Ga0302324_100004846_pt1 | contig 29682 bp, 32 predicted proteins | sample Palsa_T0_1_FD_201949 | JGI IMG/M metagenome (GOLD analysis project Ga0302324, IMG submission 201949) | Peat permafrost microbial communities from Stordalen Mire near Abisko, Sweden - Palsa_T0_1 | ecosystem: Environmental > Terrestrial > Soil > Palsa > Peat permafrost | place: Sweden: Abisko...
AACAATGCGGGGAATTACACACAGATTGTTTACGATCCGCTCGGAGGGAAGTTTGGGCTGATGAACGGACAGACCCTCAAGAAAGCCTTCGCTCCATTACCCGATGGCGGAATAGCAGCTTACACATCAAGCGGCCTGGCGTATTACCGGCATCCCGACTGGTTGGGTAGTTCGCGCCTAGCCTCGACGCCGACGCGGACTATCTATTCGGACACCGCCTACGCCCCGTTTGGCGAACCCTACGCGCAGTCGGGCACGGCTGATCCTTCCTTCACCGGACAAAACCAAGACACCGCTTCGAACCTGTACGATTTTCTGTATCGTGAACACAGTTCGATTCAGGGCCGCTGGATTTCACCCGATCCCGCTGGCTTGGCCGCAGTAAACCTAACGGATCCGCAATCCTGGAATCGTTATGCCTACGTGGGCAATCGACCACTTATCTCAATTGACCAATCGGGTCTATATTGCATGTGGGACGATGGAACAACGGACGATTCGGTTGCTGACGGGGGAATTGACGAGGGAGGATGCGACGCCAATGGCGGGACTTGGATAGCCGATGGCTCAGATGGTTACTACGGAACCGGTAACTATACTACTATGCAGAGCTGCGCAAGCTTGGGAGGCGTCCTCGTCAATTGTAGTAACACTCCAATACCCTATGGAAGTCTATCGACAGACTCCACTTACAATGGAAATAATGGCAACACTAGCAGTTGGTCCTGGGGCAGCACTTTTGTCAGCGCTCTCTTCACCCGGCCTTATCGTCAGCCTGGAGAATCATTTGCAGGGTGCGTAAACCGGGATATCAAGGATACTAGCTTTGGAGCGCTAAACCCCTCGAAGGTTTTAAGTCCAAATATTATAAAAGGCGAACTTACTGCTTTCGTTGGGGTGGCAATCGCGGTGCCGCAAAGAGGCATCACTGGCGTGTTTTCGACAACGGTGATGACTGCGGCGGCGCGAGGACTCGGAGCGTGGACCGGAGGTGGTGCAACTACGGTAATGATAACAGGAGCAGTCCTAAACGCGGCTGGCATCACTCTAGCGGTTACCGGTGCCGCCACAGCCGGAGCCGCTATTGGAGCGGCGGTGAATTGCGTTCACTGATGAACTTGTTGAGACTGCACCGTTTCGTGGTGATCTAAAAAATCATGGGGTACAAACTTCGCCAGTTGAGGTCTGCGGCCGCTTGGCGAGAATCCGAGCGCAGAGCAATTGCCGTCGGCATCGTTGGGTTTTTCGTATTCGGCGTACTTAAATCTTTCGGGGTTCCCATCCTCCGCCAACCCGCGCAAGCTGCTCTTTTGGGAATGGTCGCGGGCTTTTTCTCAGAGTTGGTGTTGTCAGTTGCTTACTACTTTAACTGTTTGGCGAAAGGAATTCTGGGCTTGACTCTATTCCTTTTTATACTAGTCACAGGGAATGTTATATGGTTGCAATATACCTCCCGATCTTCGGTAGCTCCCGTAGCCATAATCAGCATCATCGGATACGTTGTGCTACATAGCATTTACATCAAAACTTCCGGACAGCGAGCCAAGGATTTTTTGGCTGAACTGACTGATGTTGATGAAAGCGAGAGCGAATTCAAATCACAGTGGGCGGCAATTGCATTTTGGGCTGCAATCATCGTCGGTCTTGTCGCAATCGCGTCGGTACTTATCCGCTGAGAAAAGATGGACTTCGCGGGGCGCCGCACTCTTCGGTATTTGAAGCGTGCGGGTTTTGACGTTGCGCCCTTCCAGTCTTCCGATTCATCTCGCTTTTAGCAATACCTTCGCTGGCGGGTGGGCAACCTTTCCGCACCACACCGGACTTCAATCAAGCCACGGGTGAAATTAGCGGGGTACCGAACTTTTTCTGCGGTTTATGCGGAAAAGGTTCGGGTTTTGACGTTGCGCTCTTGAATCTTTCGGCTCATCTCGTTTAAGTCTTACCTTTCAGTCGCCCTGCGCATTTCTCAATGGATCATTTCTTCTTTGGCTTCTGTCACAGATCGCAGCGTGTGGGTCCTTAGAGCCCAAGTCGGCGCCCATTGCCCGAATAGACCTTTAGATACCCGACTGAGTTTAGCGAGCTGCTTATGCATACTGCTTACAATCTTCGCAGACCTGTAGTTGCCTGTGCCCGATCTCCTTTCATTTTGTGGGATGTCACGGCCTGAAGGGCATGAGTTGTTATTGTGATGAACACGGTTTGCGGCTGGTTTCTTGACTTCCTTGATGGAATAGAATTCGGGAATTCTTGGCATTCCAGGGAACCTCCTTTGATGAGAGTATTACGAGTTATATTACGTTACTAATTAGAGAGCAATAAGTTGACATCATCGCAGACCGGCGTCTGTGAGTCTTCGTTCCACAATTGATACTGAAAAAACCACTGTTCAAGAAGACTCGGGAGATTCTGAAAACCCTCGCCGACTTTTTCAACGCCCTGATAGTTTGCCTTCGACTCTGTGCTATTCGATCACGATAAGAGTCATGTCATCATTAACGCATACGTCAAAGTACCATTGCCAATATACGATACGTTGACGATCCTGAATAGGGCACCAATCCCCAAACAGGAGAAAATAAATGAGACGTACTTTTACAATCTTATTGACCTCGTTGTTTGCTGTTCCCCTTCCGGCACAGCAGGGCCAGCAACAAGTTCAACAAGTTGAATGCCGAGACATGGCTACGACGGGCAATTATGTCGCGCCAAACGAAACCATAATCAATGGGAAAGCTTGCCGTCCTGCGGGTACTCCTTCGCAGGTGGTTGACTCAGCACAGACCACTGGCAAACCTGCACCGGCTCCTATTGTGTCGCAAGCGCCGCCTGCCGCAACGGTGGCTGATCCAGCCTCGGGATCTTCGGCATCAACTTCAACTCCGGCACCGAGTGATCAGGCCCCGAAAGCAATTGTCCTTGAAGACGGAACACCTGTGAATTTGGTTCTAGACGAGAATGTTTCGTCATCGGACGCAGTGACCGGGCAGACCATCGCGTTTGAGGCAGTAGACGATATCTTGGTAAACGGATTTGTCGTCATTCCGCGTGGGTCAACTGCTTGGGCCACTGTCACCGATGCGCAGCACAAGCGACGTATGGGACGTGCAGGCCACGTTGATCTCAACATTGATAAGGTTCGCTTGGCGGACGGTGAGAAGGTTCTGCTTCGAGCGGTGAAGAATTCCGAGGGCGGAAGCAACACAGGCAAGATGGTCGGTGCGATGGCTGTAACAGCCATCTTCACGCTTGGAGGGTCGGCACTATTCCTGCTGGCACACGGCAAAGACACGACTATTCCCAAGGGGACAAACGTCACCGCCTTCATCCAGGGCAATGTAACACTGGACCAGTCGAAGTTTCAGCGACAGGCAATGGCTCAACAAAGTAACTAGTAAGTCTCATTTTTCAATTGGCGGCCCCTTCGTCGTAACGTTCTGGTCGCTCGAAGAAAAGATTGAAGCTTCCTTGTTTTGATTCCGTCGAGCCGTCGATGGAATCTATCGGCCGTCACTTGGTTCGTATAAGACATCGAAGGTAAAACGAGAAGGTGACGGCGTGAAGCATGCGGCGATAGTCTTTTCATCGGTCGCTCTGATTCTGGTCCTGCTCTGCGGTGCGTGGATTCAGGCCAATGCGGGCAGCCGCACAACCCCTAAATGGAAAAAGCGCCCCCGACCGCTTTTTGTGCGATCGAGGGCGTCGGATCCGATAACTCGAAAAGCTGGTCCACGGAAATGAGCCGGCGGCCGACGGGAAATTACTTTTTCTTCGGCAGTAGAGTGCTAAACACAGATGCTACTTGACCTGCAAGACGGCCAGTTTTAGCGGCCGCTGCTAGTTGTTTGTAAATATCCTCTACGTCTCCAGATTTACGGGGTCCTACGGCGCAAACAGCGACAATTTTGAGATCTACATAGATTCGATAAATCACGCGATGAGTCGCGAACTCATGTTTCCAGAAATTGGTAAGCTCCCGTCGCAAAGGCGTGCCATATCCCTCGGGATTAACCGCTAATTTTTTATCAATTACTTTTCGTAATTGCTCCCGGATGCTCCCGTCGAGGGCTTTAATTTCGAGGCCTGCATCTGCTGTATATCGAATTTCAAAAACTGGGGGAGGAATCAGTTCAGGCTTGCTTTTGTCTGCTGGACGTAAAGCCGCTTTTCGGCCTTTTTTCATGCCCCAAAAACGTCTTCAGTAGTTAGGAGTCGGCCGGCAGCAACATCAGCATCAATGCTCTTGGAGAGATTCATCAACCGATCGGTGAGATCCCTATCAGCAAGAATTTCCAGAGTTGCAATTACGGAATCACGCTCCCTGACAAGGGTATCCAAGAATGTCTTGTCTACCAGATACTTTGCTTCTTGGCGCCGATTTTCCACCAACACTACTCGGTTCTCTTTGGCGGAATTCAAGGAATCCCGGAGATTGTCCCGCAGATCCGACGCTGTTATCTTCTTAATGCTGATACAAGGCGTGGCCATAAACCCTCCGCATTTCTAACGTACGATTCAGTAAGGCAATTGTACGTTTAACCCCTACCATTGTCAAGACTTTTCCAGAGCCTGTAGAAACCCCACCATTTGTTATAGATAATGCTAGACGCAGGAAGCGGTCGTTGGCATCGTTGGGCGGCAGCAAACCAAATCGGCAGGATTACTAAATTCCGAGCGGATTGTTCCGATTGTTTTGGAGTACTGCTACAACTTCGTGAGAGAAAAAATCGAAATGTGTTCGCGGGCGGTATGACTACTTAACTGTCTTAGAATCGATACACTAATTAATACACCCACAGAATTGATTGAATTAGGTTCCCAGTCTGTAGCCGACCGAGCGACCGCCCGGGGGCGGCCCGGGTGCCCATCAAAGCCAAACTAACAATCCTTTTTTCTTGCCCATAAATCCCAACGAGCTAAAAACATTCGAGCTCACCTCACGCTCTAATCCGCGATGTCGTTGATTTGGGCTCGCGATCGAGACACACCTTTACGCGCAAACTGACTTGTTGCGTTTGTTGTTGCGAGCTGATTGCAGGAGATGATTTCTCTTGACAAATAACCTAACGGTTAGTATACTTGAGAATGTGGACAAGAAACAGATCGCAGAAGTCATGCGGTATCTTGGATCTAGGACGTCGCCCGCCAAGAAAAAATCATCTCGCCAGAATGGAAAACTCGGCGGAAGGCCCAAAGGGAGCACAAAACAATGAAACGAATGGAACCTTTGAATCGCCAAGAACTGCTAAACCTTCTGAATGCTGCACGCCAATCCAGCATTCGAGATTGGTCCCTCCTGCTCTTGATCTACTCGCACGGTCTCCGAGCATCGGAAGCCGGCTTATTGCTCCGCAGTGATTTGAATGAACGCGACTGGACGTTGAACGTTAAGCGGCTTAAGGGCTCAGACAAGACATTGCAGGTTATCTATCCCAACGGTGTCAAACTGCTAGACGAACGCAAGGCACTCACAGAATGGCTCGCAGAGCGTCCGATCGGCGGATACCTCTTCCCGAATCGCCAAGGTGCCTCGCTGTCCCGGATCGCCGTCTACAACCTATATAAAAAGCACGCCGTGACTGCCGGCCTACCTAAGCACAAATCATCACCACACGCGCTCAAGCATAGTTTGGGTCAAGACCTGCACGATAGTGGACAGCCTATTGAAATCGTTGCTGCCTGTCTGGGTCACGCTCGGATTGATTCCAGTCGACGCTATTTTGACATCTCGTTCTCAGACGCGAACCACGCTCGGCGATCGGCGATCGCTTTCCAGAGTTAACACTACCCGGGAATTCCACCTCGAAAAGCCCACTTTCTGGCACCCTAAATCCTTATGATTTGGAGAGTGACTTAACACAATGGTGGAGAGTTAACTTCGCTTGCCATCGTCTGTAGTGCCCCCCGGCCGGTTCACACGGGATCGCTTGGATCCGCTCAGCCTTACATATATAAGGTTGCTCATCTCTATTCGCTCGATCGCCTCGAGCTCGAATGCCGCCTTCAGTGCGGCCGCAGATCTATCACTTATTCCGTTCCATCCACTCGGCCAATGCTATCCGGATCAGAGGCCCGACTTGCAAACCTTTGGATCTCGCCTTGGCCTGCAGCAGTGAAAAGAAAACCGGCGTTACTGTGAAAGTCACGTGTTTGGACTGCCGCTCCCTGCTGAGTCCTTCGTTTGTAACCATGACACACTCTAATCCTCTATCCTTTTTGACGCACCGCTTTCTGTCGACCGGCTTCCAACACCGCAAGCTGAGCTCGCGTCGGCTCGGCCGCCAATGGAATCGTCGCCGCTTCCAGCACTACAGCGATGGGCGCGACGTATGTGCCAGCAACGGTTCGGCGCCGCATCCGGCGAATGGCCTCGATGCGCGTGCATTGAATCCTGCGGCCGCCGGAAGAGTTCTCCGGATCGTGCATCGTCTCGGTTCCCATGATGCCGGAAATCGTCAATTCCTCATCTATCGTCCAATCCATCTCGGCTTCCTTCGAGTGCTGATTTAAACTCCTTTTTCTCCAGGTAAGAGTGGCCCTAACAGCGACTCCGCGGCCGTTTCGGCGCCGTGTTAAGCCGTTACAACGTAATTGCACGCTTATCTCGGTAATTGCACGCTTATCTCGTTTGTTTTAAGGCAGTTAGAGCATATTAAACGAATTTTGCGTTTCTCGCGGCACAGGCCGCCCGCCTGGGAAAATGTCGGACAACGGGTATGAATGACGGTGTTACAGCCGAAACAACATATTAAGTCTTTTAAACTGTTGCATTTACAGAGTTTTACAGAGATATTGACTCAATTTTGCGTCCGGAAGAGTCAAATCGAGTTTTTCATGGAAAATCACGATTGCTCGATCAAGGCCCGGCGGCGATCCTGCCATATTAGTGATTGAATACCATTACGGCCTTACGTGTCCCACCTCGCGTGAGACCACTTCTTACGCCGAACCTCGAGCCTTACTGTATCACCACAAAAAATCCAAATTCTGAGAAGGATGTGAAGGGTTGAAGGATGTGAAGCCTTTTTCCTATTCTTGCCCTTTGCAGGACGGGAAATCTGATTTCCCCAAACCGTATAGGCCAACAATAGGGAAAACCCCTCACATCCTTCATCATCCTTCACATTTTCACATCTGACCTTGATTCCACTGTTCTCAGGCGGATTCCACGGATGAGGTTGCCTTCTCGGTAATGCTTGGCCTCCAACTTATACCGTCGAGACAGGTATTGAGTCAGCGCCTTCTGAGACTCAGGAGTCTCCCCGTTGACACCGCACCAATACTTGTATTTGCTGTAGACCTCGGAAGTGGGTGTTTTTGCCCCGTCGTCCAGATCGCAATCATCATCCACAAACCGTGCCATGTGGTTCTCAACTCCGCGATAGGCCTCTGTAGAGGCGTTGATGGATTCTGTCTCAACTAGCCCGTTTGAGAAGTACAAAGCCAGCCCTTCTAGCAACCAGTTCAAGATGCCTGAAGATTCCCCGATCAGCTTCTCGGCCAGTCGTTCATCTTGATCCTTGTCTTCTATGCGGGAGTTACAATCCACCTTTCTAATACGATCCCAGGCACCGTCCGAGTCATCCGAGACCGAAGGTACGTTGTTGGTCTGGAGGATAATCTTGCCCTGGTTGGTAAACTGTGTTTCATCCTTCTCGTAAAGGCCTCGAGCCTTTGTGGGATCACCGCCTGTCATTTCTTTCAAACGGGCCATGTCCAACTTGACCACGTTCTTTCCGGAGGACTTATTGCTCTCCGATGCCGAGATTAGACGGGCGCCCTTGAGCGGCATAAGGTCGGCTCTAGCGCCGCCGGCTGTTTCTTCCCGTCCGACGGAGAAAGTAGAGAAGGCCACGTGTTGACTGTAAGGTGAGCCCATGCGAGCCCCGCTCTTATCAACCGCTTCGCCAAACATGTGGTAAAGCACCTTCATAAGCGTGGATTTACCGTTCGCTCCTTCTCCGTAGAGAACGAGCACACGGCGAACCACGATACCGGTCAGACACAAACCTAAATACGTCTGAATGTATGTCTGGACGCCCCCTTCGGGAAACATCCATTCAATGAACCTCTTGAATTGTGGACATGTGGCGTTGGGATCATAGGTAACAGGCATCATCTTGGTCGCCAGGTCTTCACGAGAGTGGCGGCCGAACATCGTTGATCCTGTATTGGGATCAAAGCGAAAGGAGCCGTTCTCCACGTTACAAACCAAAGTGTTCAGATCCAGGGCTGCTTTTGTGATTGAGATGCCGGGTTCTGAGCGAGCCTGTTCCACCGAACCGCGAATCTTCTGTGAAGACTCACTGCTCTTAGCCCATTTGAGATAGGCATCACCTAATTTGAAATCTTCCACCATCTTGGATTCTTCATTGGATAATTGGCTTTTCTTTTTTGGAGTAAGATCCTTATTGAGTTTATTTTCTAACTCGGGGCTGATAGATACCCCGCTGGCCTCAGTTTGCATCCCCATAAGGACGCGCTTCATCAGGTCATGGATGTGTACGGATTTTCTGTCCACTAACCAAACCTTCCCGCTCCAATACATCCATTCATCATCATCCGGACAATACCGCATGTTTAGACCGTAAGTTTCAATCAATCGCCGTCCATTACCAACTTCGGTCAACAACTTGGGACGGTCAATAGATAATCCCGTTGTGTCTCCGTTCTCGCTTTCTGCAACATGATTGACAAACGCTTGGCGAGGGGCCAAAAGCAGTTTTTTGATGGTGCTGTCCAAATAATCATCGCGATCGGCTTTAGCACGAGCACCCAAAGGAGATGTTCTAAACTCTGCTTTGACGGCCTCCACATCTTCCGTGTTCAGACGGTTGATAATCAAACGAAGAAGAGCGTAGTCAGCGGAAGACTGCGATTCGTACTCTAGTATTTGTGCGTCATCTTCAATGGCGAAATCTGTCGATCCCGTCGTGTCCTTGCTCCGCAGGATGACGCCCTTCATCAAGGTGTCGTACTTGGACGAGAGGATGTTGGGCTTCTTGATTGTGATAACACAAGATGATTCCGAGGAGGAACCAGAATCCGTCTTAGCTTTCGCCACGAAGAATTCACGGTTCTTCACAATGCGTTCGTACAGAAAATCTAAATCACAGTTGTTGACCGTTAAGGGAGTGTTGGGAACGTGATTGCCTGTGACGGTAAAATACCGTTTGCCGGAATACATCTCGGCTTTGCCAATTTTTGAACCCTGCTCACCGTTCACGCCCAATGGAAATTGCCAACCCTTCACGAATATGTGCACGCCTTCGCGTGAGGGACTGTACTCCGTGTATGAGTTCACCCTCCGGATGATGTCCAGGACGAGGGGTTGAATTTCACTGGTTTCGGGATTGACGCAATCATCAAAGTCCACTCCGGTCAGTCCGTCCGAGTAGTTAAAAACAAACCCGGCGCCTGAGAACATCGTTGTTTGATCCAATGCACCCATCGCTGTATTGTAGTCGGCCTGATACTGTTCGTTGTGGGGGTCGATCGGTCCCAACTTCTCATCGCCTTCAAAAGCGCTGTAAGGGCGTTTGTCGGCTGTCCGAACGATCCATCGATCCAACTTCTTGAGTTCTTGCGGGAAGGAGGGGGCTAGATCTGTGAAATTGTCGTCAACAACGGGCGCAGGAACAACCACTACGCCTGCCGTCGCAGCGACTTGAATCTGAGATGCTTCCAGTATTTCGTTCTTGGGTCGTCGGATCACAGAGCACCCCCGACGGCAGTCACATCCACGGCCGTAGTACAACGCCCTTTCCGACAGCTTTTGCGGCTCGTCGCGACGGAGAACTCATTGCGAATCTGATCCAATACTACGGGTACAAATTTCGTGATCTTTGCCATTTTGTTCCTCCTGTACTGCGTCCCACTTTGCGGCGTGGGTTGCCGTCAAACTCATTTGCTCAATAGGTTTTTCCTTCGAGCGCGTACTTTCAACCGCGACGGTATGGGCACCTTCCAGTCAAAATCGCGAACAGCATAAAGCGGCGCGATTCCGTATAACGTTTCCACATAGACAGGATCGCCGTCGTTCATGCGCGTTAGAACTCGCTCATGTTCTCGACGGGCGGACTCACGATCATTGAACCGCGAGAATTCATGAGGCTGTCCTTCCTTCCGTGTCCAGGGGGAGGCGGCCAGATATGCCCGAACATTGCCTTCGGTGAAATTGTTCGAACGATTCTTATCGTGATAAGTCACTGTCATGGATACTGTCCACGATCCTTTTGCACCTTCAATGTGAACGGAACACAGACCGGTGATTGAATCGACGAAACTCTTCGCTGTTTTTGTGCTCATGGTTTAGGAACCTCTTTGGAATCTTTCCAGGCTACGTTGACCGGATCGGTGATGCACTCGTCCGCACAAGGCGGCCGCCTCAATTGCGCCGATCGACTGTTCCTGTAAACAACAGTGCTCACACGTGGTTGGGGTGCAACGATGAAAATATGAATTGGTGCTACGGAGACAGCTTTTCGTGACGCCATGGCATAGATCTCCTCTGAGATCGGAATTCAGAGGCTATCTCGCCACATGCCGTAGGCCGACGCTTTGGGTTTCGCGCCGTGAACTTAACGGCAGGAGATTTTGCGGGTCAACTCACGCCCCAAGGCTTCTGCCTCCTGGAGCGGTCCAACACTCTAGCCCACATTGATAGCCCAATCATCGCACCTTCATTCTGGAAAGTCAAGAAGTATCTGATTACAAAGGACTTCACGATCAATGGTTTGTTGATTGTTGAATGGCTGATTGTTATTGCAAGTAAAGGACTTAAGAAAGGAACTCTCCAGACGCGGCTCCCGGGCACCCGAATCGACCCTTGTTAGGCCTAAGCCCTTACGGATCAATACGGCAGTCCGATCGCTGGGCGAGCCCTCAGCTCTCGAGAAGCAGTACTTTAGTGCCATGGACACATGACCTTGCTTAGGGGACAATGACAGTCATGCGAACACAGATCAGTTTCCGCATTGAGCGAGCCGATCTGGAGAAGCTCCGCGCCGTGGCTGTGAAGGACCAATTGGACCTGGCGGATATTTTGCGGCGAGCAGTCCGTGAACTCTTGCAGCGAGAGAAAGAAGCTGAGATGGAATCTGGCGGCACACAGGTGAAGCCGTGATCTTCAACATTATCGTCGCAATTCTGCTCCTCCAAATCGTCGTCGCGATAATCCTGCGAGTAGCTCTGGCCTTTGGCCCCAAAGCAACTCGACGCGCACAACCTTTTCCGCCTGTTCCAAGATTCGCTCACGGAATGCCCGAAGCCGGGTCTGGCGTGAGCATGTGGGGCCGGGTTTTATCGCGTCTCCAAAACGATTTGCCGAGTTCGTGGGCCAGCAGTTGTCCGGTGCCGCTGGATCTGGAAGACGCCTTTGAAGTTATGGCCGAAGCCAATCGACGGATTCACGAGGCTACATGGACATAAAACCGACTTTCACCTTTACGTTGGTCGGGGCGACCGCTACTCCATTTTAAGAGGATGGATTTAGAAGGAATTCATAGCTAAACAGAAAAAAGACGGAGGACGCCGGTGTTCTAGCACCGACGCCTCCTGGCCCGTACATCGAAAGGAGCACTTTCGACATGCAAGTTGTCTGCACAATATCGCACCTTCCTCAAAAAGCAAGCACCCCACAGCCCGAATGTGATCCCCGTTGTGAGTTTATGAAAGCTTGGGCAGCGCTTGGTTTGTCTCATCTGTGTTTTTACTGCGGTCGCCGGATGACGGAATTTGGACCTGCGAGCAAATCCACAGAACACGTCTTACCGAAACACCTCTATCCAAAACTGCCCATGAACACCGTAGGGGCTTGCCTGGCTTGTAATGGGGCGAGGGGCGGATTCAGCCTCAACGAATTTCGTACTTGGTTCGGGGAGGATTTTTTCGCAGAAAAGCTTCTGCACTGTCGTATTCCAGAACCTTCGGATGTTCTCCTACGCTCTTTGTACCGCCTCGTCGATCTGGCCTTCGAAAACCAAATGGAAAGAATCCAGACCGTGATGGATTCGAAAAAACTTTCCCGCAGATTGCGGGCAATCATAAAAGAAGCACGAGGAGTTGGCCTATGAAAGTCATCGGCTCCTGTCATGTCTGCAAGGTCGCCACCTCGTCGGTTGTACGGTCATCTAAAACCGTCATCTTCTTGTGTCCGAGTTGCGGCAAAGAAATTAGAACGGGCGGAGGATCGCGATGAAACACGGAGTGGGCGTAGCAATAGGCGGACTGCTTCTGTGCGGTATTGGCTGGGGATTACATAAAGAGGACCTGGCGCGGGTTAAGCGGGAGCAGTATGTCGCGGATGAAAATGAAATAGCGGATGAAGGCGGCTACGTGGACCGTTTGCATTTTGTCGCCCGCGGTCTCTGGTCAACGGAGCTTGTCGCCATCTCTTTTCCATCATGTGACCCCGTATCAGCGGACGCAATGGAATCTTCCCTTATCAACGACAGGGACGAGCGAGAAATCAAAGATGGGCTCAAGCGGATGGGCTTTGAATCCATTAGTTGTGGTAGTCGGCGGGTGAAACTACAGTGAAAAAATGCAGCCATCGGTCACCCACCGATGCAGTACGACTCTGCGGCGGCCCCGGGGGGACTCTCGCCAGGGTACTTCTCTTTTCAAGTGGTCCTCACTGTGGTAAATGTTTCTCTGAGGACTATCTGCAATGAAAACTTCCCTGTTTGTGATTGCACTCCTTGTCGGATCTGTGGCGTTCCCTCAAGCACGTCAGAACGCTCGCGAGTACTACAAACAACTGTATGCGACGGGTGCCATCACCGATCGAGCGGCTCCCAACCCGTACGTCTGCTTTCCTGATGATAATAAAGATTGGCCTGACATGTTCTTTGTCTTCAAAGCCTACGCTTCGGCATCCAATAATCAACAGGAGCATATCCGGGAAATGGAGAAGGAACCGTACGTCACTTTTATCGACGCGGATCTCGCAAAACTTCTTGTGTCTCCGGAAGCGCAGAAACTTTTGCTTCAGGGCGATCGGTACATGGAAGTCCAGACGTACAGCAAAGGCGTGCTAACGCTGACGACCATGTATTATTGGGATAAAGATATAAGCAGGTGGGAAACCCACGATCGCTTCCCCACTGGTAAGAACGTAACGAGTACGATGCAGCTTCTCATCGAGCCAACGACTTTGCGCTACGCGCGTTTCATGCATGCAACGCAGATGGGCGATAACAGCGACGGCAGCAATGGTAGCGGGACCGTTATTCTCGACGCGGACTCGGGAATTTGTGAGGGTCCTATCAAGGAGAAGAAGCATTAAAGGGCCATTCTGTTCTCATTTTGCCTTTTCATACCCCACCTAATCCTCCAATAACCGGGCGGCCCGTTAGGACAGCACCGAAATTCTACATTAATTGACCTGTCACGTATTTTGAACTAGCATCTCGCTCGAAGAGATGAAGCTGGGCTGTGGGATTAGACTGCATGCCGATTCGTGATTTCACATTTCAAGACATATTTTTTATCTGCGAACTGGACGAAAAAGAGTTCAGCAAGTTCTACGGTCCGTGCGCCATGACTTGCTTGAAATTAATGGCTGAGCCTAAGACGGTTACGCTGATCCACACCCATAACCAAGTTGAGAAGATTCAACTGGGGTTCGCAATAGTGCAGTGGAAGGAAGATCATTCATACCTCGCTGAAATAGCCACAACTCTCGAAGCTCGCGGACAAGGTGTTGGAAGGGCGCTTCTAGCAGAAAGTGAACGAAGGATGCGCGAGGCATATGGCCCTCACCTGATGGGGCTTCACGTCGCAGAATCTAATCAAGAGGCTCGCAAACTGTTCAAAGGTTCTGGTTTTCGAGATCAGGGATCTGTTTTGAGATACTACAAGAACGAAAGAGCATTGTGGATGGTCAAGGACCTATGAAAACCATTCTGATTTTGGTTCTGTTCGCGATTCCAACCTTCGCACAGCAGCCCGCGCTTACCGCACGTCAATACTTTACCGAACTACGTGAAGCAAACACTTTCAATAAATACTATTCCAAATATGTGTGCTTCAACGACGGCGACGATCAAGGATTTGCGGTCGTATCAACAACCGAGGACATAATAGACGCCATGACTCGCAACGGCGATAAGGCCGCGGCAAAAGCCATCGCGAAAGCAGGAGACGGACTTTTTGTTCAAACTTATTCTAAAGGTGTGGCGAACGACGAAGGTATTCTCTACGACAAGGTAGGGGAGGGTAAGTACAGCATCGATTTTAATAAACCCGTGCACAACGGTCGATCAGTTTATCTGATTAACTGGAAGACAGGCCGATATCGCCTTCAATTGTATGCGCTGGACTACGACAAGAATCTGCCGCAAGTAGAAGTCTCAGGAAAGTGCGAACTAATTCATCCCAGCGACACTCCATCTATTGCGGGAGAAAAACAGTGAAGATGCAAAAGACACTTCTCGCAGTTGTAATTCTACTGACAGCTGCTCTCCTCATCGCAGGACCGACGTTTTCGCAAGAGAAGCCCAACCCTTCACTCAAAGATACATTACGCTGGATGCAGACCTCTTCGGCGGCTCAGGGGCACACATTCCAAAACGGCGAAGACCGTTCAACTCAATTGACCAAGTTTTCCGGTTGTCAAGTGACCATTGTTTACACTACGACAAAAGACTGGAAAGAAACATATCATCAAGAAGTGACATTTGATCTCTCCGACATAGATTCGGACACGGGGCTTTTCGGGGATTATAAGAATGTAAGTGACGGCTTTGAAGGGCTTGGGCTGTTTACCGCAATAACCCGAAACGACGAAGAGAAAATTCACTTCAAAGTTCCGACAACAAATCTAGAGTTCGACGACTCTGGTCTGATTTTCACTTTTCATTCTGAGTACGGACATAAATTCTCAAAAGCATTCCGTCATGCGGTAAATCTCTGCGGTGGCAAACCCAGTCTGTTCTAATGGGCGAGGATTTCGAAAAGAGAGCGTAACGGAGGGCGAGATGACGGCACGGCCGGGGTACAAATGGGGTACACGTCCTCAAGAAAATCCATGACGTGCACAGCCAACAAGGCTCACTAACATTGACAAATCTCTTGTTTTCATTCGTACCGTGACCAGCGTAGTGCTTTACGAATCGGCTGCTCTACCAACTGAGCTACCTCGGCATCCTCATTGACTTTAACATCGCCATCACCGCAAAAAAAGCGTCAAACATCGCGAAAATTCCGCCGGGTTCAGTGTGAGAACGGGTACATCAGCCAGCCAATCGCGATGGCCGCCGCCAGAAACTTAAGGAAGCAAGACGCCGCATATTTAACCCGTTCCAACGCGGTTCTCTTCGTCAATCCTGCAATCGCGATGGAAATCAGCAGCGCGAACAAACACATCGCCGCAAGATGGGAAATCTGCGGCCCGCCGGAGTGCGCGCTGAGGATTTCCGGCCACATGGCGATCACATCGTTCTCCGGCCCAGCGCGATTTCGTACGCGTCGAATACGCTAAGCAGATTCACAATTCCGGCGGCAGCGATGAACCGCGTTCCGTAGTCGCCCGCGGCGCGTGAGACATCCGGACCTGCCGATTCAAAGAAACGTGACAGAAAATAAAAAATCCCCGATCCGAAGTCCGCGAAGAAACCGAGCATGGCAAATGGATCGCCTGCCCGCGGAGAAAACACGTTCCCGCGAAGTAGATAACCCGCCATCGCGAGGCCTCCCACCGCGAGGAAAAAAATCAGCGCGCGGCCCCAGCGTCGCAGCGCCAAGTGACCCAGGCCCGGAACAATCCAGGCAGCCACAGCGATAAATGGCGCCACCACATCGCGTCTGGTTGCGCGTTCGGTCGCACCGCTGTCATCTACCGCGCTCTCGTGTGTGAGGGCCTCGGACGGTGATGTTCCATCAATAGGATGATCGTTATTCACGAAGTGAGATCAACCAACTCAAACGAGCAGAGGTAGAATTTCTTCCTGCACCGCGCCGGTTACGCGCGCTTCTTTTTCGTCCACGTACACATTCACTTCGCTTCGAATGCCGAACTCCGGCAGATAGATTCCCGGCTCGATCGAAAAGCAGGTGTGCGCAACGATCTTGCGGTCGTCGCGCGTTTCCAGCCCGTCCATATTCGCGCCGTTGCCGTGGACTTCCTGCCCGATGCTGTGCCCGGTGCGATGCACAAAGTATTTGCCGTAGCCCGCTTTCTCGATCGTCTTTCGCGCCACTCGATCCACTTCCCATCCGTGAATTTCCCGCCGCTTCGCTACCGCTTCCTGAATGAATTTCACCGCGTTGTCTCGCGCCTCGCGAACGATGCGAAAAATCTTCGCGTAAGAATCCGGCACTCGATTGCCCAGATACCCCACCCACGTAATGTCGTAATAAACGCTTCCGGCGATTTCGCGCTTGGCCCAGATGTCGAGCAGCAGCAAGTCTCCCGCCCGAATCGGCCGCGAAGACCCTGCCACCGGCGCGTAGTGCGGATTCCCGTTGTTTGGCTGCACCGCAACGATAGGCGGCTCCGCGCTGGTCAGTCCGCGCGCGTGAAATTCATCCACGATCCACTGCTGCAGTTGGTCCTCTGTCAGCGGCTTCCCTTCCTTCACGAACTCGGCCGCGCGCGCGAACGCCTCGCGCGTAATGCGATCCACGATTCTGCCGGCTTCAAAGTGTCCCTGTGCTTGCTCGTGCGACCAGCTCGCCTCGAATTTCTGCACCAGGTTTGCTGAACTCACGATCTTCTTCTTGAACTTGCGCAACAACTCAATCGTCCCCGCATCCACCAGCCCGATGTACGGAATATTGTTTTCCGGCGAGTACTGCATCGCGATGGTTTTGCTCCCGGCCAGCAGCTTCGGCAAATTCTTGTGCAGCTCTTCCCAGCCCGAGTAAACCAGTTTCTTTCCGTCCAGCCCATCCAGCGCGCCCTGTTCGATCCGGTGCACCAGTTTCCGCGGCTCGCCCTTTGCCGGAATAAAATAAAACCAGCGTCGCGTCGCCATTCCATTCCTGCCTACACCCAGGATGTTCGCCGCAATCGGGTCGCGATGGTGATGATCGTAAAAAAGCCAGCCATCAATCTTACTGTCGCGCATCTCCGACTGAATTGCTTTAATGTCCGGCATAGCGTTTCACCCGCCTCCGCAACAACCTTTTAAATACCGAGCGCCTTGATTGCTTGCGCGCGCGTCACATCTGCAATGGAAACTCGCTTCGTGCGGCCCTTTTCGCCCGCCACGATTCTAACAGCCGCCATCGGTACGTTCAAACGCTCGACGGTGCCTCGCCGTCATCCCGCTCGGTCACTTCCAAGTTCGGCCTCCCGCTCCGTAAGCAATTGATTCTAAAAGCATGAAATAAATCATGCAGCCGCCTCGAACTTCAGGTAATATTTCGCGCTCCCACTGCGTATCAGGATTGACCGCCAACAATATGGACGCTATCACACTCGAAAACGTCACCAAATCCTATGACTCCGTAACCGCCGTCAACGGCGTCAACCTGCGCGTTCGCCAGGGAGCCATTCTCGGCCTGCTGGGCCCCAACGGAGCCGGCAAGACCACCACCATTCGCATGATCATGAACATCCTGGTCCCGGACGAAGGCTCGATTAAGGTCCTCGATCAGCCCGTCACTGACCGCACGCGCGATTTAATCGGCTATCTCCCCGAAGAGCGTGGCCTTTATCCACGCATGAAAGTCCTCGACATCATCGTTTTCCTCGCCGCGCTTCACGGCCTCACGGAAGAGGAGGCCGCACGCCGCGCCAAAGAATGGCTCGACCGGCTCGGCTTGGCCGAGTGGTCCGGAAAAAAACTCGTAGACCTCTCCAAGGGCATGCAGCAGAAAGTGCAGTTCATCACCGCGGTGATCCACAAGCCGCCGCTGGTGATTCTGGACGAACCCTTCTCCGGCCTCGACCCCGTGAACGCCGCCACGGTCGAAGAAATCATGCTCGAGATGCGCTCGAAAGGTTCCACCATCGTTCTCTCCACCCACCGCATGGAACAGGTCGAGAGAATGTGCGATTCGATTTGTCTGATCGACAAAGGCCGCAACGTCCTCGACGGCGAGCTCCGCGCCATCAAGCAGTCCTACGGCAAGAACACCCTGCACATCGAGTTTACCGGCAGCGAGAATTTTCTAAGCAATCCCTCCATCGTCAACATAACGCGCCTCGGAAACGGTGTGGAAGCCAAGCTGAAGCCTGGCGCCGACCCGCAGGAAATCTTGAAAGCTGCCGTGCAAGCGAACGTCTCCATCACGCGCTTCGAGCTTCTCGAGCCCTCGCTGAACGAAATCTTTATCGATAGGACTACCCGTGCGTAAACTTCGCCTCATCATCAAGCGCGAGTATTTGACCCGCGTAAAAACCAAGGGCTTCATCATCGGAACCGTCATCGTGCCGCTGATTGGCGTGGCCTTCTGCTTGCTGATTATATTTCTGGTGAACCACAAGCCCACCCAGACCATGCGCCTTGTGATCGTGGACAATTCCGGCACCCTCGCGCAGCCCATCACTCACAACCTGGATGCCAAGCTCGAAAATGGCCAGCCGGAATTCACCATTGTGGAAACTATCGTTCACCCTGCGTCTCCCGACACCGTTCAGCAGGACCTGCGTTCGCGCATCAATTCCGAGAAGATCGACGCCTACCTCTGGATTCCCGCGGACCCAACCCAATCGTTCGAGCTGCACATGCGCAATCCCGATAACTTCGCCCTCATCGGCCCTCTTTCGGGCGCCGTCGATCAGGCGGTAATCTCAGCCAGACTCAGCGATCGCGGCGTCCATTTGGACGACATCAAGGAAATTCTCCGCGGCACGGACCTCAAACTCCTCAAGGTCAGCGAAACCGGTGAGTCCGTGGAAAAAGGACAGAGCATCGGCGTCGCCATCGCTCTGGTGATACTGCTTTACACCGCGCTGCTCATGTACGGCATCATTACCATGCGTTCCGTCCTCGAGGAAAAAACCACGCGAACCATGGAAGTCCTAATCTCCGCCGTCAGTCCCTTCGAGCTTCTCTGCGGGAAAATCCTGGGAGTAGCCGCAGCCGCCTTCACCCAGTTCGCCATCTGGATGATTTCCACCGCTTTGCTTTTTACTTATGGCGCTTTGGCCGCCGCCGGCATGGGCACGGGCTCGGCGTTGTCCGGGGTTCACATTCCGATTTCCCTCGTGCTCTACGCCGGCATCTTTTTCTTCGGCGGATATTTTCTGTATTCCGCGATGTTTGCCGCAATCGGCTCGGCCTGCTCCAACGACCAGGACGCCCAACAATTGCAATGGGTCGCCATGGCCCCGCTGGTTTTCTGTATGGTGATTTACAGCGTGGTCCTCAACGATCCCACTTCCACCACGTCCGTCGTTCTCTCTGAGATTCCGTTCTTTTCGCCTGTGCTGATGTCTCTGCGCATTTCGTTGCAGACGCCGCCCGCGTGGCAGATCGTCCTGGCTCTGGTCCTGCTCTTTCTCACCACCATTGGCTCGATCTACGCCTCCGCAAAAATCTATCGCGTGGGAATCCTGATGTACGGCAAGCGCCCCTCCCTAGTCGAAATGTTCCGCTGGCTCCGCTACTCCTAGAATGCTGGCCCTATTCGTCGCCCGCGCCTGCGCCCGCTTTTCGTAGCGCCGGCGTCTCGCCGGCTCTTTTTCTTTTCCTTCCGGATGGTCAGACTCACTGATTCAATTTCCGCTCGCCGAAAATCCCCGTCCCCACTCGAATCTCTGTCGCGCCTTCCTCAACCGCAATTTCGAAGTCGTGGCTCATCCCCATGGAAAGCACGGGCAGCGGCCTGCCAACGCGTCGAACCAAGCCGTCACGAAGCTCGCGCAATTTGCGAAAATAGGGTCGCACACTTTCAGGATCGTCCAGAAACGGCGGAATCGTCATCAGCCCCAGCAGTTCCAAATTTGCTAGCCCGCCAAAGCCTTCCGCTAGCATCGCCAAGTCCGCTTCCGCCACCCCGCTCTTGGTAACCTCGCCGCCCAAACTCACCTCGATCAAAACTCGAAGCCGTTTGCCATTCGCGCCGCCGCTTTTCGTAGCGCCGGCGTCTCGCTGGCTCTTTTCCGAAGAAATTAATCGCGCGGCCTCCGTTCCGACCCCTTCCGCCACCGCCGCATCAAGCCTCTGCGCCAGCCCCAAACTATCCACGGAATCCACGCGATCAAACAGCCCCGCCGCTCGCCGCGCTTTATTGCTCTGTAAATGCCCAATCAGATGCCACGTCGCCTCCAGGTCCGCGACGCGCCCCTGCTTCGACTCCCACTCCTGCACCCGATTCTCTCCAAAGTGTCGCAACCCCGCATCGTAAGCCGCGCGAATCGCCTCGAACGGAAACGTTTTTGACACCGCGACAATCGTCACATCATCAACGCGCCGGCCCGCGCGCCCCGCCGCCCGCGCCACGCGTTCCCGTATCCGCCCAAGATTCTCAGCAATCGCAGACTTTTCCGTCGCCATCGCGCGCGATTCTACCACGCACCCAACCGCAGATTCCGCGCCTGCTACTATTGATATGGCACGTTGTTACAGGCAATATCTGACGATGCTTTTTACTACATCCATCTCGAGCACGAGGTAGCTCGGATGCCCGATATCGCCGCGTCTGCCCAAAGTGCGCCCCTGTCTGCGCAATCCGTAGGACACCTCGAGCATTTCGACGTCCTAATCGTTGGCGCAGGTCTTTCCGGAATCGACGGCGCCTACCACCTCCAGACGAAATGCCCGTCAAAAACTTTTGTAATTCTGGAAAGCCGCAACGCGATTGGCGGAACCTGGGACCTCTTCCGCTATCCTGGCGTCCGTTCCGATTCCGATATGTACACGCTCGGCTTCGGTTTCCGCCCCTGGCGAGACAAAAAATCCATCGCGAGCGGCCCGTCCATCCTCAAGTACCTCCAGGAAACTGTTCGCGAATACGGCTTCGATCGCAAAATTCGTTTCGGTCACCAAGTTACCCGCGCGTCATGGTCTTCGCCGGACGGTCTATGGACCATTGACGCCACAGGCCCGGAAGAAAAGCCCGCCCGCTTCACCTGTAATTTTCTTTACGTCTGCAGCGGCTACTACGATTACTCCGAGGGTTATATGCCGGGCTGGCCTGGCATGGATCGCTTCCGCGGCCGCGTCGTTCACCCGCAGCACTGGCCCGAAGATTTCAATTGCGACGCCAAGCGCGTCGTCGTAATCGGCAGCGGCGCCACCGCCGTCACCCTCGTTCCAGAGCTCGCCAAGTCCGCCGCCCACGTGACCATGCTGCAGCGCTCGCCCACCTACATCGTGGCGCGCCCCTCGGAAGATCCCATCGCGAAGTGGATGCTTCGGCATCTGCCTGCATCCGTTGCGCATCACTTAGTCCGCTGGAAGAATGTCCTCCTCGGCATGTACTTTTATAACGCAGCGCGCCGGAAGCCTGACGGCACAAAAAAAGTCCTGTTGGGTTACGTCCGGCAATATCTGGGCCCCGATTACGACATTGAAAAACATTTTTCGCCGCGCTACAACCCCTGGGACCAGCGTCTCTGCCTCATTCCCGACGGAGACCTGTTTCTCGCCATCCGCTCCGGAAAAGTATCCATTGCCACCGATGAGATTGAGACATTCACCGAGACAGGTCTGCGGTTGAAGTCAGGCCAGGAACTCGAAGCCGACATTATCGTCACCGCAACTGGATTGAAGTTAAAGTTCCTCGGCGGCATGCGACTGTCGATAGACGGCTCTCCTGTCGATACCGCGCGAACGATCAGTTATAAAGGAATGATGAGCAGCGACATCCCGAATTTCGCCTGCGCTTTTGGTTACACCAATGCTTCCTGGACGCTGAAGTGCGATCTCACCTCCAAATACGTCTGCCGCCTGCTGAATTATATGGACGCTCACGGTTACTCCTATTGCACGCCGCGCCGCCGCGATCCCAGCATCGTCGAGGAGTCCGCCTTCACCATGACCTCGGGCTATCTCCAAAGGTCCAGCGCGATTCTTCCCAAGCAGGGTTCGAAAAAGCCCTGGAAGTTGTACCAGAATTACGCCCTGGATCTCGCCGCGCTCCGCTTCGGCAAAGTTAACGACGGCACCATGGAGTTCACTCGCCCCAAGAACGGGACGCGATCTTTGAAGCAATAGTTTCCTAAACTCAAAAGGGGAATCCTACGATGCCACGTTTTATCACTGCACTAATTCTGCTCTGCGCATTCGGGAGCACGAGCTTCGCCCAAACCACTGCGGCCCCACCCGCAACACCGGCTCCCGCGCAAGAAGCACCAAAGCCCGCGCCCGTCGCGAAGAATGATTACAGCAACGGTGACAACTGGCTCTGCCGTCCCGGCCGCCAGGACGCCTGCGACGTTGACCTCTCCACCACCGTCATCTCCGCCGACGGCAAGATGACCCTGGAAACCTGGGCCGCCAATCCCAACGCGCAGATAGATTGCTTCTACGTCTATCCCACCGTCTCCATGGATCCCGGAGGCAATAGCGACATGCTTCCCGGTCCGGAAGAAAAAGGCGTCGTGCGCGTGCAGTTTGCCCGCTTCGCTTCCCAATGCCGGCCCTACGCGCCCATCTACCGCCAAGTCACCCTCACTGGCCTTCGTTCCGCGTTGTTCGGCGCACCAATTCCTATGGATCGCGCCCTGGCCTACAACGATGTCCTCGACGCATGGAATTACTATCTGGAACATGACAACCACGGTCGCGGCGTCGTGCTCATCGGACACTCGCAAGGCTCGGGCGTGCTCACGCAGCTCGTCAAGAACGAAATCGACGGCAAGCCGGTTCAGTCGCGCATCGTTTCCGTGTTGCTGCTGGGGACCAACTTTCCAGTGCCTAAAGGCAAAGATGTCGGCGGCGCTTTCCAGCACATCCCGCTCTGCCACGCGCCTACTGAAACGGGCTGTGTGATCACTTACGCATCGTTTCGCGTGAATGTCCCGCCCCCGGCCAACACTCACTTCGGCAAAGTAACCGGTGAGGGCATGATTTCCGCGTGCACGAATCCGGCGGCGCTTGCAGGAGGCAGCGGCGAGTTGCACTCTTATCTTAGAAAGAACGGCAGCGGCTTGCCGGGCGGTGCGGAGGCGACGCCGGGCCCCTGGGTCAAGCCCGACCAGCCCGTCACCACTCCATTCGTCAGCGTACCCGGCATGTTGACCGCCGAGTGCGTCGCAAACGACCACGGCTCTTATCTCGCCATCACTGTTCACGGCGATCCTGCCGGTCCTCGCGTCAGCGATATCACCGGCGACGTGATCTTCAACGGCCAGGTCATGGCCGATTGGGGCCTGCACCTGATCGACGTGAACCTCGCAATCGGCAACTTGGTTGACATCGTTGCCCAGCAGTCCAAAGCGTATCTGTCAGCCGCGCCGCGGAAATAACCCTCTCCGCGCCTAACTCACACCCTGTCATTCCGAGGAGCGCAGCGACGAGGAATCTGCTCTTTCCTCGGTTGGTAGACGCACCCTTCCAACCATCAGTTGAACTTCTCCGGTGTCCATTCTCTCGTGAGGTTGCGAAAGCGCGGGACGCTTTTGAATTCCCCTATAAACTTCTAATCAGTATTGCGAAGGCATAAATTCAGTACGATTTTTCGCCCGGGTGGGTTGGGCTCGCCGTCCCTTTTACAAAGCAAGAATCACAAACCCGCGTGCCGTCTTTCAACGTGAAGTCAACTCGCCGAGTAGGGTCTATCTCCGCCCCGCACTTTCCGCACCGCTCGTCGTTTGCCTCGCCCATGAGTATCCCTCTTGCTCTATTAAATCACAGGTCGCGATGAAGCACACTCACACCCAACTGTGCGAAATGATACAGACGGCTGCTTGAGCCGGGGCTACTGTGGTAACAGTTCGAGAAAGACGGAGCTGAGACGTGCCAAACAAAAAAACTATGAAAGCGGCTGTCGTTGAAAAATTTGGAGAACCGTTGGTCCTGCGCAAATTTCCCATCCCAACGCCGGGTCCAGGGCAGGCACTAGTCGAAGTGTTTGCGACTGGAGTGTGTCATACAGATCTCCACGCTGCGGACGGCGACTGGCCGATCAAGCCAACCCCGCCATTCATCCCTGGGCATGAAGGAGCGGGCATCGTAGTGGCCCTCGGTTCCGGGGTCACACACTTAAAGGAAGGCGACCGCGTCGGAACCGCATGGCTGTTCAGCGCCTGCGGGCATTGCGACTACTGTCTTTCCGGATGGGAAACACTTTGCCCCGAGCAGCTGAACTCCGGATATTCGGTGAACGGAAGTTTTGCGGAATACGCATTGGGTCAGGCGGACTACTTGGGACGAATTCCCAAGAATCTTTCCCTTGTGGATGCGGCTCCCATCCTTTGCGCCGGCGTCACTACTTATAAAGGATTGAAGATGACCGAGGCGCGGCCCGGTGAATGGGTTGTGATCACTGGAATAGGGGGCCTGGGACACGTGGCCATCCAGTACGCCAAGGCCATGGGTCTGCACGTCGCTGCAGTTGACCTGGGTCCGGAAAAGATGGCGCTGGCAAAGAAGCTTGGAGCTGAAATCACAATTGACGCGAAAACCCAGGACCCTCCAAAGGAAATTCAAAAACAAATCGGCGGGGCGCAGGGAGTGCTGGTAACGGCGGTTTCGCCCATCGCCTTCAAGCAAGCGGTCGGCATGCTTCGTCGCGGCGGGACTTGCGTGCTGAATGGCCTGCCACCCGGAGAGTTCCCCGTTTCGATTTTCGACGTGGTTCTAAACGGCTACACCATACGCGGCTCCATCGTTGGCACCCGTTTGGACCTCGAAGAGTCGCTTGCTTTTGCCGCAGAGGGCAAAGTGAAGGCGACGATTGAGGTCTTGCCACTTGAATCCATCAATGACGTGTTCACCCGCCTCAAGAAGGGACAGGTTAATGGGCGCGTCGTACTTGGTCTAAAGCAGGAAACGTTCGCCAAGGCAACGCCGGTACGGCTTGCGAGCTAATCCAGGGTTCGCCATGCTTCTAAGCGCGGTTCGTCGGGTTGCGTCTTTGACCCTTCTATACACAGCAGGCTGTGACAGTCAAAAGTCCCGGTAGTTATCCCGATTTCTGCGTTCGGTGGGGCAAGTTGTGGCTAAAAGGAGAAATTCTCAATCATGCAAGCGAATGAACGGACCACCTCCGCGGGAAACCGCGTAGGCAACAAGATCCTGCTATCAATTGCTGACAAGGAATACGCGCTGATCCGTCCTCACTTGGAATTTATCCGCATGCCTCACCATCTCGACTTGTACGAACCGGGCCAGCCGCTGGAGTTTGTGCATTTTCCGAATGCAGGCATGGTCTCTCTCGTAATTGCGACCGAGGATGGCAGGACTGTTGAAGTAGGAGAAGTTGGCAAGGAAGGGTTTGCCGGAGTGCAGGCGGCGGTTGGCATAAACAAGAACCAAGTCCGCGAAGTCGTACAAATCGCGGGAGACGGGTTCAGGGTGAAAATCGGGGCACTAAAAAGGGTCTTGCAATCAGCTCCGGAGCTTCAACGGATTCTGACCCGCTACGCAGTAGTCCAGGGGATGCAATTCGCTCAAACAGCCGCATGTAATCGGCTCCACAATATCGAACAGCGCCTCGCGCGCTGGCTGCTCATCACTCAGGACAGAGTGGATTCCCCCACCCTGGCTATCACCCACGATTTCCTTGCAACCATGCTGGGTACGGACCGGCCCACCGTGAGCTTGGCAGCTCGCGTTCTGCAGGACAAGCAGATCATCGAGTACACGCGCGGCGCAGTGCAGATTCTGAGCCGGGCAAAACTCAAAGAGCGCACCTGCGAGTGTTACGGCGTTATCCAACAGTATAATCGCGAGATTGGGCTGAAATAGCCGCCGAAAGTGTGGGATATCCTACAGACAATAATCCTCGCTCCAAGTTACATTTCTGTTGAGGATTCATTTTCCTGGGATGGACAAAAGAAACAAGAATACAAACCTGAAGGCCCCCGCCTTCGATGCCCAAGCTTTTCTCGATTCCGCCGGTGTAGCTCGGAAAGTCAGGGAGTTCAAGAAAAAGGAAACGATCTTCTCTCAGGGGGACGCCGCCAAGAACGTTCTTTATATTCAGAAAGGCGCCGTACGGCTTTCGGTAGTCAATGAAACTGGTAAAGAGGCCGTTGTCGCAGTTTTGGGACCCGGCGATTTTTTTGGCGAAGGATGCCTCGCCGGTCAGCCGATTCGCATAGGGTCGGCGGCTGCGATCACCGTCACCATTGCACTTTTGATCGAAAAAAAGGAAATGATTCGCGTTCTCCACGCGGAACATGCCTTTTCCGACCGTTTCATCTCTTACATGCTTTCCAGGAACATCCGCGTGGAAGAGGATTTGGTCGACCAGCTTTTTAACTCCAGCGAGAAGCGGCTGGCGCGCACCTTGTTGCTGCTCGCGCGCTACGGCAAGGAAGACAAACCCCAAAAGATGGTCCCCAAAATATCGCAGGAGATGCTCGCCGAAATGGTCGGCACCACCCGCTCACGCGTGAATTTTTTCATGAACAAATTCAGAAGACTGGGCTTCATAAAGTACAACGGCGGCCTGCACATCGATACTTCGCTTCTGAGCGTCGTCCTGCACGACTGAAAAGCAGCTCCGCCGATTGCAATTAAGTTACCCGCCACCCCGCCCCGCGCGCTAAACGGCAAACCCTCAGTTTCGCCACGTGCTTATGCTGACGGATGCTTCAAAATATTCGCCAAAGCATGCAGCCGCGCCGCGTCAGCCGGACTTGTCGACATAGCGGCGTTCTTTTCCAACGACGGCGCCATGCCGCTCAACTTCGCAACTTTGCTCTTGCTCATGTGCGAATTCTCTGCATCGCGGATTCCCGCTCGCAGAGCTGCGATTCGCTCCGCCGGCAAAGCCTGCGACCTCTCCAGCTGATCCACGTACGCCTTCGCTACCACCAATTGCGCAGGCCACTCGATCTTCTGCTGGTCCTGCACATTCAGCTCACCCACCCGAACCGTCTTCGCCGCGTCGATTTCGTTCTGCGTCAGAAACTTCGTCGGCGTCAGCTCAAAAATATCCAGCCCGCGCGCAATCTCCGATCCGTAGATGTCGCCGTTGTACCAATACGCCGACCATTCGCCGCCCAGCACCAGCATCTTCGAATCGATCGGCCCGCGGTCAAAGTACGCAATCTCGAAAGGGTGAGCCGCATCCGTGAAATCCATAACCGAAACGCCACCCTGGTACCAAGCCTGCACTTCGATGTCGCGCCCGGGAACCGGAATCAGCGAGCCGTTGTGCGCCACACAGTTTTCCGTGTCGCTCTGCGCCGCCGGCAGCTTGTAATAACTCGCGAACGTCAACTTATCATTATTGAGATGGAAGATCGCGTCCGCGCCCCACTTGTTCGGGTCGTTCGGACGGCACCGCGCCCCCAGCCCTCCGCCCCACTCGTCGGTAAACACCACCTTCGTCCCATCGTTCGAAAACGAAGCCGAATGCCAGTACGAGTAATTCGGGTCGTTCACCGCATCCACACGTTTCGGATGTACCGGGTCCTTGATGTCCAGCAGAATTCCATTTCCCGAGCACGCGCCCGCCGCCAATCCAATCGCCGAATACACCGTGATGTCGTGGCAGTGGTTCGTGTCCGCCGGCTTCATTTCATCCTTGTCATGGCTCCCGCCGTTGTTCAGGCTGTTCAGTACGCCCGTGCGCGGATCGATAAATACCCGCGGGCTGGACACCACTTTCGCGTCCTGCGGCGCCGCCAGCGGAACCTTGATCACGTCGATACGAAACAGCGCCGTATTCGGATCTTTGTCCGGCGCTTCACCCGAGCATCCCGCCAGTTCTTCCGCCTGCCGCACAAACGACGCGCCCGACACGTATATATAAACGTTGTCCTTGTCGTTCGGATCCACCACCAGCGTATGCGTATGCGATCCGCGGCACGTCTGCACCGCTGCCACTTGCTTCGGGTTCTTGATGTCCGAAATGTCGAAGATCCTCACGCCGCGGAAGCGGTCCTTTTGCGCCGCGGGCAAGCGCCGTTCCCTCTCATGCCCTGCTGGCGGCGGAGGTTCCGGCGGAAACCCCTGCGTGCCGCAATCCAGCCGTCCGTTCGGCATCTCCACCGACATAAACAGCAGGTTTTTATATACCGACACATCGCCCTGCCCGCCCGGGCACACCAGCGAAGTTACCAACGCCGCTTGCGCCGGATTGGAAATGTCATAAATATTCACGCCGTAAAAATTCCCCTGGAAAAGGTGCTTCCCCTGGAACGCTAAGTCCGAGTTCGCGAACGCCAGCTGCGCGATCACTATCTGCAGCTCCTTCGGCATCCTCGACGCGCCCCCCATGCCCAGTTGGCCAAGCATGTGTTGCACCTTCGGATCGTCGGGATCGCTGACCCCCAGTTGAAACGCGTCCGGCTTCTTGAGCAGCAGCACGTGCTTCATGCCCATCGCCGCTTCACCCGCGTCATACATTCCCGGCGTCAGCTTGTATCGCGGATCGTTCACATCCGACCCCGTCATCCCCGCCGGCAGCGGCTGAGCCGGCTTTGGAGCAAACGGATTGTCGTCCGGCTCCGGCGTCTTCCCGGTTTCCTGCGCGGGCGGCTGGGCCGCAGGCGTCTGCGCCTGCATCCGGCTCACTCCGGAACACAAAATAATCGCCGCCACTGCCACACGAAAAGCAACACTGGGCCCTCGGTTCATCGTTTCTCCTCTAAAGGTTTTTTCTCCAACATCGCCTGCATAATCCTGATCTCTGCCCGTTGCGTATTATCCGCATCCGTCGCGAAGTCGAACAAGTCCGCGTCCTGCCCCGCGCCCGCCGTGTCGAACAAATCCTTCACCATGATCAACGCGCCATTGTGGTGCTGAATCATCCCCGTCAAAAATAACTGGTCGAACTCCGCGCCCTTCGCCTTCCTCAACGCCTCCATCTGCTCCGCCGTCAGCATTCCCGGCATCAGCGCCATCGCTTTACCCGACGTATCCATGCCCGGCATTCCCGCCATCGCCATGGAAACCGGTTCGCCCCGCGCCGCCAGCCACCGCTGCATAAATTTTATCTCGTCCGACTGCGAGCTGCTGATCCGCTCCCCCAGCGACCGCACATCCTTATTCTCCGTGTGCGACGCAATCAGCGCCGTCATCTCCACCGCCTGCTCATGATGCATGATCATGCCCTGCATGAACTCCACATCCGCCTGCGACCATTGCGGCGGCGCGCCCTTTGTCGTCGGAGGCAGCGTCTTGCTCGGCTTCCCCGGCGCACCCGGCTGCACCACCACCGGCGTCGCCGAATCACTCTGCTGTGCTCGCGCAGCGCAACAGAAAAAACCCGTGGCAGCGCTCGCCGCGAGCAGCATGCCGCACAACACCGCAAATCCCCTTGCAGAAAGGAACTTGCGCTCGCCGCGAAAACCGCAAAGCTTCCACGTCCGCGCAAACCTAAACATCAGCGTCCCCCATCTCTATTAAATCACAGGTCCCCACCGTCCATCCGTCCGGTTAACGGTTAATATAGGTCTGCCAAAGCGCTTCAGGAGAACCTTCGCCATGTCACCCAAGCTCGATCTCTACAACAACGCCTACGGAAATTATGAATCGGATGCCTACCGCGAAGTCCGCATCGAAACCTACGGCGAAGACCTCGGCCAAACAAGCTGGGTCACCACTGAGGAGTCCGCCGAAATTCCCGAACTGCTCGCCCTCGAGCGCGATTCGTATGTCTTGGAAG
>Ga0302324_100004848_pt1 | contig 29680 bp, 24 predicted proteins | sample Palsa_T0_1_FD_201949 | JGI IMG/M metagenome (GOLD analysis project Ga0302324, IMG submission 201949) | Peat permafrost microbial communities from Stordalen Mire near Abisko, Sweden - Palsa_T0_1 | ecosystem: Environmental > Terrestrial > Soil > Palsa > Peat permafrost | place: Sweden: Abisko...
ACGCCAAGGCTGATGTAGTCCGTGATCCGGGCACCCGGAGGGAGTTCCGCTACCGTACGCGCCACCTGTGGCCTCCTGTCCTTGTACCATACAGAATGCCACAAATCTTGTTAAGTGAACAGTATTAAGTCTAGCCCGGATTTCTCAAAGGGAGCCCAAGACTGTAGCGCCGGTGTCCTCGCCGGCTGTCCGGAGGGTCTCCGGACCCTCAGAGACCTCGCCAGACCTCGAATTCCTTCTCGGAGAGCCCCGTGTAAGAAACGCAGACTAGAAGCCAAACGCGGCGCGCAGGGCTTTGGCGCGGTCATCGGCTTCTGATTTCAGGCGCTGCCATTCGGCGGGGTCTTCGATGTATGAGGCAGGGGCGATGTTGCCGGGGCAGGTGAACTTCAGGCGCGAGCGGATGCGGTTGATTTTGGCATCTGCGTCGTCTGAGGGAATGTAGATCTCTGCGATTGTTTCTCGATCGCTAGCGCAAAGAGCCTGAAGCAGAATGCCGAAGCCGGTCTTGAGGCCCGCATGGTATTGCTTCTCAGCTACAGCGCGGCCCTCCGCAGCAGAAATAGCATGGAACAGGTAGGTGCCGTCTTCGGCCTGAAGAATCTGGTCGGGCGTGATCCAGCGAATTTGGGTGGGGTAGCTGTTGGCCGCAAGGTACTCGCTGAACATTTGCATCGCTTCGGTCAATGTTGCAGGGGGATCGGTGTGCAGGTCAGGCATGCTTGGATTCTCTTGAGTTGTGAGGGGAAAAGCAACCCGGAGTGAGCGGCTCAATGAGCGAGCAGGTAGACGCCGACGCAAATGAGGGCGGCGGCGGTCCAGCGGCGTCGGTCGACGTTCTCTTTGAGGAAGAGCTTGGCGGCGACTGAGTTGGTGATGACGGTGAGGGACGCGGCTGCCGGGCCGACAAGCGAGAGAGTCAGGTGGTTGAGCGCGAAGAGCAGTGAGAAGAAGGCGAGAGCGAGGAAGAAGACTCCGGCGAAGAAGAGCGGGCAGGTGAGTACTGCGCGAATTGCGCCGGGAAGTCCAGAGTGGGCGCGGATGTCGTCAAGGTCGCCGATGGACTTCATGGCGGCGGCAGTGAGGACTTCGCCGGCAGTGGAGGCGAGAACGATGGCCGCGATCATTCCCGCAGCGGCGAGTGGGCCGGTCATGATGCCTCCGATGGAGGAGGGACCTGCGAGGGGATCCGGCCAGCGTTCGGATCAGGGTGCGTGGTGAGCGATGGTCCCTGAGCGACAAAGCCGACGGCTGCGGTGATGAGGAAGACGCCGAGCCAGCGCTGCCACGAGATGTGCTCGTGAAGCCAGAAGTACGAGATGAGTTCGATAATGACGTTGCCGAAGGCGGTGGCGGGCAGGACAAAGGTGAGATCGGCCCAGGAAAGCGCAGTGAGATAGCTGGCAAAAAAGCCGATGAGCAGTACGATGCCGAGCGCGATCCATGGAGTGAAAATGGCGGCAATGAGCGCACCCGGATCGTACAGGGAGATTGGCGGCAGCAGGGCCATGCCGCGCCTGAGGCAGGAATCGCCCACCGGAGAGCAGATCATGACGGCAAGGAGCACCAGGTATTGATCGGGTTTGAGACGGTGGCTCATAGTTTGGGGTGTCGGGTCTAGGGTCTATGGAACAGTGGGCAGTGAACAGGGACTCCGAACCCTGTCTGGTGGCTGAGCAACTTGTTAACAGGGACGCTCTCTATAGTTTAAGGCTTGGGCGCAGGGGGTGCAGGGATTGAGATAGATAACCAAAAAGCAGAAGGCGTTCGCCGCGGCGAACGCCTTCGAGGGAAGTTAAGAATGGTTAGACGCCGGCTTTAATGGGGGTTTGTGGTTCGGCCTTGTGGCTGCGCGATTCCTTCACCATCCTGTTGCGCTGGGCGCGAAGTTTGAGGAATGCCTTGGCTTCGACGTAGAGGCGGGGCACATCGCGATTTACGACAGCCTTCCAGATGACGCGGAATGCAGCCTTGGGGCGGAAGTAGTACTCGTCGTAAAACTTGTGCACCATCTCCATGACATAGTCGGTGGGCAGACCGGGATACTCGATGTGGGCCATCTGGTGGCCGCCGCCGTCTTCCATGCGCTCGTTGGTGATGAAGCCGTTGGCCTTGGCGTAGTCGTAGAACTCGGTGCCCGGATAAGCGTGGGCGATCGAGACCTGGATGGTTTCGCAGTCGAGGCTCTTGGCGAAGTTGATGGTGTTGCGGATGGACTCTTTCGTCTCGCCGGGCAAGCCGAGGATGAAGTCGCCATGGATGGTGAGTCCGAGCTTATGGCAATCGCGGGCAAAGTCGCGCGCCCGCTCCACGGTAGCGCCCTTCTTGATGTTCTTGAGGATCTGCGGATCGCCGGACTCAAAGCCGACGATGAGCAGACGGCAACCGGCCTCGCGCATGGCCTTGAGCGTGTCGTAGTCGGTGGTAACGCGGGATGTGCAGCTCCAGGTAATGCCGAGCGGCTTCAACTTTTCGCAGAGCTCAACGGTGCGAACCTTCTGGATGTTAAAGGTGTCGTCGTCGAAGAAGAACTCCTTGACCTCGGGAAAGTTCTCGTGCGCCCACTTGAGCTCGGCCGCAACGTCGTCTGTCGAGCGTTTGCGCCATGCGTGTCCTGAGAGAGTCTGCGGCCAGAGGCAGAAGGTGCACTGCGCCGGGCAGCCGCGCGTGGAGTAGAGCGCGATGTAGGGGTGAAGCAGGAAGGGGACGTTATAGCGTGTGACGTCCATGTCGCGCTTGTAGATTTTTGTGGCCCAGGGCATGGCGTCGAGGTCTTCGGCTTGCGGACGATCGGGATTGTGAACGATCTTGCCGTTGAGCTTGTAGCTGATGCCGAGGATCTCGCTTAGGGGCTTGCCTTGGGCAAATTCGACGACAGAGAAATCGAACTCGCGGCGGCAGATGAAGTCGAGGACGGAGCACTCGTTGAGGGCGCGGTCGGGGTCGGTGGTCACCGGCGGGCCGACGAAAGCGATCTTGATGGAGGGGTTGGCAGCCTTGATGGCCTCGGCGAGGCGCTGGTCGCCTTCCCAGCCGACGGTGGAGGTGAAAAGGACCAGGAACTCAAAGTCCTTGCAGATCTTAATGGTCTCGCCGGCAGACACGTGATGGGGCGGTGCATCGAGGACGCGAGAGCCCTCAAGCATGCCTGCGGGGTAGGTGAGCCAGACGGGGTACCAGTAAGATTCAATCTCACGCGTTGCGGGCCAGCGCGAGCTCGCGCCACCGTCGAAGTTCTCGAACGAAGGCGGATTCAGAAAAAGGGTTTTCAGAGGCATAGGCATCTCTTCAATTCTAACATTTGGACGATTTTTGGACCGATCTGATTCAATTTGCCCGGGGTGGCAAGTTGTGTGCAAATCAAGTGAGCCGATTGCCGCGTGACCTGAGCCAATTGCCCTGGGCGGATTGTGGCTTTATCACCCATGAGAGGAATTACGCTCGATAGAGCGACTGGTCCGGCAGAATTCCAAGTGTGGGCCGTAACTATCGTGGGATGCTCACCTTAACAGCGGTTCCTTGTCCTATACTTCAAGGTTCCCTGCAAGGAGTCATAGCACGTGATTAAGATCCGTATTCTAGCTGCGTTCATTCTCGCCGTCTCCGCACAGGCTTTTGCTCAACCAGCGGTTTCTCGCGCCAGCGTCCAACGGTCGCTCGGCTTCGAAGATCAGACGAGCGCGGCGCTGAGTGGCTGGTGGGCTATTCCGCCGGGCACTGTCAGCGCGGACAATAGCGTGGCTCATTCGGGCATGTGGTCGGTGCGACTGCAGCGCGATGCTCAATCCGCGGAGGCATTTTCCGTCATCACGCGCACGCTTCCGGTCGATTTCCAGGGAGGCACGGTTGAACTGCGCGGGTATCTGCGGCTCAAAGATGTGACGGGGAACGCCGGTTTGTGGTTGCGTCAGGATGCTGACGGTAAGATGCTCTCGCTCGAGAACATGGACTCGCAGCAGGTGAAAGGCACGCACGACTGGGCACAATACCGCATCACGCTGCCGGTCAATCCAAAGGCGGACCAGCTTTACTTTGGTGTTCTTGTTGCGGGCACGGGCACGTTGTGGGCCGACGATCTCGAGTTACTGGTGGATGGAAAGCCCATTGCAGAGGCGGCGCCGATTCCCTTCAATGCGGGCGGGACTGACGACCACGAGTTTGATTCGGGGTCTCGAATCCTGCTCAGCGACCTGACGCCCGCACAGGTTTTCAATCTGATTACTCTCGGCCGTGTGTGGGGCTTTCTCAAGTACCATCACCCGGCCGTGACAGCCGGCGAGCGGCATTGGGATTACGACCTGTTTCGCATCCTGCCTGCGGTTCTGGCCGCGCCCGACCGCGCACAGGCGGAGGCCGCGATGGTTGCATGGATCGACAAGCTCGGCCCAGTCGCGCACTGCAGTCCTTGCGTTCCCGCGCCAACCGGCGATCTCGATATCGAACCCGCCATCGACTGGATTCACGACCGAACCAGCCTGAAACGCGGCATTGGCGCGCCTCTCAGCGGGCGTCTGGAATCGATCTATGCCAACCGGACCGGGAAGCAGTTCTACGTCAAGAAAGCCCCCGGCCCCGGCAACCCCAGCTTCGATCACGAGCCTGATGATCCGCAAGTCGCGTTTCCCGACTCCGGTTATCAGCTGCTCGCGTTGTTTCGCTGGTGGAACATCATGCAGTATTGGGCGCCGGACCGCGATGTCGCTGGCCAGAACTGGGCCGATGTCCTTAGCGAATTCATTCCGAAGCTCGCTCTGGCCAAAGACAAGACAGCCTTCCAGCTTGCGCTTTTCGAAATGGTCGCGAAGGCCAATGATACACACGCAAATCTTTGGGGCTCGCTTGCAGCCCGCCCACCCGTCGGGGATTGCGCCTTGCCCGACACGTTGCGGTTCATTGGAAACAAGCTTGTCGTTTACAGGTTGGACGCGGCGGAAGGCGCTCTTCAGCGTGGCGACATACTCGAAAAACTCGACGGTGAGACCGTCCAATCTCTAGTCCGCAAATGGGGAACGTATTATGCGGACTCAAACAACGCCGCACGCCGCCGGGACTTGGCGGCCTATTTTACGCGGGGCGCTTGTGGGCCGGTCGCGCTGGAGATCACGCGTGGCGGGCATTCCGTTCAGGTATCTTCCACTCGCACACAGTGGAAATACACTCGTGCGACTCACGATCAGCCCGGCGACACGTTTCGCCTCCTGTCGCCGCAGGTCGCCTACATCAAACTTTCCAGCATCAAGGCCGCGGACCTGCCCGCTTACTTCGAAAAGGCAAAGAACACAAAAGGCCTCATCGTAGACATTCGCAACTACCCCTCGGATTTTATGCCGTTCGCCATGGGCCCGTATTTTGCAACCAAGCCCACGCCCTTCGTCGCATTCACATATCTGGATTTGGCAAATCCCGGGGCGTTTTCCTTTGGGGACGGCCCGCTCATCCAGCCCGGCGCAGTTCACTACGGAGGCAAGGTTGTGATCCTGGTGGATGAGACAACGCAAAGCCAGGCCGAATACACGGCCATGGCACTGCGGGCGATGCCCAATGCAGTTGTTGTGGGAAGCACCACGGCAGGCGCCGATGGCAATGTTTCAAATATCCCGCTGCCCGGTGGACTCAGCACCATGATCAGCGGTCTTGGAGTTTTTTATCCGGATCATCGGCCCACCCAGCGCGTTGGGATAATACCAGACGTCGTCGCAATGCCGACGATTGAGGGGATTGCGGCGGGGCGCGATGAGGTGTTGGAGGCCGGCGTGAAGATGATTGAGGATTCCAAATGAGGGCCGGGACGGCCCTCAGTACAGCCGGTCCAGAGACCGGCGCTACGAGCTCCGGCGCTGCGAGTTCCCGAACTCCGCGAGAAAAGGGGCCAGGCGTAACCCCCGCTCCGGGCAGCGCCGGTTATTTGCCGTGCAGTTCGTTGAGCCAGTCTTCCATGTGGCCGAGGGCGCGGAGGAGACCGAGCCGTGCTTTGGCGAGATCGAAGGATGAGTCGAGCGCGTCTTCGAACTTCTGACGTTCGTCGATGCGGGCGAGCTGTTCTGCCTTCGGGCTGAGCTGCTGTTGAGCATTTGGGCCGGAGGAGGCACCGTTGCCGAGCTCAAGCTGAGCGAGGACAGCCTTGAGCTGTTCGGACGCGATCTGCTGTTTGAGGCTGGCGACTTCGGCTAGCGCATCGAGTTCGCGGAGGCTGTCGTTGAGCGAGGCGATCTGGATTTCGTTCTGACGCTGCGCTTGTTCCGCCTCGACAGTGGCGCGGAGGGCTTCGGCGGCAGATGCGTGGGCTTTTGCTCGCTGGCCCAGGTCGAAGAGGGGCACCTCAATGGAGATCCCCGAACTGAAGTTATTGGCGGGGAGCGACTTGGCAAAGTAGGAGTTTACGTTGTTCAAAAGGGTGGTATTGCGGTTGTACTGTGCGCCGAAGCTGAGCTGCGGAAAGTAGTTGATCTCCTGGTCGCCCCTGGCCTTCAGCTGCTTCGATCGGGCGAGCAACTGTGCCGAGCTGACTCCGGCGAGGGTGCGGGCGGGGGCATCGGCGGAGACCTGGGGGATTTCCGGGATGCTTGCATGATCCGGCAAAATAGCGCCGACAGGCATGCCGGTGAGTGCGGCAATTTGATTGGCAAGCCGTGAGGAGCGGGCCTCGAGGCGTATGCGGGCCAGCTTGAGTTGAGAGGCTGTCAGGCGGGCCTGCAAAAGATCGGCCAGGGAGTCGACGCCTGCTTCGGCACGATCGGATTCGATGCGGACGAGGTTAGTTGCGAACTCCTCCTGCTGGCGTGCCGCGGCGAGCTCGGTGTTGACAGTGTCCATCTCGATGTAGGCGGTGGAAGCATCAAGAGCGACCTGCTCCTGGGCGTCTTTCAAATTGGAGAGCGCGGCCTGTGTGCCAAGTGAAGCCGCGCTTATGTAGCGGTTTTGGGGAAGACCATAGACGAGCGATTGGACGGTTGCCGACCAGATGGAAGGCGGGTTGCCGGTAAAGCCAACTTCCGGAAAGACGGGCAGGCCGGTGCGGGCGAGGATGGAAGGGATCACGGCGTCCCTGGTGGCGGAATAGCTGGCGCGGGCTTTGGAAACGTCGGCCTGAGCGATGCGGACGGCGGGGGAGTTGCGTTGCGCGAGATCGACGACCGTGGCAAGCGAGACCTGCGCGGGGAGAAGCGTGGGCGCGACGAGAACCATCGCAAGACCGACGAGGGCTGGGAACCGAATGCTGCGCGGGTTGTGCGAGGCGGTCGCTGTCATGGTTCGGTTAATTTGCCGATTCCTTTGCGGACTTATATTCGTGCGCGAGGGCGAGCGCGGCGGCGCGGTCGCGTGCGGCGCCGGCTGTGTCGCCGAGTTGAGATTCGATGCGCGCGAGGCGCAGATGAGCTACGAAGGCAGGCGCTTCTTCAGTCTTGTCGGGGCTGGCCAGATAGTCGTTGAGCATCTTTGCGGCCAGCGTGGGGTTGCGATTGGCTTCGAGCAGCACGCTGGCTCCATCAAAAAGGGCTACAGCCGCGTGGCGATCGTGCGCGGCTGCGGATTGCGCACTGTGGACCGCCGACTCCATCTCGTCGAATTTCTTTTGATGGCGGTAGAAGCTGGCCAGGCTGGTCCACTCGAGGGCGGGATGCGGACTGGAGGCGATGGCCTGCTTGAACTCCCGCTCGGCAGTGGCGAAATCCTTTTGCCCTTCGGCGATGTCCGCGCGCAGATGATGTGCGCCGGCGGGGTCGATCTTTTCGAGCTGGGCGGCGATGGCCTGCGCTTTGTCGATGCCGCCGCCGATGACACCGGGGGCCTCGCGATAGAAGTGACCGAGGTCAGCAAGGGCTTCGGCGTTGCGCGGATTCAGGCGGACAGCCTCTTCGAACTCCGCACGTGCTTTGCGGGCGAGGCCGAACGCGTTAACAAAGCTGGCTTGCCCAGCCTTCTGGCCAACTGCCCGAGCAAGCCAGAGATGAAAGTCAGAATTACTTCCCGCGAGATGCACGGCCTGTTCGCACTCGTTGACGGCTGCGTCCCACTGGTCGAGGGTGAGGTGAACACGGCAGGCGAGATTGTGGGCCAGAGCCTGATCGATGCCGGATGAAGGCAGAGAACCGAGCAGTGCGAGTGCCTTGTCGGCTTCGCCGGCCTCGAGAGAGTGGTTGGCCTCGGCGAGGGGGTCGAGTGCGCCGGATTTCGTGGGCGCGGCAAGAAGGATAGCGGGCGTCGCAACGGCCGCAAGGACAGCAACCGCCAGCACAGCGAACGGCAGAGACGCAGATGCGGGTCGGGGCCGGCTCACCGCGCAACCTTGATGGGCACGCCCTCCTGCAAGGGGAGTCCATTGGTGGTGCCGGTGGCCACGTAGTCGCCTTCCTTCAGGCCGGAGAGGATGGGAGCAAGGTTGATGTTCGGAGTTCCGATGGTTACATCCGTGCGGGCGAGCTGGCCGTTCACAACCTTGAAGACGTAGGGCTTGCCGTTCTCAGAGCGAAGCGCTTCGCGCGGCACGGCGAGGGTGTTCGGCTCGCTGGAGGTGGTCACGGTTACAGTGACGTTGGTGTTAGGCAGAAGGTCGGTGGCAGGGCTGTCAATGGCGACGAGCACTTCGCCGACGTTGCGCGTGCCATGGGCGATGATGGTGGCCGGGGTCTGCACAATGTGGCCGGCCCAGGAGTGGCCCGGCTTGGCGTTCCAATTGATCACGATCTTCTGGCCGACTGCAAGCTGGCCGATGGCGGGCTCATCGAAGTAGGCGCGGACACGCTCGTGGCTCAGATCGGCGATCTCGAGCAGAGTTTTGCCCGCTTCGGCAAACTCTGTGCGTCCGGTAGAGAGGCTATAGACGGTTCCGGCGATGGGCGAGCGCGGAGCGGTCTGGGCGAGGACCTCGTTTGCAGCGGCCAAAGCGGACTGCGCATCGGCAAGCTGGGCGCGGGCGCGGTCGACGTCTGCTGAAGAGTAACGAGCTTGAGCGCCTTGCTCAGCCGCATGGAGAGCGGCTTGCGTTGAATCGAGCCGTTCCCGGGCTGCGGCAACTTCTGACGCGGACGCGGCTCCGGTTGTATTGAGTCGCGTGAGTGCGTCGAGGTCGTGTTGGGCCTGGTCGCGGTCGATGCGCGCACGGGCTATGTCGGAGGCCGAGGCCTGGCGTTCCTGCGCAGTGCCGTTGTGCAAGGCTGAATCGAGGGCGGCCTGGGCCGCTTTTACGCCGCTTTCAGCGGATGCTACACGCGCACGCGCCTGCACGTCGTCCAGTTGAAGCAGGAGCTTGCCCGCTGGAATCTGTTCGCCTGAAGTAACGTAGACCGCCTTGACAGTGGAGGCGATGGGACTGTGAATCTCGTAATTAGCCAGCGGTTCCACGAGACCGTTGGTGCTGACGGTATTCAGCACTTCCTGGTAACTCACGCGCACTTCGCGGACCGGAAGTTGGTCGCGCAAAAAGTAGCGGGCCACAAAGAAGACTAAAACCAGCAGTACCGCGGAACCTCTCCAGAACCAGAGCCGGAGGTTATTCTTTCTCTCTTCAGCCATTCATCTCGTACCTAGGTCAGTATATAAGACTCGAAAATGGGCACGAGGGAGCGGGAAAAATACCGAGCGGCTTTGAGGAGTTGTGCCGGCGGGGGAGCATTCGTGGCATCGGCGAGGCGCCGCGGCGAGAAACGGTCGGCGGGTACAATTTGGGTATGGCACTCGAACCGCGCTATACCGATGAACACGCAAAGGCTGGGCTCGACTTCAGGTTCCCGCCGATTGAGACCTGGGAGAATCAGTTTCCAGGGTACGAGATCGTGATTGACGATCCCGAGTTAACTTCGGTCTGCCCGAAGACAGGGCTGCCGGACTTTGGCGTGCTGACCATCCGCTACATGCCTCGCGAGCGCTGCCTCGAGCTGAAATCGCTGAAAGAGTACCTTTTCAGCTACCGCAACCTGGGGATCTTCCAGGAGAACATCGTGAACCAGGTGTTGGAGGACGTGGTGAAGGCCTGCGACCCGGTGTGGGCGGTTGTGAAAGGGGTTTTCAGGCCGCGCGGTGGCATCGGGACGACGGTCGAGGCGAAGTGGCCGCGGCCGTGAGGTAGATAAGCCCCCAATCGCGCAGGCTTCGTGTGATATTCATGAGGCTCTTGGGATGGTTGAGGGCCTGCTGGATTGAGTGAAGTGAAGAAAGCGGCGAGGGCGCGGGTCAGTCCGGCGGTGGTCACGCTGGTGCTGCTGATCGGGCTCAACCTGCTCAACTACATTGACCGGTACATTCTGCCGGGCGAAGTTTCACTGATCAAAAGCGAGTTCCACGCGACCGACCAGCAGATGGGTGCGCTCACGACTGCGCTGTTCGTCGTGTACATGCTCGCTGCTCCGCTTACCGGTTGGCTGGGCGACCACTTCCGGCGCAAGCCGCTGATTATCGCGGGCGCGGTGCTGTGGAGCGTGGCCACTCTGACCACGGTATGGGTTCACGATTACTGGACTCTCTACATTCGCCATGCGCTGGTGGGCGTAGGCGAGGCGAGCTTCGGGATTTTTGCGCCGGCGGTGCTGGCGGATTTCTACCCGGAGCGCGAGCGCAACCGGATCTTCTCGATCTTCTACCTTGCCATCCCGGTGGGCGCTGCGCTGGGCTACATGGCGGGAGGGAAGATGGGGTCGCTGTGGGGCTGGAGGGCGCCGTTCCTGATCTGCGCAATTCCGGGCCTGATCATTGCCGCGCTTTATTGGGTGCTGGGGCGCGAGCCGGAGCGAGGAGCATCTGACCACGTGAAGGCCACGGCCGATCGCAGCACGGTTCTGGGGCTGTTCAAGAATCCTGCATTCCTGACCGGGACTTTCGGGTTGGCCATGCTGACTTTCGCGATGGGCGGGATCTCAAGCTGGATTCCGGAGTATCTGCGGCGTTCTGCGGGAATGTCGGTGGCCCATTCAAGCTTTGTGGTTGGGTTGGTGACGGTGGTGGACGGCATTGCCGGGACGGCCGTGGGTGGATGGCTGGCGCAGCGCTGGCTGAGGACAAATCATCGCGCGCTCTATTTGCTTTCGTTTTGGAGTGTGGCGTTGACGCTGCCCTGTGGAGCGTTGTTGTTCTTTGGTCCGCCTGCGTGGGTGGTGCCGATGCTCTTCGTGACTGAGTTTTTTCTCTTCCTGAATACGGGCCCGCTCAATGCGGCGATTGCCAACTCGGTTTCAGCCCCGGTGCGGGCAACGGCGATTTCGCTGAACCTGTTCATCATTCACGCATTCGGCGACACGTTCTCGCCGCAGATTATAGGGGCCATCTCGGACCGGACGAATCTACGCTTTGCCCTGGGGACAACGTTGATCTTTCTGGTTATCTCGGGCGGGATCCTGCGCATGGGCGCGCGGTTTGCACCACGGATGGAGGATGGGGTGGGTGCTGGGGTCTAGGGTGTGGGGTCTGGCCCGGATTTCTCACAGGGAGCCCAAAACCGTAGCGCCGTCGTCCTCGCCGGCCGTCTGGAGGGTCTCCAGACCCTCCGAGACCTCGCCAGACCTCGAATTCCTCCTCGAAGAGCCGCGTGTGAGAAATGCGGGCTACCCTACTGTTTTGGCGCGCCAATTCCCCACGAGATCTTCGCTCCAAACCGCACCGTGAACGGCAGGCTTGGATACCCGATCGGCGCAATGTGCTGATTGTCGGTCAGATTCTCTGCGCGGCCATAAAATCCCAGCCACGTAAACAGGTTGTAGCTCGCGCCCAGATCGAGCTTGGCATATCCATAATCCAGATTCCGGTTCGGCAGCAGCAGGCTGTTTCCGCCGCTGGCATCCGCATCCTCAAGATAAGTGGAGTCGTCGCTCCTGCTGGCAAACGCCGCATTGAAAAGTCCCGTGAGCTTGCCCTTCGCGTAAGTCGCCACAAAGAATCCTGTGTGCGGCGCTCGGCGAAACGGCCGCGCTCCCTCGAGCGGCGAATACGGCCCAATCGGAATGCCGTTGGTGAAAGTCGGTATCGGCCCCAGCAGCGCCTCATCATCATTGGTAAACGACCGCTGCACCACCGCATCGAGATATGTATAGCCGCCGCGCAGAAAAATGTTTTTGCCGATCCCGCCCTCAACCGTGGACTCAATCCCCTGCGCCCGGAAGGCCTGCGAGTTAAGAGTCAGCTCGTAGGCGAAGTCAGTTTGCAGCGTCTGCTCCAATATCTGCTGTTGCGCCTGCGTCAGATTCGGCAATAGTTCCGGAATCAAGTCCAGGCCGACGTATTCAATCTCCCGACCGAACTCGTTATGGAAATAGCTTGCGCGAAAGAGTATGTGCTCGCTCAGGAAGGTCTGCTCCACGCCGCCCTCATACGTGCGCGTCGTCGGCGCCTGCAATCGTCCCAGGTGAAGCTGTTCGATCGTCGACTGCCCGCCATTCTCTTGGAGGAATGTATAAAGCGATCCATCTTCATCCGTGAGCTTGGGCTCCCGCACCGCATTGCCGAAGTTGAACAGCACGCGCGTGCCGCTGAAGATTCCGTTGCGCGGCTTCAGCGCGTTGTATGAAAGCCCCGCGCGCGGTGAGCCCTGCACGCCAAACAGCGAGTATTGCTCCACGCTGCCGCCCAGCGTGTAAAAGAACCGGTTCTTGAAGTCGCCGTGCAAGCCGGCGAGATAGATGTAATTCGTCGCAGTTACCGGCGGATAGTACGCGCTGTTCGGCTCAGATCCGCGTTCGTTCTCGTATTGCGCCCAGGCCATCGCGGTAAAGTGCGGCGTAAAGCGGTAATCGCCCTCGTATGCAGCCTCATCGCGATTGTTCACCGACTGATTGCCGCCAGTGGAACAATCCAGCACGGCCTGCCCGGTCACGGAGTAACCATTGGCCCCAGCGATCGTCACCGTATTTCCCAGGGTTGCCGGACCGAAACAATAATTGCTATACGACTGTGGCTCGCCGGACAACTGCCACAGCATGTACTGTTCCCGCTTGCGCGATCCGCCGTACCGCAGGCTCTGGTGAAAGTCGGGCGTCGTCTGGTTGTCGAGCGACGCGCTCACAAACAGGTCCTGGTCCTTCTGTGTCGCGCTGTCCGCCACGTGATAAAAGTCCCACGCGTTCGGCACGCCTGTCCCGGCTACGCCATAGTGCGCGGTCCCGCGAATCTGCGTGGTTCCGTTCGGCTGCCAGCCCAGGTTCGCCACGGCTGTCCCCAGGTGGTACTCATCGTTGGGCAGATCGTTGTAAGTCTGCAACCAGCTATAAGCTCCCAGGTAATCCAACTTGTTATGCGCGCCCGCCAGTTCCAGCTCCTCGTGTGCCGTCGACAGATTGCCCGCATCGCCGCGAAATACCAGCGACGGAAAATTCGTCGTCCCGCGCGGCGTGGTCAGATTCACTACACCGGTCTCCGCCCCAGCGCCGTACAGATTCGAATTCGTCCCGCGATACACCTCGGCTCTCTCGACGGCGGTGGTCGAGAACTCCCCAAAGTTGAACTGGTTCCCCAAGTCCCCCACATCGACCCCATCGAGCAGCACCGAGGTTGAGTCCGAATTCCCACCCCGCACAAACAGGGACGTCTGCGCGCCCATCTGCCCCGTCTGCACCACAAAGGTCCCCGGCATCAGCCGAAGCGAGTTCCCCAGGGTGTCCGCTGCCTCAAGCTGGGTCGGCCCAATCACAGTCGTCGCGGCGCTCGTCTGAGGCTGCGGCGTCGGAGTGCCCGTCGCCGTCACCACAATCGACTCCCGCACCCACTCCGGCTCGAGCACCACGTTGCGTTCCACGTTATCCAGCTTGCCGGCGTAAAACACCGGCGTCTCCAACTGGCGGAAACTCTTCGCCGAGACCACCAGAAAGAACCGGCCCTCGTTCCCAGTCGTGATCTGATAGCTGCCGTCGGCCGTCGACACACCCGTGGCCACCACCTGGCCCCCGGCCAGCAAGTTAAGCACAGCGCCAGTTACTTTGGCCCCCGAGGTGTCCGTCACAAGGCCGCGAACCGACGCGCCTATGCAGAGCGAAGCAGAAAAGATCCAAACCAAAACCAGGGAAAAAGTTCGCAGGCTCGGTCGAGCCTTCAGAAAGGCGGGGAAAATCATCGTGGCTCCTTCGTTCCCCTCGGAACGCAAGCGGGTTTCAACACCAACAGCGGAACCAGAGTTGATTTATCCCGAAGCCGCAAATCCCAAGTCGACGCGACCATCAGGAAGCGGCGACCTTCTACGACACTTGCGAGGACACATTTACTCTGGTTCCGCTCGAAGGACCGGTCTCCTGACTTGCGCCCGTTTCAGCCACCTTCCCAACGGCAGGCCGCGTGGCCAATCCGTCAGTGGTTCCCCGATCTCCCCTCAAAACAAGGAAAAAACCCTGGCTGAAACCATGCCTGAATGACGAACATCCAGGCTCTAAGCGCTCACAGTTGCGGGGCAGTGGCGGAGTTGCACCGCCTTCCCGAGCATCCTGGCGTTTGCTGTTATAGTTGAAGCTAAATCCGGTTGGGACAGCCCAAAGTCCTGAAACGGTTTTCAGTGACATCAACATTTATAGCTGTAGCCGGCACCCGAAGTCAAAGAGACTTTCGGCATCTGGCGCTCCCTCTTTCAGTCTCGCGATAATAAGAGAGTCGCTGGTCCTCTGCGCGACTCTGCGGCTGGCTTGGCCCTCAACCGTGGCCGCTGCGGTACCGAATTGGGAATCTGTCATCTTGCTGTTCGCTTTGTTTACATATAAGTTGATACCTGCTAGAAACCAACGTTTTCCACGTGACTTTGGTACTGAAATTGAGTTAAATGGGCGAAGAGTGATCAGACCCCATATCAATTCGCTTGCGACACTGATTGATCGATTGATTAGGCTGGAGGATTGATGGCTGCTAAGCAGGAGCAAGTCGGCGATTTCGTGCCGGGACCTCGCGGCGGCCGTGAAGCGATGAGCTGGAATATCTGGCAAAGCGAGCAGAGTGCCGGTTCGTTACCACCCGGGCCCGGAAGCGAGTCAGGTCAGTGTTGTGTCTACAACCAGACCTGCGAACGATTTCTGAGCGTCGATGTGGAGGCCGCCGACTTCACCGTTTCCGGCCTCGATATCCGTCTGCAATCGTTCTCCCCGACCGGGGGTACAGCGCTCTGGCTCGTTCCTTTCCGGGGAATATCGCCCACCAGCGTCCGCTTACCTCTCGACCTGCTCTACCTTGACCACGAGTGCGCGGTAATCGAGGCGGTCGAGTCCTTCCCCATCTTCCACGTCTCCACTTCGAGCCGACCCGCCGCCAGTGTTCTGGTTCTTCCGGCCCAGTCCATCGCCTCCACTGGCACCCGCGCCGGCGACCAGCTTATCTTTCGGCCGCCTGCCGAAATGAAGCTCGCCCTGGAGCAGTTGGCGCGGATCAAGGCCGAAGGCCCGCAGGTTCGCCCTGAAGCACAAGCGTCAGGCGCGGACCAGGGCTTGAATTTGCATCACGTGCTCCCGTGGAAGGATGTGTCGCGGCTTGAGCCCTTGCCGGCCGACACCGACCCGTCAACCACCCCGGAATGGATCGCCGCTTCGCTCGCCTCCGGTTCACCGGCGCAACCGGCTTCCGCGCTTCCGGCCCAGTCCGATCCCGAACCAGTCGCGCAGCAAGCGACCCAGAATCAGGAATCGTCGCCCAAAAAGAAGCAGAGTTGGCTCGAGCGCTTTCTCACCGTGAAACCCGAAGACAAGCGAGGCGCTTCCCGCGAGTCAATCCCCGGCCTGACTGCCTTCTTCTTTACCGGCGGCGCGCCCGTTCCCCATGGCATCCGCGACATCAGCGAAACCGGTGTCTACGTCATCACCGACGAGCGCTGGTATCCCGGCACGGTCGTCCGCATGACGCTGACCGATCAGCGTGAACCCACCGTCGAACGCTCCTTCACCGCCAACGCAGTGGTCATGCGGTGGGGAAACGACGGCGTCGGATTTCACTTCGTCTTCCACGACACGAAGGGCCGACGGCGCGGTAAGTTGTCTTTTCAGGAACGCGTAATTGGAATTGCCGACCCGGATTCTTTCAAGGGATTTCTGGGGATCTTGCGCGGTCAATCGGCGTAACGCAGCGGCTAAACGGATCCCTTTTAGGACTTCTCCACTAAATTCCTGTCGAAGCGGCGCTTTGGGTTTCGATTCGGATGGTGACCCCGGGAAGATTCGAACTTCCGACCTGCGGTTTAGGAAACCGTTGCTCTATCCACCTGAGCTACGGGGCCACAACACCCAAGTATATCGTTTATTTTTTCGTTATTTTGCCGGCAGTCGAACCTTGCTCGATAACCAAAAGATGCCGGACCTAAAGTGGAGCAGTCTACAGGCCCGGCCGTGGATCATGGCAGCCGGGAGCCCACTTGGACTCCCAATTAGCTGCCGTCGAACAACGCGATGTTATTTCCCCGCTGACGTCAGTTTTCCGGGAGCCTCCTTTGCCATCCTCTCGTGCATGGCGGCAAGGTCCTGGCTATTATCTGCCAGCGCCTTGAACGTCGTTACGAAATATTCGCAATGGTTGATCGTGCTCGCCTGGTTCTTGTCGTTCGACAGGGCCGGATTGGCCTTGTACATCGCAATCATTGACTCGTGCTCCTTCGCTTGGGCAAGGTAATCCTGAGCCTTCGCCCGGTAATACTGGGCGATGCGCTCGTGCTCTGCCGGTGTCTTCGCGGAGACGATCAAGGTGTTGAGTTGCTGCTTGCTCAAACGTTCAGGCTTCGTCGGCGACGAGGCCGACTGCCCATAGGCGGCAATGGTCAGGGTAAAAGCGAGAAAGAGGACGGAAAGAGCTGCAAATGTGCGCTTCATTGAAATCTCCTTGGCGATTCATGTTTAGAGTGCAAAGCAAACCTCTCGGCCAATTGCGACCAAGGGTTCTCTCGATTGCTGAAATGCGAGGAGATTTTTAGATTCTAAAGACCTGAAATAACAAATATCTCGCGGGGCCCGGGGCGTCGATGCTCTCGAATTGCCACGCCGTCAGGGCCGATCGGGAGTCCACTGGAACCTGGGTAAGTGCAATAAGTGCGGTCGAACCATCCGCCTTAAACTCTTCAGTTGTGACTGCTGGCGCGGCGGCTAGAACGGTTGCCATTTGGCAACCGCCTTCGTTGCAGCCCAATGTAACCGATTCAAAGCGCATCGACTCATGACAGCCGGCGCTTACATGTGAGCCGGCACTGTCACCAGTTGCCATGCAACACGCGGGAGAATGGCCGCCGGATTGGAGCCAATTTGAGCATGGCATTTCTGCCACCGCCGACTGCCAGACCAGGAGCAGGCCAACCATCAGGGCGACGAATTGAATAGTCCTTTTCATCGAGCTTCACGGCAAGCATCCGCTATCACGCATTTGTTTTCCGTGATCCTTGTCACTACCGCGAGATTGTCTGCCTTTTCTTCTCCGCCGCTCTGCAAGACGTTATGGACGTTATGCCGGACGGGTTATCCTCATCCCTGAATTCCTCCGCTTCGCGAGAGTCCCATAACAAGCAAACTTCGCTTTGGACTAATCGCCGCTGGAACAGGGTTCCGTCCGCGCCAGCGAGATCTTCGCATGAGCCGGATAGGCATCGTCAAATCGTCATTTGAGCGGATAAACGACGCGTAACAATCTTTTGTCGTCATAGGCAACGAACGTCACGCTTTTCTCTTCATCGGTGATTTTCGTTCCCCAAACGAAGTTGTAGGGCCGGCTCTCGTGGCCATCGACGCTCACCAGGTCGCGACTTTCTTTTGTGCCGTAAACCGCATAGTAAAAGTGATGCGCATCCTTGGTTGTCTCGAAGCTGCCAATTGCCTGCGCATCGTATTCCGGGCCGGCCTTGCCGTCGACTACGACCGATCGCAACGCGCGCACCGTCGCTCCCCCATGAAACATCTGCCCGCCGCTCACAATCTCGAATGCAAGGTGGCTCCCGTCAACGCTCGATTCAATCCAGGAAACGTCGAGAAATCGGCCCTTCATCTTGGTCAATGAATACGTCTTCCCGGCGTGGTTGTCGCGAACCTCCACGAACTCCTCATTGCTTTGCGCGACGTAAGCGAAATGAACCCCGCCACTCGAAAAGGCAACAGGGCTCAATATCTTCTCAAAACCCGGACCTTCCTTACCGTCCACAATCACCGCATTGTCGCCGCGGCTGCGGCTTATCGCATAAGAGAGTTTCCCCTCTGAATTGAAGGACGGTGTTGAAACGCCATAAAAATCGGGCCACATGTCGTGCACGCCGTCAATGATGTTCTCCGTATATCCAGCCAACTGCGATAAGTGTCCGGCTATCCCGCTGCCTTCGTAGAGTTCGCCCGCTTTTCCGTCGACCACCATGGTGCCGATCGTTTTCGTCTTCGTCATGCCTCCCTTTGTCACGGTCCCGCCGTAGGCGAAGTGTTTGCCATCGGGACTGAAAACGATCGGGCTGATGACCTCGAAGCCAGGACCGGGCACGCCATCCACGACGTAGGTCCATTTCCCATCGAGCCGTGCCGCGTTATAGAAACGGCTCCCATCTCGCGTGAACCCCCACTCCGAACCCCAAATGCCGTCGAGTTCCGGACCCGTTTCCCTTCCGTCCACTTCGAAGATCCACTTCTTCCCTCGTTTGCTGAGAAAAGCTAGCCTTTTGCCGTCCCGGCAGTACTGGGGATACCACAAGCTCTCTGACACCGGCCCGCTCGCTACACCATCCACTGTCAACTGGCACTTCTTTTCCGAGCACCCGACAAAAGCATACGAGGTGCCGTCGGATGGGACCGATATCGGCGATACGCTGTCGTAAGTCTGCTGTTGCTCCTTGCCATCCAGAACGAAAGTCCATGAAGATCCACGTTTGGCGAAGAACATGAGGTGCGAGGTGTTCCGGAGGAATCTCATGTTCTTTACATCGTCGTAGGTCCCGCCTTGCGATGCGCCGTCAAGCCGCACAGTTTTCTTGCCTGAGGACTCCTCAATCCATGCGACGTGGTCGCTGCTGACCGCCATATCCTTCAAGGTGCTGCCTGGAGTGATTTCTGCAATCGGCGTTTCCTGGAAAGACGCTTCCCCACCCGGCGCTGATTGCGGTGCAGCTTGCGATGCAGTTTGGGCAACGGAAGATGCGGTGGGAGCGAAGCACACCGCGAGAAAGACTGAAAGCACTGAAGAAGAGATCTGCTTATCCATATCGACCCCTAACCCAGAATTTCTGACCTGTAACTAAACTGGCGTTCAATATACCATCGGCGTTCGTGTCTGGATCGCTGATTCCACTGGAACTCCTCCTGGCACATCCGGATTCCGCCGCACTCGATCTCGAACTATTCGGCTTGCGGCGTCTCCGGATCCGGCGCCTCCGGTGCACGTTCTGCTTCGATCTCAACCTCGGCGGGCGTTTCGGCAGCTGTTGCTGCATTGACGATTGATGCCGCCCCCGGATTCCGCACCACCATCGAAACCCACTCCCGCTCCACCGTCACCTCGATCCGCTCATGCACGGTTCTGGGTCCGAGCACAGCGCCGGAGAAGGGCGCACGCTCATCGCCGACTTCAGTCTGGGCGGATTCAGCATTCGATTTGGGTCGGCGGCGGAAGAACCCCATCAATTCGCTCCTCCCCGAAAAAGTTCTCAGACAGCACTGCCTCATCCGACACGTTCGGATGTTCCCACTAGAACCCACCTTCCCTCCCCCCGTCTTGAATCGGCCTGAATCGAAATCAAACGTTGTGAATGGCTCGTATCCGCCTGTATTTGCCTCATTTATTCCGCGCAACGGCCCAACCAAACACCTCGTCAGGCCGCTCTTAAACACTGCATAATCGCCCCAAAAGGACTAGAGTGGTGCTGGCAACACTGCGCGACTTTTTCGGGCACAGACGCGCGAAAGCCGTGTTTTCGCACAATCCCGAATCCAGCAGTTAAGCCAAGACGGCAGTAAACAAGGCAGGGCAGGAATTTTGGCACACTCCATCGATTGGCCTCAGAAATCAAGTCCTAAGCGGCCCCGTAACCGCGCGCTCTTCATCGGCATCGCCCTCATCGTCCTCGTGCTGCTGTTCTCGGCGCGGACTTTGCTCTCCCTTTGGGTCGACTTGCTGTGGTTCCGCTCGCTCGGCTACGGCCAGGTCTTCTGGAGAATCCGCACCCTCGAGTGGGGCATCTTTGCCGGATTCGTGGTGGTCACATTCGCCATCCTCTACGGCGCATTCTCCGCGCTGCGCCGCACTCACCTGGCCAACCTTCCCGCTACTCACACCATCTTCGTCGCCGGAAACCCGATTGAACTGCCGGTCGCTCCGGTCCTTCGCGCCGCTGCCGCAATAGTCTCCGCAATCATCGCCCTCGGCACGGGTGCGTCCATGCAGGCCCAATGGCCCACTCTCGCGCTTTACTGGTATGCGCCTGCTCCCTCTGGCCCCTCCGCTGTGCTTGACCCAATCTTTGGCCGTCCGCTCACCTTCTACCTCTTCACGCTGCCCGCCTGGGAGCTTCTCGCCGGATGGCTTCTCACTCTCGCCATTCTGCTCTGCATAATGACTGCTTTCTTTCTCGTCGTCACAGGTGGCTCGCGAGCGCTTACCGGGCAGCTTCGCGACGCGAATCCGCTCCCCTGGCGCGGTCCCTCTTTGGCTCTCGGCTTTCTGCTTCTTGTCCTCTCTTTCCGCACTTACATCGGCCGCCTTGAGCTTCTATTCGAGCACCACACCATCTTCGACGGCGTCACCTATACCGACGCTCACGTCAGCGTAATCGGAATGCTCGTCGTCGCCGCGGCTCTCGCTCTCGGCGCAATCCTCGCCATCGCAGCCGGCCTCTTCCGCCCCCGCGGTCGCTGGCTTATCCTCGCCGTTGCACCCGCCGTCGTCTGCTATGTCGGCGTCGCGGTCATCGGGTGGTACGTCACCAGCTTCCTCGTCAAGCCCAACGAGCTCGTTCGCGAGCAGCCCTACATTGCCAACAACATCGAACTCACCCGCCGCGCCTACGGCCTCGACCTCTTTGAGCAGCGCGAATTCCCCGCCGAAACCACCGTCGGCGCAACCGACCCGGCCAACAACCAGGCCACTCTCCAGAACATCCGCCTGTGGGACGTGCAGGCCCTCAAAGACACACTCCGTCAGATCCAGGAAATTCGCACCTACTACGACTTCCCCGACATCGACATCGACCGCTATACCATCGACGGCGCCATGCGCGAAGTCATGCTCGGCACGCGCGAGCTCAACGTTGAAAAGCTCCCCGAAAGCAGCCGCAACTGGATCAACGAAAAGCTCATCTACACCCACGGCTACGGCATCACCATGAACCCGGTCAACGGCTTCACGCCCGAGGGACTGCCAACATTAATGCTCTCGAACATGCCCGTGCAGAGCACCGTCCCGGGCCTCAAAGTGACGCGCCCTGAGATCTACTTCGGCGAGATGACCGATACCGATGTCTACGTCAAAACCCGCCAGCAGGAGTTCAACTATCCCGAGGGCGAGGCCAACAACCTCACCTCGTACCAGGGCAATGGGGGCATCGAGGTGGGCGGCTTTCTGCGCCGTGTGCTGCTGGCCTTCGACCGCGGCGATATCGCCAAGCTCCCCTTCAGCGACGACGTCAATGCGGGCAGCCGCCTGCTGATGCGCCGCAACCTTCGCGACCGTGTCGCCGCGCTCGCTCCCTTCCTCACCTTCGACCAGGATCCCTACATTGTCGTCGGCGAAGACGGCCGCCTCAGTTGGGTCATGGATGCTTTCACCACGTCGAACGATTACCCCTACTCCACTCACGACGCCATTGACAACCAGCCAATCAACTACATGCGCAACAGCGTGAAGGCCGTCATCGACGCCTACGACGGCACCACCACCTTCTACGTCTTCGACTCCGCCGACCCCATTCTCGCCGCCTGGCGCGGCATCTTCCCTAGCCTGTTCAAAGACCGCGCCGAAATGCCCGCATGGCTCAACGCCCACATCCGCTATCCGGAGTTGATGCTCAGCGTGCAGGCTCAGGTCTACGGCCTCTACCACATGACCAACCCCGAAGTCTTCTACAACCGCGAAGACCTGTGGACAGTCGCCTCTGAGACCCGCTCGACAGGAGCAGAGCAAGCCACTGCGCCGATGGACCCAAACTTCGTACTCATGAAGCTTCCCGGCGAGGCGGGCCTTGAGTTTGTCGAGATTCTGCCCTTCACTCCGGCCAATCGAAACAATCTCATCGGCTGGATCGCCGGTCGCAGCGATGGCGCACACTACGGCACCACGGTCGTCTTCGACTTCCCCAAGACGCGCCTGGTCGACGGCCCGCAGCAGATCGAATCGCGCATCGACCAGAACGCGCAACTCTCCGGGCAGCTCACGCTCTGGAATCAACAGGGTTCCCACGTCCGCCGCGGCAGCCTGCTCGTCATTCCGTGCGGCAAGGCACTGCTCTACGCCGAGCCCATCTATCTGCAAGCCGAACGCAGCCCCATGCCTGAGCTGCGCCTCGTTGTCCTGGCTCTTCAGGACAAGCTCGCCTACGCTCCCACCTTCGAAGCCGCCCTCGCCTCACTCTTCGGCTCGGAGCAGTCAACGCTCAGAGGCCCCGAAGCGCCGCCTCCATCTTCAACTAATCCCTCCGGCACAGCTCCAGCCACCGATGTCAAGAGTCTTGCCGCGCAGGCTGGCCGCGACTTCTCCGATTACCAGCGCTTAACCTCCGAAGGCAAGCTCTCCGAGGCCGGCCAGAAGCTCGACGATCTCAAGCGCGTCATCGACCAGCTCAACGCGCAGGGCAAATAGCTAAATTGCGGCTGGCGAAGCACACAATGGGAGGACTGCGGGAATGATCCAGGAAGCAAAATGCTTTGGGCCCCATTCGGTGACTAACTATCAACTGATCATGGCGTCTTGTGCATTCGTGAACGCGCCCATGCTTCTGGGGGCGATTATGGGCCTCCCGAGCCGGACAGCCGGCGGTTTGCAATTGCTGTTTATATGCGGTCTACCGGTCGCCATTTTTGTTTATCGCTATCTTCCGCTTATAAGCGTTGTCTATGGAATCTTGCCACTGCTGAATTTCATTTTTTGCAGTTGGATTGCGCTGCCCTTTTTCTTTAAGGGGATCAGTGCTTCTGTTCCTCTGGTCAACTGGGCTTTTGCTACCACGGCAATTGTCGGCTATTTGTGGCACTTGTCTGATCGCCGCAACGAACAAAGACAGAGAGAAGAATATTCAGGAAGTGACGCTTCTCAGCATTAGGAACCCGGTTTCCGGAGCCATTTTGCCGAGGTCTTGCGCACTCCTCGCTGAAAATCACGCACACGCAGCAGCTATCTCCACCGGAAGATCCGCACCGACACCGCAAACGGCGACACAAACCAGGCCAGCAAAATCAGCACCTGCGGCATCATCAACTGCAGACCCGTCCCCTGCAGCATATTGCCGCGCATCGCGTCGATCGCCGCAGTCAGCGGCAGCGCCCTTACCACCGGTTGAATCATCGCCGGAAACCGCGACGCCGAAAAGAACACGCCCGACAGAATCCACATGGGCAGCATCACCAGGTTCATTAGCCCTGACACCGCCTCCGTCGTCTTCGCACGCGACGAAACCAGCAATCCCTGCGCCGAGAAAGCCATCGAGGTCATCAGGCAAAGCACGCCCAACTGCCACAGCGATCCGCGAAACGGCACTCCGAACGCTAACTTCGCAAATCCCAAAAAGAAAGCAACTTCGATAATCAGCATCCCAGCCGCGAAACCAGAAACGAGCCCAAGTACTGCGATTTCATCGATCCAGCCCGTCTTCACATTGGAAACTCCTGTCGTTGGCCGTATATTGTGTCGGGATTTACACACCTCACGACGTCACGCACCTTCGTTCCCCGCGAGCCAGACCGGCGCGTCGGATTGCGGTGCTTGATTGAAACCGCGCCTCCCGGTGAAGCAAAAATGCCGACCGCCTCCTGTCGGTAATAATGCTCACATCCAACAAAGGCTCAGATACGGTGTGGTCATGGATATCCAGCGCACGAGAGAAAAACTGTACCCCAGGCTGCTCGACTGGCTGCGCTATTTCTGCGCCTTCATGCTTTATATGTACGGAACGAGCAAGCTGCTCCATTTCCAGTTCCATTTGAATGCGGAACTGGCGCAGAGGCCGATTGGCTCGCTGAATGGATACGAGCTAACGTGGTTTTACTTCGGCTATTCGCGAAGTTATTCGGTGATTCTTGGCCTGACGCAGATCGTTGGCGCGACATTGCTCTTGTTCAGGAAGACGACACTGCTGGCCGCGGCCGCCATGCTTCCGGTGATGGCAAATATCGTGCTCATTAACGCGTTCATCCTGGTGGACGACTGGGGCCCGTATTTCATGTCGGTAGTAATCTGCAGTTCGCTGCTGGTGATTCTCTGGTATCAGCGAGCCTGGATTTTCGGCGTTTTCTGGGGAGGTCAGGACGGAGAGCCTGCGGCGTCGCGACGCCTTCATGTATGGATACGGGTGGCGATTGTGGGTGCGGTGTTGGCGATCATGGGGACCGGGGCGATTTTGCAGCGGGTCGTGCGGCGTTAGGAGCTCCTGCCTGGACGGCGGAAATGGTCAGGTGGCGTCCGGCATGGCGCCGGGTGGGAAACAGCGGAACGCTAGGGCAGGGGACCGAACCAGCGCTCGATGATCGCGCGTACATCGACCGAGTGGTTGTAAAACATGATTTTCGCCTTGGGGGCCGCTTGGTGAGTCACGTCGATGATCTGCTCCATAAAGTAGGACATCGATTCGTTGCCGGCGACTCCTCCGCCGATGAGCACGCCATCGCAGGGTTGCGTCTCGAGTAGATGCTTGAAATCATCGAGGCCGGTCTCGGGCGTTGCCTGGATGATTTCGTAGTTGTAGCCAAGGCGTGTCATGCGGGCCTGCAGATCACGCAACCTTCTCTTGACCTTTGGGCGCTCTTCCACGGGGATCAACGGATGATCGAGGCGTAGGCCGATGTGGAAGATGGATACGGGCAAATTGGCCTCCTGAAAATATAGGGTCGATCCGTCCAAGTCACAGGAGTTTTCACAGCGCCCGCTGGGGCGTTGCGCGGCTACTTCGTCGCCTCGGATTGCTTCTCGTCCTTTTCGATTGCCTCAATCGCATGGCCGATGCTGTAGCCGACAAGAATCCCGCTGTTCACCAGTAATTGCGTGTCCACGTGCTGACCATTGATGAGGATCTTTGCGGTGTCCTCTCTGTATCCCATAACTACCCCGGTGATCTCATATTTGTGCTTCGAAAAACTCCAGAAGAGAATTGGGCCGCCAGAGAACCCAGGATTGTTAAACCCGTCGATGTAAAGAACGGCAGCGTCTGGCCTCGTCGCGTCGAAGGCAGACATCGTACCCCGCTTAACAAATGGAAGCATACTTACGAGCGGAAGCGTCTTTATTGACCCCTCATTGAAATGGCTCGCGATTCCAAAGGGGTAGCCCAAAAACCAAACTGGCTGGCCAAGTGCCGGGCCCTCATCTGTAGCAATGGTCACCAAGTATGGCGTTTCAACCTTCTCACTTGTCTCGAATATGGCGATGTCCACGTTATCCGAGGAGGGAAATATTGTCTTAACGGTCGTGTATTCCTTCCATTGATCTTTTTGCCACACTTGGATAATTGCGTTGCGCGTCGGCACACCCGCGACGACATGCCTAGCGGTGATAACGTACATCTTTCCGCGGTAGTCAACGGCGAACGCCGTCCCCGCTTCCGGGCCCGCCTTGATGAAGACTGTCCGTTGCAGCACCTCTAATGGAACGGCGTCCTGCGCGAGGCCCGTAGAACAGATTGCGACCAAAACCACAAGGGCCGTGAGCAAGATTCTTCGCATATTCGTCCGCCTTTCAAACCGTGTTGTTTAGGTTTCTAATGGTCATTTGAAGAACCGCTCGAACTGGGGAAGCATTTCTTCACTAATGAAACGCGCAGCCGTGTCGATGCAATTGGTAATCTCGATACTCTTCAAGAGCCCTTCTTGGAGGGTGAGAACTCCTCGTATGGGGACCTCGCTCAAAACCACGCCCTCTGGGCTCACATTTCGCACGACTCCCATGATGTAGGGGAAAGATGGCGGCAGGTCCCCGGCAACACCGTGTAGCGCGGTGAAGATCACCCGTCGGTGCTTGTTCACGTTGGTCAACTCGTCCAAGATGCCTAAGACGGTCTCCTTTGGATTGGGCTGAAGGTATGGCTGGAATCGTTCGATAGTCGCGATCGCCTCCGGGGCCACCCCGTCGAGCCGATGCCTTTTCAGATCGCTTTCGTATTGCTCTGAGGTCAGTGCCACGGGGAACATGAGTTTTCTGTGCGGTGTGTTGCCTGCCGCCTCGACCAGCTCCCACACCAAGTAGTCAAGAGAGGACCGCAGGCATTGCAGCGCGTCGCCGAAGATGAGTCCAATTCTGGCAGGAACAGGTTTCCTCTCTTTGAAAATGAAAAGTGGATTCTCCGGAGTGCTCTCCTCCGCGGGGAAGAGGTCTCCTGGGTTGCTTTGATAGTAAGCAGTAAGCTCCTTCCAAAGCTCGTCCCAATGTTCCTTGGCTCGATAGATCTTGCGCCTGACTGCATCAATTGAAGCCATGCTCACAGCATAACGCGAGGGAAAGTAAATCTTCAGCCGCGCACGAGGTCTTTGGCTTTTTGGATGAGGACGTCGCGGCTCATGTCGCTGATGGCTTCGGTGAGCGGCAGGCCCTTGGGGCAGATTTCGACGCAGTTCTGCGCGAAGCCGCACTCCTGAATGCCGCCGTCGCCGGCCAGCGCGCGCAGGCGCTCCTCTTTGAAGACCTTGCCGGTGGGGTGGTTGTTGAAGAGCTTGACCTGGGCGATGGTGGCCGCGCCGACGAAGCCTGTGTCCTCGTTGAATTGCGGGCAGACTTCCATGCAGCAGCAGCAGGAGATGCAGTTGGAGAGCGGGTAGTTGGCTTCCTGCTGTTGCGGGAAGACGCGCGGGCCTGAGCCCAGATCGTAGGTTCCGTCGACCGGAACCCATGCCTTGACGCGCATCAGATTTTCAAAGAGGACGGAGCGGTCGACCTGGAGGTCGCGGACGAGGGGAAACTTGGAGAGAGGCTCGACTTTGATGGGCTGCTCGAGATTGTCGACGAGAGATGAGCAGGCCATGCGGGCTTTGCCGTTGATGCGCATCGCGCAGGAGCCGCAGATCTCCTCAAGACAATTGGAGTCGTAAGTGATGGGCGTGGTGGGCCGTCCGTCGGCGGTCACGGGGTTGGCCGCGATCTCCATCATGGCGGAGATGACGTTCATGCCGGGACGCCAGGGGAGCTCGAATCGCTCCCATACGGCGGGTGAGTCGGGGTCGGCCTGGCGCTTGATTTCGAGTGCTACGGTTTTGGTTGCCATCAGGCGAGTCTCCCTTGATTTACTTCGTTGCGTCGTAGCGGCGTGGACGCGGCTTGATGTACTGGATGTCCACGTCTTCAAACTCGAAGCGCGGGCCTTCGGGCTCGCCGGTAAAGGCGGCCTTGGTGGTCTTCAAATACTTTTCGTCGTTGCGGTCAGGGAAGTCGGGCTTATAGTGAGCGCCGCGCGATTCGTCGCGGAGGATCGCTCCCTGGACGATGGCGCGCGAAAGCTCAAGCATGTTCTTCAACTGGCGCGCGAAGGCGAAGCTGGTGTTGGCCCACTGGCTCTTGTCGCTGAGGTTGACGTTCTTGTAGCGCTCGAGCAGCTCTACTACTTTTTCATCAGCCTGCTTGAGGCCCTTGTTGTAGCGAATGACGGTGGCGTGCTCGGTCATTGTGCTCCCCAGCTCGCGCCACAGCTTGAATGGGTTTTCGGTGCCCTTGTTGTTGAGCAGGGCGTTGTTGACCTCGCGCTGGCGAGTGAGTTCGGCAGCATGACCGCCGTCGCCTTCCGCTGCTGCAAGGCTCTTGGCATAGGCGGTGGCCTTGGGGCCGGAGACGAATCCGCCATAAATGCAGCTGACCAGCGAGTTTGCGCCGAGGCGATTTGCGCCATGGTACTGGTATTCGCACTCGCCGGCAGCAAAGATGCCGGGGATGTTGGTCATCTGGTTGAAGTCGATCCAGAGGCCGCCCATGGTGTAGTGCATGCCGGGAAAGATCTTCATGGGGACGTCGCGCGGATCATCGCCGACAAACTTCTCGTAGATTTCGAGAATGCCTTCGAGCTTGCGGTTCAATGTTGCCCGGTCAATATGGGTGAGGTCGAGGTAGACCATTGGCGAACCGTCGATTCCGAGGCCGAGCTCGTAGACCACCTTGTGAATGGCGCGCGTGGCGATGTCGCGGGGGACAAGGTTGCCGTACTTGGGGTACCACTCTTCGAGGAAGTAAAAGCGCTCGGACTCGGGAATCTGCTTGATCGGGCGCTTGTCGCCTGCGGAGCGAGGCACCCAGACGCGGCCGCCTTCGCCGCGGGCCGACTCGGACATGAGGCGGAGCTTGTCTTCGCCCGGGATGCAGGTGGGATGGACCTGAATGAACTCGCCGTTGCCGTAGAAAGCGCCCTGCTGAAAGAGCGCGGACTGAGCGGAGCCGGTGCAGACGACGGAGTTGGTGCTCTTTCCAAATATGGCCCCGTTTCCGCCGGTAGCGACGATGATTGCGTCGGCAGGGAAGCTCCTCAGTTCCATTGTGCGGAGGTCGAGCGCGGTAATGCCGCGGGCTACGCCCTTGGAGTCGACGACGGCGGAGAGAAACTCCCAGCCTTCGTACTTTTTGACTTTGCCCTCGGACTCGTAGCGGCGGACCTGCTCGTCCAGTGCATATAAAAGCTGCTGGCCGGTCGTTGCGCCGGCAAAGGCTGTGCGGTTGTAAAGCGTGCCGCCGAAGCGGCGAAAATCGAGCAGGCCTTCGGGAGTGCGGTTGAAGGGCACGCCCATGCGGTCGAGCAGGTCGATGATTGCCGGCGCGGCTTCGCACATGGCCTTGACGGGAGTCTGGTTCGCGAGGAAGTCGCCGCCGTAGATGGTGTCGTCAAAGTGCTTGTCGGTGGTGTCGCCCTCGCCCTTGAGGTTTTTGGCGGCGTTGATGCCGCCCTGTGCGCAGACCGAGTGAGAGCGCTTGACGGGGACGATGGAGAAAAGATCGACCGTGCCGCCCGATTCGGCAATCTTGATGACGGCCGCGAGTCCGGCAAGTCCTCCGCCAATCACGATGATTCTGGGTGCTGCCATTCGAATGAATCCTTTCATTCAGCTTCTAGCTATTAGCTTTTAGCCTCTAGCCGGAAGCCCGTACGTTGAAGCGGTGCGATTACTGAGTTGGGTAATCGCGATTAAGAAAACTCGTGCTTCTATCGCGCTTCTCAAACCCCAAACTGTTTCAGATGATGATCGAGATGGACGTAATTCAACGCCGACCACTCTTCCGGCGTCATGGTTCCAAAGAAACTGTGCGGATGCCTGGTGCACTTCTCGGGTCCGCCGGATTGAAAGCGGTCAATCAACACCGACAGCCTTTGCCGCTCAACATTGAGATCTCGATCATCCTTCACGATGTAGCTCTTGTCGGTAGGCAAATTGCGTCCTATCGGCTTGCCGCTCAGCATGCTTGCTTTGGCACGTTTGCCGAAGAGCTTGCCAAGGAAGATTTGGCGCATCACCTTGTCTCCCACGGAGACTTCCATTGCCGCCGAACAGTGCGCCAGCATTTGTGCGGGAGCCATCTTGCCCCACAGCCGCTGAGTCTCCGGAGTGAGCTGCGCCATGCGCTGCTTCACCTCGTCTGCGGCTGCGGGGTCAAAAAGGCTCTTCATCCTTGCACC